>Ga0255758_10004430_pt1 | contig 11917 bp, 11 predicted proteins | sample 011ome_24_FD_179958 | JGI IMG/M metagenome (GOLD analysis project Ga0255758, IMG submission 179958) | Coastal salt marsh microbial communities from the Groves Creek Marsh, Skidaway Island, Georgia - 011513CT metaG (version 2) | ecosystem: Environmental > Aquatic > Marine > Intertidal zone >...
CTACCAACTCAGTAACACCTACCAATTCAATAACACCTACACCGTCGACAACACCAGGTGCATCTACATCACCAACACCATCTATTACGCCAACAAATTCAATAACGCCGACTAACTCTGTTACTCCAACAATAACTCCAACCAATTCGGTTACTCCGACCAACTCTATCACTCCAACCAACTCTGTTACTCCAACAATCACACCAACCAACTCTATCACTCCTACCAACTCAGTAACACCTACCAATTCAATAACACCTACACCGTCGACAACACCAGGTGCATCTACATCACCAACACCATCTATTACGCCAACAAATTCAATAACGCCGACTAACTCTGTTACTCCGACCAACTCTATCACTCCAACCAATTCTATTACTCCAACCAACTCTGTTACTCCAACAGTCACACCAACTAATTCTGTAACGCCAACGAACTCAGTAACACCGACTAACTCTGTTACTCCAACCAATTCGGTTACTCCGACCAACTCCATTACTCCAACAAATTCTATTACGCCAACCAACTCTGTTACTCCAACAGTCACACCAACTAATTCAGTAACTCCAACCAACTCTATTACTCCAACAAATTCTATTACACCAACCAACTCTATTACTCCAACAGTTACACCAACTAATAGTATTACACCTACTAATTCAGTAACTCCAACTAATTCAGTAACACCCACTAACTCAATTACTCCATCAGTTACTCCAACTAATTCTGTTACTCCAACTAATTCTGTTACACCAACTAATTCTGTAACACCTACTCCATCTATTACACCCACCAATTCAGTAACACCCACCAACAGTATTACACCTACGATTACGCCAACAGTAACACCAACATCTAGTCTTCAATATATTTACATTACCAAAATGCAAATTTGTTGTGATTCCACAGACACACCGATTAATGTGCCCATAGGTGGTACAGTTGCAGCACCAGGACAAGGACTTTCAAACGGAGACTTTATTATATTAGAGGGACATTCATATGAGATACAAAGTGTTAGTGCAACACCAATAGGAACGGTGGATTTTTATACAGATGTGTTAGGCCCATATGCATCATGTGAGGCGGCGGTTAGTGCGGCAGTTGCAATAAACGGAAATACCTCAGGATGTAGATATACATTTAGTGGATGTTGTCCAGATGACAGTTTAACTTATATTGAGCCATTTAGTATACAAGGTGTTAATCCAAACACAACTATATTACCATCATATATCTTACCTAATAATTCATACGGATTAGTTAATACAAATGCAGACCCTGAGGTATGTGCTATCAAATACGATTACAATAGTAGCGTTAGTTTTAATAATTCAAGAATAGTAAGTGATGGATATGATTTACAAGGAACAAACCAAGTTTGTGCTACGGGAAGATGTGAAAGATGTGTGTATGTTGTTGAACCATGTTCAGATACAGGAAACTACTTTAATCTCACAGTTACAAGTGGTGATTTATTAGGTGCAACTGTAGGGGACGTATTTAGTGGAAGTAACATAAATGGGTACTCATCTTTGAATGGAGGAACTTATACTGTTACAGGTAGTTGTGTTAGTATTGTGGATAGTACAACTACACCAACGATTACAGGTTCTTTATTGTGTGCTTCTGACGCCGGTAACTCAATCACCGAAGTATCATCATGTAATTCTCCATTATCTTGTCCAGAATGTGCCAAGAACTTCACATTATTTAATAATAACTTAACACCTCAAACTATAAACTATACTCAATGTGACGGAACTTCAGGTAGTGTAAATATACTTGCAGGGTCAAAAGGTAGTCCAGGTCAGGCCAGCGTAAGTAATTGTGTAAGAATGAGCACACTTACATTACCAAGTGGTGTAACAATAAGCACTACGTTTACATACTGTTCATAATGAAATTAGAATTAAAAAAATCCATTATTCACGGTACAGGAGTTTTTACTAAAAATTATATTGAAAAAGGTGAAGTTATAGATGAATCATTTATACATAAATTATCCAAAGAAGAATGGAAATTATTAAATAATAACCACTACGCGAATGTGTTAGACGGAACATACTGTAGATTTTTAGTACAGGGATTACCACATTATTATAATCATTCAGACACGCCAAACTGTGAAATTAATTTAAAAAAAACAAAAAATGGATTCTATTACTTAGAAACCAAAAGTTTAAAAGAAATTAATTTAGGAGAAGAAATTACTATATTATATTTTGAAGGTGTAAAAATTTAATAATTTATGTAAGATTATATTTATAATAAATGGCAGAAATAACTCAAAATAACTGTAATGTATCGGCACTAAGACCACTTGAGGTTACTTGTAACCCAACAAATGCGTCAAGTCCAGAGACACAAGATGGTAGTATCCAACTGTATATTAACGGAGGTACTTCACCATATACCGTATCATGGACTAATGGTGCGCAAGGAACATATATCGGAAACTTACAATCAGGAAACTATACCGCAACTGTTACAGACTATTATGGTGATTATACAAAAACGGTAACTTGTACGGTAGGTAATAACACCTTTTATCTTGATGAGTTTATTAAGTGTGCTGATAATTTTAACCCAAATATATATGTTTTCTATGATGGAACATCTTTAGATGTTTCAACAGCCACACACGCTTCTGAAAGTATTAGGGAATGGTATCAGACTAAAAAAACAAATGGATTTGGAGGACTACTCTATGAAGGAGTTATAGGTAAAGAAAATAATAATTCAGAGAATTGGTTGTGGTGGTCAACATATCCCTATTTAGGTTCATTAACAGGCGGAACACTTTCAGACGGAGTCACAGAAATAAAGTCATTTGGTATTGATGGAGAATCTGTAGACTATTCACTTTACGATTCAAATTGGTGTAGGGAAGACGATAATGGAAAATGTGTTCCGAGAAACTCATCATTCAATTTCACAACTGATGTCGCAGGAGGATTGAATTCTGACATATATAAAAGAATAAATAATGGATTCACCCTAACAGGTCCTTATGGGGCTAATGACACAAGGAGTTTAGGAGTTCCATTTACTGTTACAACATCTATGGACGGTAATGGAGAAACGGTATATGGTGATTTTATTGGTGGTGATAAAAATTACATGTGTATTATAATATCTGATGAAGCTAATGGTAGTATTGGTTTATATCATGGAAATGTAACAGAAAATATTTTTGGTGACATAATAAAAGATGACTTGTTTAACCATCCATTTATTCTGTCAGGAACTGGTTGGTCAGCGACAACACAACAAGAACCTACAAATAGATTTACACATGACTATGAGTCATTTTTAAAAGTATGGGAAGATATAAAAAACCAAGATGGTACTTTTGAAGGATACCTTTATCCTGTGATAGAAGATAAACCAGATGAAATACCATTTATACAACACTTAGTTGGATGTGTTGAGGGTAGTACAATTTCTGCAACTACATTTGAAGAAAAATATGATACTGTAATTACTGATGTTGGACCACAAAATTTGAACTTAAGTGCATTGACAAGAACAAATGTTTATAGTGGTATGACAGGAACCACAACATACCAAAATTTAAATCCTATTTACAAAAATGGTGGAGGATTAAAAAACTTTGGATGGGAAGTAGACCCAACAGTTACAGGATTTCAAAGTAGTGTTGTAGGAAATAGTTTAAATAGTTTTTTCTCAGGTCTTACTCTATCTGATGAAAAAATATATATAACACCTATAACTAATTTAGTTCAAAATAAAATATATAGTTTTTCAGGAATAACGGGATGTTATTCTTATGAACAGAAGTTACTGTCAACAGGACAAACGTATTCAGCCTTAACCACTACTAATGTATATGATACTTGTGTTGAGTGTCAACCATCAACGGGTAATGACCCATTCCAACCTACACTATGTTTAAGTGATGGTATAGTACAATATGAATTCACACCTAGCGGTACAGGTAGTAATAACTATTATGTTTGGTATAATAGTGAAAACTCATTAACATTAAATTACAATATTAATTTAAATAGATGGGAAGTCACACCGTGGACGAATGTTGGACTAGGTGCGATGGTTAGACAAGTTAATGAACCAATACCAACGGGAGGGTTTATAAATTTAGGTGTTACAAATTCAGGTAATTGGTCCATGTCAGAAGGTTTTTGTGAAGGAATCCCATTAACGGTCACGTCTAACCCTTCAAACGAAACATGTTTAGGTAATAATAATGGTGAAGTAATTTTATTAGGTCAGGGAGGTACATTACCATATCAGTTTAGAGTTCAAAATGTGTCACCGTATCCCACATATAGTATTACAGGTATATTTTATAATCTATCACCTGGTAACTACTTAGGTGAAATCTTAGACGCTTCGGGTAATACTAGTAGTACTACATTTACAATAAATTCAGGGGAGATTGGAATAAACTATACAGTTAGTCTAACATCTAGTGTGATATTCCAATCAACAGGAACTAGAACTTGGTATTACGGAGTACAGGTAAATCCATCATTACCTGCGGGTGTAGAACTCAGTTTTAATACAGTTTTAACACACACTAGAGTGTCTAGAAACCAAGGGACCACTACATTCAACTACAGTTACAACATCCTTAAGAATGGAACATTAAATATCCCATATAATTCATCAACACCTAGTTTTACACCCACAACTACCTCTTGTTCGACTCCCACACAAGAAATTACTACTTCATTTACAGACACCTCAACAACAATTACTTATAATAGTAGTGATACTAATTTAACAGGTACAATTACTCAAACAGTAACTGTAGATGGTACAGGAACAAGTTGTATACCCGCTTGTCGAGCCACAGGAACATATAATACATCAGTAAGTATTACTAACTTAACCTTAACAGGTAGTGAATGTTCTACCGCAGTAAATGCATTTACACCTATAAGTGAAAATATTACAATATTTGATTGTAGTGGCTCATAAAAATAAAAAAAATAATATTTATGTTTAATGGGATATATTATTAAAGATACTGCAGCACTACTAACCACTAAAGTAACGGATGCGGCTAGAAAAAAAATGTCAGAAGGGACATTTAACATAACCTACTTTCAGGTAGGTGATAGTGAGGTCTGTTATGATTGTATCGGAGGAGAAGACTTAACTACGGGTATGGTCTTAGATAGTGAGTATAATGCTCAGAGTTTGTCACCGATACCTGAAAAAAATAAAGGTAATATAAAATATCCACTAAGAGTTACCTCAACCAATACTAATTCGTATGGAATTCCTGTAAAAGCATCATACATAGATAATATATTTAATACCGCGGCACCAAGAGGGTTATTTAATACAGGTTCAACAAGTAGTTATGATGTTATTAGAACAGGTACCGCTTATACAGTAAACCCGAACTATATTTTTAATATTACTGATGTTGATTCAGGTAAAACACTTTCGTTAACCGCAGATGTTGTGGACTCAAATACAAATGGAACTACATCACCAGGAGATTTTGCCGTATTATACTTTGGACAAAGTGGAACTACCATAGATACTAAAATACCTATTTTAACATATAAAGTTGTGGACATAACTGGAAATACATCAACAAATAGTGGTACAGTTACAATAGAAGTTGATAGACAACTACCACAATTAAATTCTATGGGTTATACAGGGAATGGTAGAGTTATTTTTTATCCTTCAGGTATGACAGAATTATACGATTCATATACACCGTCTTATTATTGGCAAAGTGATGCTATTGATTTTGAAAGTAATTGTGACGTATCTAATACTGACGTTAAAGTATGGAATATGAATATTCCTTGGACAGAGTCACCAGCCGGTGTTGCAAGTGCAAGTTACAAAGACTATACAACATATACTTCTAAAAAATATATAGGAACTAAAGAATACTTAGGTTATAATTCCAATAGTGGACAAACAGACACAAGCGGTACCTATTACTATAACTCCTTTTCAGAAAAAATAAATTTATCACCATCAAATCAAAAAGCAATCGCAATAGTTCACTACACTAACCAAGCAATAGATAATTATTACGGTGAAAAATTAGCGATGCAGCCGTATGACGGTTCTAATCCTGGTGATACAGGTCAGGCTAGAAACTTTAAAATAACTGTACCTTGGTTGATGTGGCATAAATCTTCCGATAGTAATATAGGTGAGGTATTTTACACAGACCCACCAGGATATGGAAGCCTAAATCTATTTCAAGTAAACTACATTAAATCAATACCAAATACTAATATGAATGACCCTGGATTAAGATATTATAATTTATGGGACACAAACACAAATACAAACGGATATCCGAACAGAGTAGGAAAAGTATGGCCTGATTTGAAATTAATAACTTTTGATGATGAGGAAATAGTTGCTGCTCTTAGTTATAAATCTAATCGAAATTGGACATTACCAGCACCTAAATTAGGTTTAATAGTACCTAATACTTGTAATGATACTGACGCAGATGACGAAGGATTACTAAGTGGAAGTTCAGAGTCACTATGGGTTACATATCGTTTAAATAGTAGTGCATTTACAGAATCTATACACTGTAACTACTACAGTTTAATATCTGGTACCGACCCTGACTGTCCACCTGACACAGCGGATGTAACATTTAGAATAGGTAATGAGTTTCCATTTTTACAAAGTGAAATAGACTCATCTATTGAAGGGTTTACCGCAAATGAAATTTCAATACTAGCTCAAAAAGTAACTACAGGACAAAAACCAAATCCAGCTCAATGGAGAGAAATTGATGTGACTAGTCAGCTCGAATCAACAAAGGTAAATGGATTTTTAACTGTAAGTGGTTTAACCAATACAACAATATCAATTAATAAACCAAATTATGACAGTGCAGGTTTATATAATTTAGCCAACTACATAGAAATACCTGGACTTGGCTCCACAGGACAAACACTTAATTTTGGTGATGAATATTTGTTCTATGGAGAAGTACAATCAGACATACAAGCGACAATATATGTTTTAAATTATTTATGTAATTTGGGACAAGGACAGTTTATGACATCTAGTAATCCTACGTGGTCAACATCAGACACACCATATGTTTCTGAAGTTGGACTTTACGATAGTGATAAAAATCTTATGATTATATCTAAAGTACAATCACCCGAACAAAGACTCGGAGTACAACAATATAGCATAAAGATTGATTTCTAAAAACAATGTCAAAAGAAAATCTTAAAAATTCCCCTAAAGTATTGGGGTTGGATATCTCTACTAAAACAATTGGATGGGCATTATTCGACTTCCACAGTCAAAATTTACTTGAATTAACACATTTTTCACCTGTCATCAAACCAAAGAGGGAAGATAAGATGGAGGAATTAATGTTTAAGGTCGACGCTTTTGAAGAAAAATTAAATACTTACAAAGACTTAGGTATTACAAAAGTTATCATTGAAGAACCATTATTAAATTCAAATAATGTATGGACAGTAGGTACATTACTCAGATACAACTCTATGATTTCACGTTCTATCTATAAAGTACTTGGTATTGTACCAAAATATATTTCAACGTATAACTCAAGAAAGTATGCATGGCCTGAGTTAGTGCAGGAAAATAACAAGGGTAAAAGAGTATTGTTCGGAGGACTACCAAAAACAATAGACAAAAAGGAATTAATTTGGCAACAAGTATCCAAAGCCGAACCACAAATTGTTTGGTTATACACAAGAAACAATACACTAAAGAAAGAATGTTTCGACCAAGCGGATGCTTACACTTGTGTTTTAGGTTATATGAATAAAGAAGGAATATGGTAAAAAGTTAATAATATGGCAAAAGTTTCTATAATACTAAGATGTATAAATCGACTTGAATATACTATAAAGGCAATATCGTCAATAGATAAAAATTCAGGGTTTAATGATTATGAAATAATAGTGATAGACCAAGGAAGTACAGATGGTACTGTCGAATGGTTAAAATCAATACAAAAAGAAGGTTATTATAAAATAAAGGTAAAATATAATACTATTAATAGTGGAGATGCGGGTGGTATGAAAGAAGGTTATGAATTAATTTCTGACGACTGTAAATACGTAATGCAATTCGATAATGATTGTGAAGTAATTACCAATAATTTTTTAAAAAATTTAGTAACATTAATGGATAAAGACGAAAGTGTAGGATTTACCATGATGAAAAGAGAGGGAGTAAACATAAAAATTAAACCAGATAAAATGGTTAAAATAGGTCATGAAGAATATGGTGTTTTATCTTATGCTGTTTGTTGTACTATTATGAGGAGAGAAATACTTGATAATAATAATCTTTGGTATGAAAAAGAAAGAATAGGATGGTTAAAAACCATTTCATCGAATTTACGAAAAAAATATAAAATATTAAAAAGTTTTGAAGATAAGGTATACCATATTGACACAACATCGGGACAAATGAAAAAATATCCCTCTTATTTTAAGAACAAATTAAATGGAGCAACCAATTATGTTATAAACAAATAAAAATTATTTTAATTATGGAAATTAATCAAAAAAACTTAGGAAACTTTGCGATTGGTGAAAACCTTTTCGAATGGATTATTACTAACATAGAGAAAGGTAGTACTATCTTAGAATTGGGTAGTGGTACAGGGACTCATGAATTAGGTAAAATTTTTAACACACACTGTATTGAGGATAACGATGAATGGGTAAATAAATTTGATAATCTTACATATCATCATGCACCGATAAAGGACGGGTGGTACGATAGAGAGGGTCTAAAAAACTTACCAAAAGATTACAAACTTCTTATCTTTGACGGACCTAGAGGTGATATAGGAAGAACAAAAGTTTTAGAAAATTTAGACTTATTTAACACTAATGTTCCAATTATTGTTGATGACACACATAGAAAAGTAGAAAAAGATATTGCAGAAAATTTAGTTAAAACTTTAAACAGAGATTTTATTGAGGTAAAAGAACACAATAAATCAGCTTACGTAATTATCTAATTGATTAGTCAGGTTTCGTTTACTATATTATAGTTTATGGAACACACCGACGAAGGTCTCATAGTTGATATGCTTACAGGTATGTTTGGTGATGCTCATAACCATAATGAGTATCGTCACCAGATATCTTTTGATTGTCCTGTGTGTTCATATGATATTAAAGGTTTGGATAAGGGAGACGGAAAAGGTAACTTAGAGGTTAACTATGGAGACCATGTTTTTAAATGTTGGGCGTGTGCTGAAACTCATAACACAAAAGGTCATTTAGGTTGGTTAATAGAAAGATACGGAGGGAAGAAAGACAAACAATACTATGAACTTATTAGACCTGATGAGTTTGTCAGAGAAGAGAAACAATATAAGAAACTACGTCTACCCAAAGAATATCATAAGTTTGAGGATGTAAGTGATATCTTTCCTGAAAAGAGAAGGGCTATGAACTATTTAAAGAGTCGTGGTATCACCCAAGAGATTATAGATAGGTACGACATTGGTTTTGCTTATGAAGGTGACTACGCGGGTCGTATAATCGTCCCATCGTTTGATAAAGAAGGCGAGTTAAACTACTTTGTAACTAGAAGTTGGAACCCAAAGACGAGAATGAAATATAAAAACCCTGAAGCTGCAAAGGAGTTTCTTATCTTTAATGAAAGTAGAATAGATTGGAACAAAGACATTTGGATAGTAGAAGGTGTTTTTGATGGATTCTTCGTCCCAAATTCAATACCTTTATTAGGTAAATACATAAACGATAACCTATGGGAAGTATTATATGAGAAGACTAAGAAAGATATCATAATATGTCTTGATGATGATGCTTGGGAAGATGCTAAAAGGGTTTATTATAAATTATCAGGAGGTAAATTATATGGTAGAATAAAATTAGTCAAACTACCTGAAGGTAAGGACTTAGGAGATTTGAGGGGAGTGATACCTGAAGGTTCATTTGTAGAAATAGAGAAATAATGGAAACGATATTAGAATTAAGTAAATTTAATCATGTAAAGTACTATGACGGTCCTCATAAGTATTTTATTGGTGACCGTGAACTTATGAGTGCAACAAGATTCATTGGAATGTTTAAACCAAAGTTTGAAACACAAAGGATTGCTGAAGAGTACGCATCTAAAAGAGGTTTAAAAGTTGAAAATGTTATTGCAGATTGGGACTTAAAAAGAGATACCTCAACAGTTAAAGGGTCTGCGGTACACGATTACGCGGAGAATTGGTGGAACAATAAAGAATTTCCATATGACCCTTCAGTTGCGGTAAAACAATTTGGACATGATATTATTAGAGAATCTTTCGATAAGTGTCAGACAATATTTAGGAATTTTTACGAAGACTCAAGAGTTAATTTAGTACCAGTAAAAATGGAATTAGTTGTTGGTGATGAAGACTATGGTTTAGGTGGTATGGTTGACTGTTTATTCTATAATAAAAAATCAGGTATGTTAGAAGTATGGGATTACAAAACTAACAAAGCAATAAAAACCAAAAACGACTACGGACAAAGGTTCGAAAAACCTATTTCACATTTAGATGTTTGTGAAATTAACACTTATTCACTACAATTATCGTTATATAAACATATTATTGAAAAGAATACTAATCTTAAAATAGGGAATTGTTACCTTATATGGATTAATGAAAAAAATAAAAACTATAAGGTTTTTAAGTGTAAAGATTTAGAAACTGAAATTAAATTAATGTTAGAGGAACTATGAATATGGATTTATCAAACTTAGGACAAGGAGGTCAACAGGTCCAAATAAACGTCGAGAACTCACCAAACGTAGAATGTGAAAACTGTGAAAATATTTTTTTTGATAAAGTAACTGTTATAAAAAAAATTAGTAAATTGTTAGTCGGAACACCCGAAGACCAATATGTACCGATGGAGACATATAAGTGTACGGAGTGTGGAAACATCAATAAAGACTTTCAATTATGACAAGACAGTATTATGAGATAGAAGAGACACTTAATTTATCAAGAATGATTGGAAACACCCCAATGATTAAGATTAGTGATAAAATTTACGCTAAGGCTGAAATTTTTAATCCTACAGGTTCAATCAAAGACCGGCCTGCTAGTTATATTTTAAATCATGCAGAATTAACATCTCAGTTAAAAAAAGGTGATACCATTATTGAAGCCACTTCTGGTAATATGGGAATATCCTTTGCTTGGTTGGCTGCGGAAAGAGGATATAAGTGTAAAATTGTCATGCCTTCAAACATGTCTGAAGAAAGAAAACAAATGTTAAGATTATATGGGGCGGAACTTATTGAAGTTGGTGAAGGTGATTTTGACGCGGCCATAAAACTAAGAGATGAAATGGCAGAAGAAAACGGATGGTTCAATTGTAATCAATTCGATAACCCAATTAACATTAAGGCACACGCTGAAGGTACCGCACGTGAGATTATTGATTTTTTTGAAAAACCTGACACCTTCCTTGAGGCTGTCGTAACAGGAACGGGTACAGGTGGGACTTTGATGGGTTGCAAAAAAACTTTGGATAGAAAGTACCCAATGATTAAGATGATTGCGGTTGAACCTGAAGAGTCACCTGTCATGAGTGGAGGTGAACCAGGACTTCATGGTATTCAGGGTATCGGAGATGGGTCTAAGTTTCTTGTGGATATGGATAAAGTTAGTGAAGTACTCACGGTCAGTACAGAAGAAGCCAAAGATAGGGCTCGTAGACTTGCAAGAGAGGTTGGTATTTTTGTTGGTATTTCTGCAGGTGCTAATATTCTTGCTGCAGAAAGATGGGTGGAAGAGAATAAACCAAACGGGTGCGTTGTTACATTTCTGTGTGATAGAGGTGAAAGATACTTGAGTTGTCTATGATTAATAAGATTATACATTTTTCAGACCTTCACGTAAGGTTATTTAAAG
>Ga0255758_10004442_pt1 | contig 11899 bp, 7 predicted proteins | sample 011ome_24_FD_179958 | JGI IMG/M metagenome (GOLD analysis project Ga0255758, IMG submission 179958) | Coastal salt marsh microbial communities from the Groves Creek Marsh, Skidaway Island, Georgia - 011513CT metaG (version 2) | ecosystem: Environmental > Aquatic > Marine > Intertidal zone > Salt...
AACTTTACACACCTCATAATAAATACACACACAAAGAGAGAGAAAGAGAGAGAAAGAAAGAGAAACACAAAACCAAGCTTGCGAATAATAAAATCTGACTCAGCATTTTTTATACGTCAATAGCGGGAAAATGTAGACATCAAACAATGTCCCCCTGTACCTCCAACATCACATCTGATACGCGCTTCCTCACCTCACGCGTACTCCTCTCACTCCTAATACCCAGTAAAGCAGCGAGAGGCTCACATGCCGCTCTTTTATGTGAACTTAAGTCTTGATGAACTTTCGCAGTTGCCTTCAGATATTTTTCTCAAACGACTGCACTTTTTCCGCCGCCACGCTGAATATCCTTCCTCCTTTCATTCGTTCCCCAAAGACACCACCACCACCTAAAAGAGAGAGAGTTTAAAGAATAAGAGACAGAGTCTCGATTTGTGTATTTTCGAGTCTCTCTGAGCGCTTCTGAACGACTCAAAGAGGTGTAGTAAACATGGAAGCGACGAGGAAACTGATTTCCAAATCCGGCGAAGTGTTCGCCTCCCCGGTGACCTACCTCGCCTCGTACGTCATTCCGACGGAAAAGAGAACCGCGGGGGAGTTACACACGTTAAACGAGATCTTGAAATTAAGCGGAGCAGGAGGGTCGGGAGAGAAGACGAAAGGAGACGCTGCCTCGAACGAATCCAACGCGGTTTTAGGGTTACCATCCGCCTTGTTATGGTCCGGGAACGTGTTACACGCGAATACTCACGACAGAGGAAATAACCCCAATAACAGCGGAAACGAGGGTAAAGGGAACACGACTATCACGCAGACGTTGGATAGGATGTGGACGGTTCTGGACGAACACGGGAGGGCGAAAAATCTGAAAGCGTCAAAAGCGCACGTCGCGGCGGCGTTTGGCGTTCCTTTGAGAGATTTGCACTATTTGGACCCGTTGAGGCCGACGTTAACGCCTGCGAATATATTCATACGGCCGAAATGTTTGATCGTGAACTTAGAGCACATGAAGTTTATAGTCACCGCGGAAATCGCGTTGTTCTTGAACGCGGAAAGTTTGGAGGTGAAACGCTTCGTCAAATTTCTTAGGAAATATTTGAAGGAGGTGGAAATAGCGCAGACGCAAAAGAGAGAAGATTTAGTAAAAGAAGCGACTATGATGGAGACTATTATTCGAGACGAAAACGAAAACGAGACTCAAAAGCTGCAACAATCGAATAGCGCGTTAAAAAATGCACAAACGACGACCAAAATCAAAGAAGAACGCGTCTTGCACTTACCGTTTGAACTGCTCGTCTTGGAATGCGCGATGCACGAACTGGGTTTAGTATTAGACAACGAAACGATAGCTTTGGAAAGAGAAGCCGCGCCGTGCATGGAGAAGATGTTGCAGAGCGTTCAGGCGGAAGAGTTGGCGGAAGGGAGAAGGATTAAAGAAAAATTGAACGCGTTGATTTTACGATTGGAGGCGTTTACGGAAGCGTTATCTTCGATTCTGGAACACGACGAGAGTTTAGACGCGATGTGTTTGAGTAAACTGAAAGTGATGGAACTGGTGCGAGGAGACGATATTTCGACAACGGCGGCGCCTGACGACGACAACGAGAATGAATCCGCGCCGAGAATGGGGGCCGCCGCAACGGCGCAAACGACGACGACGAAAAAGAGCAGTAAGAAAGCGCAATTTATCACGCGCGTGATATCAAATCCGACGGGCATGACCATGAACGAAGAAAAAGAGTACGACCCGGAAAACGAGGAAGAGTTCGAAACCATCGATTCGACGAACGAAGAGGATGGACACGAACACGAAGGTGCCGAAGCGTTATTGGAAGCCTACTTCATGCACTCCGCGGCGACGCAAAAACGCGCGCACGCGTTGAAAGATTTGTTGCAAAACACCGAAGCGGTGTCGTCGATGATTTTAGATCGACAAAGAAACGAATTGATTAAGATTGATTTGGTGGTTTCCGCGGCATTGTTTGCGTGTTCGATCGTATCTGTGGCTGGGAGTATTTTTGGTATGAATTTACAATCCAACTTGGAAACCAAATCTGGTTTTTTCGTCGGCGTGATCGTCGTAACGTCCGCGTTAGCGGCGGCGTCGTTTCTGTTTATCATTTTCTATTGCAGCAGAAAAAACTTGTTTAAATTATGATTAATAATATGGTAGAACTACTTATTATTTAGTAACTAGTACGCGCATGTAGTAGTATACATGTGCACATCTACGACGACGAACTCTTCTTCTTCTTCTTCTTGATTCGACTAAATCTTACGCAAATAATCAATCGAACTCTGTAATCACGTCGTTCAGTTTGACCTCGAAATCAGCCATCGCCGATTGACCGACGGACTTGATTCGAGCTTCGTCGTCGTCGATTTCATCGTCCGGGGCTAATATTTTATCAATGTCTGCTTTCGTGTAACTCGTTCGCGGCGTTCGCATGGTAATCGCGGACGGCGTTAACACGAATCCAGACTCGTCTTCGTCCAAGAACGAAAACGATTCTTCTTTTTTGTTGTTGTCGTTGTTGTTGTCGTCGTTGTTGTTGTGATCCAAAAAGTCCTCCTCGAAATCTGCGCGCAAGATTTTACTCGAATACGAGTCATCCTGGAACGCGACGTACGAGCTCTTCTCCGGTATTTTTGGCGCGAGTTCTTGGTGCGTGTATCCGCCTTTCACCGCTCGGACGTAAAACGATCTCGGTTCTAAATCCGTCTTCCACGTCGGCGGTCTCGCCGTCGGGCGTTTGCCCGTCCATCTGCCGTAGTCGCACCCGTCGTCGCCGAGTTGGTACGCGGTGACGCGTTCCCACCCTCGCGCTGGGAAATAAAGTTCCGGCGTGTCTATCGCGGATTTCCAGGTTTGTCTCGCCGTCATTTGATTCTTCTTACTCTTTTTGTCTTTTGTCTTCTTCTTCTTCTTCTTTGAATTCTTGTCCTCGTTGCGATGATGCGGGTCGTTGCTGTAATCAATACCGCTGGTGTGTAAATAATACCGCGGCGAATACGACGACGATGCCAACGGACTCATATCGTCGTTATTATACGTCAACCGATCTCGCATCGGCGTCATTTGATTCTCCAAATCGTTATACGCGCTCGAACTGTTTGAAATCGCTCTGTACAAGGAGGAATTATTCACGCACGACGCCACGATGTACGATCCTCTCGCCGAAGCATCCGCGCACTCTCGAACGACTGCAGACGCAAACTCCGGCGTTAGGTAGTACAACAAACCTTCCAACATCCACACCGTCGGTCTCGTGTGGTCGAACCCTTTCTCTCTCAACTTTCGCATCCAATCGTCCTTCATGATATCCGCGAACACTTCCACCCGCTCCTCGGCCAAAATCACTCGCGGCCCGCAATGCGGCCACTCTTTTAAAAGCTCCCGTTTCCTCTTCAAAACGGACTCGTGATCGATTTCAAACACCGTCTTGATTAACCCGTGCGGATTTTCCATCCGATAACTCCTCGTATCCATCCCGCTTCCGAGTAAAACGATTTGCCAGTTCACGTGCGTCGGGTTTTCGTACATCGCCATTCGAATCGTCTCGTCGAAGAACTTGGTCCTTATGGCAATCCGCCCGTTATCTCCGATCGGGAGTTTTAGTTTCGCCTTCGCGTACGCCGCTTTGCCTACAAAATGTGCGTCAGAGACGACAGTCGCCGAAGCGAGAACGAGAGCGTAAAAGAGAACGCATCTGGTGAGTAAAAAATGTCGCACTAAACTCGTCGAAGCGCAATGTAAAACGAAAACGCGACGATGCACACGACTCTAAACGCAGAGTTCAAGACGAGAGAGAAACCAAAGCTTTCGCGTTCACATTCATTAACGCGTTCGTTACGTATTGCGTACCTGCCAGTGTCTTGGCGAATTTATCCTTCACCAACGCTTTCCTCCCTCGTCGGTATTCCATCGCTCTCAGCGCCGCGATAGAATCCGCGGAGTGTTTCACGAGACGCATTTCTTCCTCCTCCTCGTCGTCGCTCTCTTCTTGATGCGTTCTTGGTGCGCGTAAAGCGTTTAAACTTCGCTTCAAAATCGAATCCAATCCGTCCTCGAGCGTTTCGAACGCGTCGCGGAGGAGCGCGAAGTGCGGCGCGATCGTCCGAAATAACGCGAGTGCGGTGACGGTTCTCGCGAAAAAAGGCGACAAAGAGAGGTGTGGTGTTGTCATCGCTTTGAATTCGACTCGTGTTCTTGAATGCGCAAGCGTTTGCGAGGCGAGTCGTTTGTATGAGGCGTGGTTTTGTTGTGTCGTTTGAACGAGAGGAAGCGGTCTATTAATACGAATGTGCGTACGGAGCGGGAGTATCGTCGGTTCTTTTATGTTCATTATATATTCACACCATCAGTTACATCGAACGCTGTGATGATTTTATGTATTCTTTATGAGAAGATTCTTCTTTAGTATTATGTGCAACAGACGATGAAACTTTCGTCTCGCGTCCTCCTCTTCTTAAAAGCGTTCGTTTGTTTTCGACGTAAAACGTTTACTACGTCGTACTCCGGCGACACGCGGCGATTCGAAGAGGAGGACAAAAAGTCTTCTTTTACATTTAGTTCATGTTCACGACGATGCCGGAAATGGTTAAAACGCTCATCAAAACTTCCGGAACGTAGTGCATCGGGTACTTGACCGTGTTCCCGACATCTCCGGTTAAGTTGAACTTGGCGTTGAACGGATACAGCAACGCGCAACCGGCGGAAACGATCGCGCATAACTTGGCCGCCGCAGCTGTCGGCATTTCGCCAACCGCGTACGCGAGGCCTAACCACGCGCAGGATGAACCTCTCGCCCAGAATTTAATCATTGGCGTGCTATGAGAGAGAGAAAAGGCGCGTTATTACTCTTTTCCCTCGACCGAGTGCTTCACCCCAAAAACCTACCAATCGACGAACACAAAGAAACGAATTCGAACGAGAAAAAACGACAACAACGTACGCCGGGGAGTCGAAGTGGTCTTCGTGCTGCGTAAAGCGCGGTTCATCGTGTGTTAGTATGTTAGTGAGAGTTAAGAGAGAGAGAGAGATGTGATGTCAGTTTTGTCGACTTTTGTTGTCTACCCAATTCCCCGTGTCTTTTCTAACGGGGGGGAATAATCGATCGGATTTGGAATAAACAAAAGACGACAAAGAGTAGTAAAAGTATCATCAAAAAAACGTACGATTTTCTTCGGGACCAACAAAAACTGGAGTCCGTAAACACCCATGATGCCCTGGAAAGCTTTGACGTAGTTTTCAGCGTTCATTGTTGTTATTCTTGTAGTGTGTGTGTTGTGCGTCTGTTTGTGTGCAAAAGGGCAGCTTTTTTTAGATATTTTTTTGTTTAGGTGTTTAGGGTTTCAAGGTTTTTATTCTTTTTAATCCACGTGTCACATTTCTTTTTCTCTCTCTCTCTCTCTCTCTTCTCTCTCGCTTCGAAGATGAAGAACGAGAAAAGGAGAGAGAGAACCGTCTCTCGCTCAAACGTTTGGATTTGAATTTCCTTCTTTCTTTATTCTTTACATCTCGCTCCCTTTCTTACGATCTTTCTTTTTTCGCGAGAGAGAGAGAAAGAAAGAGAGAGTTTTCTTTTTACGCTTTAACGACGCTTTAACGCAACCTGTACCGTCTCAAGGAACTCCCGCTGCCTTCGTTTAACGTCCAGATTTCGTTCTCGTCCGGCGCGTCGTTTTCCAACGCCAACGCTTCGCTCGGATCGTACTCGCCTAAACCGCGAACGTTCGGGTCTCTCTTCGGATCGAAGAATTGTTGGCGAGTGTATTCGTACACGTATCGACCGTAGGATTTGAGAACGATTTTTTTACCGGACCAAGAGATGTCGCCACCAGTCGCGCCGGAACTCGTGCCGTAAAGTTTAATCGTTCGCACGAATTTTAACTCGTTCGATCCTTTCGAATTTTGCGATAACGCGTCGATCGGTTCGGAGACGTATAAAGCGCCTTTGTTGTTGCTTTTTTTGGTGACGATGAGGAATTGCGAAGTGTGTGGATCCACCAGTAAAGTTTCCGCGTCGTGCTTTTCGTTGGATGGGTATCGCAGGCGAATCTTTTCCGTGAACGGTACTTTTAAGTACTCTTTCGAAGGCGGCTTGGAGACGTTTGAATACGTCTCCGACATCTCGGATAATTTCGGCTCCGGGAAGCAATAAATAACGACTTCCCCGCGATAAGAACCGATATCTCCGGCACAAAGTTTTTGTTGGTTTGTTTTATGATCTTGCCACAGTGCCAGATCTTCCCAATCTCTGTTCCCGGCGTTCAAAATGGTCACCTCGGCGACCACGCGCGTTTTCTTCGACGACTTTGCGTCGTCGTCTTTTTCCGGGACGCGAATGGCAAACACCCTCGCCCGGTCCCCGGAATCGTTGTGCGTCCAAAACACTTTCCCCGCGGGGCTTTTGGAGTTCAGTTTCGATTTCACGAGGCCAGACGCCTCCCGGATGTTTCGATCTTCAATCGGCGAGTACTTTTGTTGCAACGCTTCAACTTTTTTTGCCTCGTCGTTTTGGAGGAAAACGAGAGAGAAAAAAAGAACCAACACTTTAAGAAACCACCAAAAAGGAACGACGACTCCTTTGAAAAACCGTTCTCGCTTGGCGTGTTTCACCGCGCGAACGAGTTCTCTCAGCTTTTCTTTTTCGTCTCCCTCTTTGTTTGTACTGTTTTTGTTGTCGCTTCTGCTGCTCTCGTTCTCGGACATCTTCGTTTGACCTCTCAACTTTATCTTCTCTGACTCGTATTTTTTTCTCTCGGAAACAACTCGATAAAAAAAAAGACCACTCGATGACGAGTTTTTTCTTCTCTCGTTCTTCTTTAAGTAAAAACAACAACAACGACGACGACTCAAAAGAAACGCTCTCGTCTCCTTCAGCGCTCCGATACGCGAAGAAGAAGAACAACACCGCGCTTCTTGTAATGAAAGCGAGAACTCGTATTTTTTGTACAATTATTTCCCAACAAAAAATAAGGAAAGACAAGAAACGAAAAAACGTTTTATTTACTCTTATAAGTATTCTTACAGAGTCTATAGCACTCAATACCTCCGTAAAAAGAGACATCAAAAGCATCTCCTCTCATCAGAGCGACACGCAACGCGACAACAACAACTCCGAAGATAAAACTTTTCGCGGGGCGAATCGATCATCGCGCGCACTCGAAGTTACCTGCGCCTGTACAAATTCTGCTTTTTTTCAACAACAAAAAAGAAATGTATTCTGACTTAGTATTTTAAAGAGTAAGAACGAAGCACGTGCGAGTACGAAAGAAGCACTCAGAAAGTCAAATTTGAGTAAGAACTACAGACTTACACCCTAAATTCTTAGTGCGTCACTCGTACTCTTTTTTTTTTGTTAGGATTTTGGATAAACGTTTTCAACCGCAAAACCACCGCACAGACGACAGCAGCATTACGAAGAACACGAATCATCGTCGTCATCATGTCGTCCTCTCTCGCGCTCTCTTCCACGCTCTGTCTCGGACACCACCACGGAAGAGGCAATTCGAGAGGAACGGTTGTTTCTGCGAGTCATACTACAGCGAAGAGGTGGCCAAAAGTGTCTGATATGAAAAGAAGAGTCTGGAGCTCGAAATCCGCCTCCTCGTCGAGACCGTCGTCGTCATCGAAACGCATCATCGTTTCTTACGCGTTTTCCGAGGAGACAGAGCAGACGGAAAAGACGAAGAGCTCGAAAGAAGGACCAAAAACAGAAAAAGGCGTGGAAAAAGCACCGAATAATGTCGAGAGTAAAAACGAGGGGAGCCAAAAAGATAAAGAGAGCGCGGAGTTGAAACGAGACCTGATGAAAGCTTTAGAATCGGGCAAAAAAGTGACCGGGAAAGTCGAGGCGGTGAACCGCGGCGGTTTGATCTTGCGCGTGATGAAGAACAAGTACCGAGCGTTCCTGCCGAAATCGCAGATGCGATCGTCGCGGTTGAAGTTTTGTAAAACCACAAAGGCGGAGTTAACGGAAGCGGAAGTGATGAAGCAACAGATTGGGAACTTGATCGACGTGAAGTTCGTCGAAGTGACGCCGAAACGAGTCGTGTGTTCGGAGAAGAGTTTGATTCAAGAAAACGCGGAGAAGAAGTTACCGGTGGGGACGCAACAGAGAGTGGTGGTGACGAATTTGAGCGATTTTGGAGCGTTTGTGGAAGTTATCAACAACGATAATAATAATTCTTCTTCTTCACAAGAACAAGACCAACTCTTGTCCCCGGTTGGTTTGGAAGGTTTGATTCACATCTCCGAGTTGTCTTGGAACAAAGTGGCGCACCCGAGAGACGTGTGCAGAGTCGGCGACGAGTTAGAGGTGAAAGTGTTAGAGGTGGCGAATAGTGGTCAAAGAGTTAATTTCAGCGCGAAGCAAATGTTGGACGATCCTTTGATGGAAACTTTAGATACGATTATGCCGGTGACGATGCCGGAGTTGTCCTTCGACGATTCGGATTCGGCGTTCGCGAGCGGCGATTTCGACGGCGAGGAAGGGACGAAAATGGAAGCGAGTTTACCCGGATTGCCGAGAATTTGCGCGGAGTTGTTGTCCGAAGATGGCGTGGAGGCTGTTATTCCGGGAAGAACGGCCGTGGAGAGAAGGGTCGTTTCTCAAGATCTCGAGTTATGGCTCACCAACGTCCAAGTCGAGGACGGGTACAACTTATTAGCGAGAAGCGGAAGACAAGTGCAAGAGATTCACGTGGTGACGAGCTTGAATCGAGAGGCGATTAAAAGAGCGATTAAACGAGCGACGAGAGCAACGAATGCGTAATATAATAACAATTTCTTCAAATTACTACCTGGTTACTATATAATATTTGTTGATTTTAAAAACAAAAGTTAGTAGTATTACGCGGGTAAATGAAAGAAAAAAAGGACGATTCAGACGACGACGATTTTAAAACACAAACAAGTCTTCTTCTTCTTCATTCTTGAATTCAAATAATGATTATTACAATTAAATGCTGCTTCTTCTTATCCAATAAAAACCATCTTCTCCCTCTTACTCTCCCTCTTACTCTTACTCTTACTCTCTCTCTCTCTCTCTACTAAACGTCGTGCGGTATATTCTTTATAATTTATTTTTCTTCTTACTTCATGAACGATTCCAAGTACGCGACTTCTTCGACCGAGCCCGTGAAGAACGGCACGCGTTGGTGCACCTTCTCCGGGTTGATCTTTAACACTCTCCCAGTACCGTCGGATCCCGCCCCGCCGGCTTGCTCAGCCAAGAAACTCATCGGCGCGCACTCGTACAACAAGCGCAACTTACCGGTCGGGTTCTTGGCATCCCCCGGGTAGCCGTAGATGCCGCCGTACAACATCGTTCGGTGGAAGTCGCCAACCAAAGAGCCAATGTATCTGGCAGAGTACGGCTTCGTTCCGGTTTCCTTACCGCCCGTCTTCAACGAGTCCATGTATTGCTTTAATCCCGGCGTCCACATGTCGTAGTTACCTTCGTTGAAGGAGTAAATCTTCCCGGATTTCGGGATTTGGATTCTTTCGTGCGTCATGATGAACTCACCGACGGCGGAGTCCAAGGTAAAACCGAAGACCCCATCCCCGACGGAGATGACCAAGATGGTAGATGAGGAGTACATGCAATACCCGGCGGAAACCAAGTTCTCGCCCGGTTGGCAGACGTTTTGGACGCACTTCGCTTCGACTTCCGCCGGCGATTCGGAGCTGAAATCCGGAACGCACTGCGAGTCGCCGGCGTAGATACCCCAGATGGACCCCGTGGAAACGGCGGCATCAATGTTCGAAGACCCATCTAACGGGTCAAAAACGCACACGTAGTTCCCGCCGTACGTTTCTTCAACCGCAACCGGCACGTCTTCTTCCTCCGAAGCGATGACGCCAGTTCTCCCGGACAATCTCAACGTGTCGCAAAAGACGTCGTTGGAGATAACGTCCAACTTCTTTTGGTCTTCGCCTTGCACGTTTTGCTCGCCGGCGAGACCAGTCATGCCGGCCAACCCGGCTCTTTGCACGAGAGAGGCGATTTGCTTACACGCGACCGAGATGGATTGCAACACGATGGCGTGTTCGTTGTCGATGTTATCCTTCATCTCTTGTTGGAGCACCCAGGTGGAAAACGGCGTGCCCATTTCCGATTGACCCGCTTTCGCCCGAACGCTAAAGACTCGCTTAGAAGAAGAAGACTTCTTCGTGTTTCTCAACGCGGAGGAAGAGGACGTCTTGGAGACGAATGATTTCATGGTGGTCGCAGAGGCCATCATTAGTATATCTGGTGATGCGGTGCAAGAGAGGACAGAGAAGAGAGGAATGCGGGAAACATTGTTCCGTCGTCAGTGATGATGATGAATGCGATGACGATGATGACGATGAAAATGTTGACCACGCACCAACACCATCATCCATCAGATAAAATAATGATTACGCGGACAAAAGCCACGACATCAAAACGAGACGAAACGAGAACGCGTCGTCAAAAACCAAACGATTGAACACAAAAAAAGCATCCGTTCTTTTTGTTTCTCTCTCTCTGGAGAGCAATCGTGCGTGTATTCTCCTCCGTTTTGTCTTCTCTTTTGTCGGATAGAATCCGATTTCGGATCGGGAGAAATCGCCTCTTTATCCACATTAATCAATCTCCATCTCTTCCTCCTTTCTCGGTGCGCGAAAGAGAGCGTTAAAGAGAGAAAAACGAGCACAAATGATGAAAAGTTCCTCTCGAAGAACTCGACGAACTCGAGAGAAGTTTGAGAGCAGCGTTAAAGAGAGAGTTGTGAATCGTACCTGTTGGTTGGTGTTGTCGTAACGAGCAAAGAGAGTGCGTATCTGATTTTGAGGAGGAAAGAGACGCTTGAACTGATTTACGAAAACGTGTGAAAAAAAGGTAGTTTTTCCTCCGATTTTTTCATAGGAGAGAAAATTTTACTCCAAAACGGTCCCATTTTTTTTAGAGGAAAAACACATGTAATATAAGAAGACACACGAAGAAAGAACGTGAGAAGAAGAAGAAGAATGGGGAAAAAGATATCCGGGGCGGCGAAAAGGAAGAAGAAGAGGGAGAAGGAAGAGGCCGCGAAGGAGGCCGTGAAGGAAATGGAGCGGTTGAAGCTCGGACCGACCAAGATATGGACGGGATTGGTGTTGCATCACAAGGATGTTTTTGTCTCGCATGTCTTGTCGAAATTGAATAGGACAGATCGGTGGTTCTTTTCAGAGGTGAATAGAGAGAGTCGGGGTGTGCTTGAGTACGCCGGGGTAGACGTATCGAAATTAGGTTGGCGTGTTTGGGAATGTACATCCATTTCGACGCTGGAATGGGCGTGGAATAACACGAATTGGGGAAAGAAAAGTCAAAGTGGAAGAGTGATGGATCAAGCCTGGTTTTGCGCGGGAGTTGCTTTTACGAACAAACTCGAGTTGCTCAAGTGGGCGAGAGAAGTGAAACATTGCGAGTGGAATGAAGAGACGATTACTGTGGCAGCAGATGTAGGTAATCTCGAGATGTTGAAGTACTGCTTCTCGAATGGTTGCCCGTGTGATGAAGAAAAGTCGTGTAAACAAGCTGCTATTGGAGGACACCTCGACTGTCTTCGATTTCTTTTCACCAAAGTGGAACCTTCGCGAGATACGGAAAAAGAAGCGGCAATGCAAGCAGCAGGATTGGGTCACACAGACATCTTGAAATATTTCGTCGAAGAAAGAAAGATATCCGAGGAGGTAAAGAGTAACTGCGTGTACAACGCTGCAGCGTATGGCCGCCTCGATTGCCTCAAATACTTATTAGGCGAAGAGGCGAAAACGCCTCTTCACGACTGGGAATACATCGCTAACGCTCGTTACCACGAGCACCCCGAGTGCGAAAACTACTTGCTCGAAAAAGGGTCTCCAGAACCAACGGACGAAGTATACGCT
>Ga0255758_10004461_pt1 | contig 11863 bp, 8 predicted proteins | sample 011ome_24_FD_179958 | JGI IMG/M metagenome (GOLD analysis project Ga0255758, IMG submission 179958) | Coastal salt marsh microbial communities from the Groves Creek Marsh, Skidaway Island, Georgia - 011513CT metaG (version 2) | ecosystem: Environmental > Aquatic > Marine > Intertidal zone > Salt...
GGCAGGATCTAGTCTGATCGAAAAATTGCCCATGGCGGCCCTCACTGGGGTGATGATCATGGTTTCCATCGGAACGTTTGAATGGGCCAGTCTCCGCACCTTTCGAAAGATGCCGGCCTCGGACACCTTGGTCATGGTGGTGGTCACGGCCATGACCATACTCCTGCACAATTTGGCATTGGCTGTATTGGTCGGGGTGGTGATTTCCGCGTTGGTTTTTGCGTGGGACAACGCCAAGCGGATTCGGGCGCGAAAATTCACGGACGATTCGGGGGTGAAGCACTACGCCCTCTATGGACCCCTGTTCTTTGGTTCGGTGACCGCATTCCATGAAAAATTTGATGTGGCTGGGGATCCCTCGGAAGTGATTTTGGACTTTGCAGAGAGCCGCATTGTGGACATGTCCGCCATAGATGCCTTGCACAAATTAACCGAACGCTACGAGCAGGCCGGAAAAAGACTGACCCTCAGACATGTCAGCCCGGATTGTCAAGTGCTGCTTCAAAGCGCTTCCGCCATCATCGATGTGAATGTGGAAGAGGACCCCACGTACAAGGTTATGGTGGACACCTTTTAGTATATTCCTCCCATGAAAAGATGGATCTGGGCCCTTGCGGCATGTTGGGCATTGCAGCTTTCGGCCCAAACTGTATACACCAAGGACGGGGTTCCTTTAGGGGATGGGGATTTGCTGGTTAAAATTTGTCAGGAATCGGCCGATGCTTCTTTACAAGGTAAAGATTTGGTTTTGAATGGTATAACATTAGATACCCGAGCATATTGTGAGTGCGCCATGCTCAACTTGATTCCTTCCTTAGAGAGCTCCGTGATTATCGAAGCCAATGCCTCGGGGAAGATGATGGAGCTTTTAACGGAGAGCGAAAATTTCCAAATTCTGATCGACTGTGTCAGCGAAAATGCCACCATTGACAGCTCGGCGGTCAATTTTGGGCGTCTTATGCGTGGAGCAGATGACCAAATGGGAGACAAGGCGCAAGAGTACTTCTTGCAGTCTTGTTTGCAAGGCGTTCGCCAAGAGGATCCAACGGGCATGTTTATTACGGACCAAATGGCCAGAGACTATTGCCAATGTGCCATTGACGCCCTGTTGGAGAGCGATGAATTTAGCTTTGCGGACGTTCTGCAGGCGGAGGACCCAAATAGTGCCGTTTTTGAGGCCATTGTGGTTCCTTGTGCCTCCGAAGTTTTTGGTGTGCCGTCGGAAGACATCGACGCAGCGGTCCAACCAAATCCCATGGACGAGTCGGTTGAGGCTGTGAAAAAGCGCGGAGCTTCTAGCGCAAAGAAGCGTTGACCTAATTCTTGAGCACAAAGACGCGACCATCTTTGTAAATGAGCCTGGTCGCATCCCTCGGGAGGTCTGAGGGTTCCACCTTCAAGTACATTTGACCTACGCGGGCACATTGAGCGTGCAGATTCCAATCCGTGAAGAGTTCTTTGGACACATAGAGGGTTTGGCCCCGATAGGTCTTTGCCGCTTGGTGTATAGATTGCCGCAGTGTGAAGTCCTTGGACATGTGTACTTCTGGGAGGGTGCGTAATGCAAATCCAAGCGCCCACAGACTGAGCGTCCATTGCCATAAAATCCGCGGATGGAGCGTTTTCCCTGTTTTCCGATGTCCGTCCAAAAAGGAGGCCAAAGCCAAGGCGGCAAAAGGGTAGGCAGGCACCGCATAAAAATCACGTTGCTTCAGGGAGATCATCATTGGGAGCACGGCACTGAGCGCGATGAAGGCAAAAGCAATGCTGCGGGGCGACAAACGCCATGGGCCCTCGGACAGGGGCCGGAAACGGCGAACCCCCAGCGCAATGATGGCCGGTATGAGCATCTGCATGGCAAAGCTGCCCAAAATATACCAGCGACTGGAAACCGTCTGGATGGCCTCGATGGAATGGACCACCTGCTTGGACCAATAAGCACTCAGGTATGCATGGGGTTCGGAAAGATTCCACAAAATCAGCCATGGGAGCATAAGGCCCGCGAGGGCTGCCAAGCTATCCAAGACGACGCGTCGAATGGGTGCGTGCAAGGTATTTCCGGCGACATGCCACCAAAAGGGTACCGCCAATGGGAAGAGCGCCACGGGCCCCTTAGTCAACGCCCCCCCTGCGATCCAAAGTCCACCTAAGAAAAGGTAGCCCCATTGGTTTCGCCGCAAACCGTAGACCATGGTCGCCGAAGCCCACACCATGCAGGCGCTGAGGGTTGTTTCCAGGAGGTTGTTACCATAGGTCCATGTGACAATGGGAATGGCCGTCCAGAGCAAAAGGGACCACTGAATGGCCCGTTGAGACAGCCCGGACCATCGTCCAAGCCGATCGATACCTAAGGCGGTGAGAACCCATACAAGGATGGCATAGATGTCTTCCACCCACCATTGGTCGCCCCAAAGGCGAAAGAGACTGGATTGAAGCCAAAAATGAAGCGGAGGATGTTCCACAAACTGCGGATAGAGTTCGGGCGTGTACCATAGGTTCCATGCGCTTCCCAGACCCTGGGCTAAGTTCCGAGAAACCGCCCCATACGTCGCACCATCCATGAACTGCCCTGGTGTGAAAAGGTGGGCCGTGCTCAGGATAAAGAACAGGCCCCCCGCTAGGGCAATGCGTTGTACTAGGGGCTTGAGGTTCATCCTTTAGTCTTGGTGCACTTCTTGGGTATCATGTTCGCGGTCGCCCTTTTCAGAATCAGAGCCATGGACCTCCGTGTGGATGATGTGACCACCCGTCTCGGCAGCCAAGGCCGCTGTCACGCATGTTGCCGAACCCAAAGATGCCGCGGCCCACAGGGTTAAGGTGGTCCAGCGAGAGCCTTTCTTATCTAGGTAGAGGGCCAAAATAACCAATACACCCAAAGGGACGACAAAGAGATGGGTCGTTTCGGCGGCTTCTTCGTGCTCGTGCACGCTCTGGCGTGACACCCCGGGAAGTTCTTCCACGAAATGTTCGGCCTTTTCACCGGAAATGTGGGCCACCCATCCACCCAAGGAGGCCACCAATAGGAAGAGCAGGCCAGCCGTTTTGAGGCCCGAATTCTTTTTAAGTAGGCCCCAAACAAGCGCTGCAGTGCCAAATAATGCCCCAAACAGAGGGAGGTGGTTGACTAAAAGATGTATGTAGGTAGCATTCATTCCATGAAACTACGACCTAAAGGCGTTCGTTGTGCGGACGGATGTCCAAGCCTGTGCTACGAATTTTAGGGGAGGCGTTTTGAAAAAAAGCGTAATAAGTATCCTTATCAGCCTAGGCTAAACAGGGGAGGGAGTGGACCTGGATAGGATTACTTTTTAAATCCTCCCAGGGGTAAAAAACGGGGGGTCTTTGCCTGATAGTCTTGGTATTCGGGGTACTTCGCCGCGGTTAAACCCTCGCTGAACTGCGCCGATCCTTGAAACAAGAAAATTAATAGGATGGCTCCCAAGATGGAGGCATTCAGCCACTCTCCCGTGCTGGTGATACTAAATCCATAAAACACGACCCAAATACTCTGTTCTGCAAAGTAATTTGGATGCCGAGACCAGCGCCACAGTCCGGTATGCGTGAAGCCTTTTCCGTAGTACGGCCCCAAGTCCTCATTGGACGCTTTACGGCGGTGCTTTTCCTGCTGGTAGTCCCATTGCTGCTGGTCGGCCAACCATTCCCAAATCACGAGTACAACTATGCCGATGGCTAGGACGTAGTCCCATGTGCCCACTGCTGCTGCATCAGGGCGCCAAGCGTAGACAATGGGCAAGGTGAACAAGGCAATGAGGGCCATCTGGTAGATGCAAATAAAGAAGATGTTGAAAAGCTTCCAGACAAACGGCTGGTTCAAAGGCGGCTGTTGCCGTAGCACTTCCCAGCGGTAATCTTCCTCACCCTTCCAAGGCAGCCAATGGTAGCCCCCACGGCGGGCAAAATTGAAGGTCAAGCGAGCACCCCAAAGGGCTACTAATCCGGCCATCAGGGTAGCTCGGGTGTCCCACCCCGTGAAATACGCCGCATACCCAGTATATACAATGGGCACAATGCTCCAAAGACGGTCCACTTGACTGCAGTTGCCGGTCAGCTCCCCCGCGATGATGGTGTAGGCGGTAAAACCGGCCCAAATCCAAAACAGATCCGTCAGTAAAGCCCATTGGGCGTCGGAGAGGGCAGGGGCTTGAAAATAGGTGTAGGCGCAGGCTGCAAAGAGCGTAACAACTAGGAGAATAGCGGTGCGAATCATGCACCCAAAATACGCAAAGGATGGATTATCCGATCTGCTGTTGCCACTTTAGATAGGCTTGCCAACCTTGGGCGTTGTAGAGGCCGCCAACGTAGAAGAGTCCAAAGGCACTCGGGCGGTACTGCAACAGCGGCTGGAAGAGGATTTGCTCGCTGAAATTATCTACTTGGAAGACCAGCCGCAGCCCCATCGCTTGGTTCGCGTTGGCATTGAGTACTGTTTGATAGAGGTAGCCGCGGTAAATGAACTGACTGGGGTCCGACAATTCACGCAAGGCGACCTTGTTCAGGCTGTGACTCCACTTGAAACGGCCGGCAGCTTGGAGGGTGATATTGACGTTGGTCTCGGCATTCCAGCCCATGCGAACGGCGGATTCGTTGTAGGCGAGGGTCCGGCCCCGCAAGTGATTGGCTTCCGCGCTAAACGCGACGGATGGGGACCAGTTCATACCCAGGTTGAGGCTGTAAAGGTCGTGGTAGGTAACGCCCAAGTAGTTTTCTTCGAAGCGGTACTTGCCAAACATTCGGGCGGTTAAATTGCCGGCGAGCTGCACCCATGCGAAGGACAAGACGGATTTTTCCTTGACGACCTGCTCAAAATTTTCAAATAATGTGGCCTCTGCGTACACGCCGTATTGCTTAATGCGTTGGCCGTTGGGGAAGAATTTGAGGCTATTGCCAAACTCGTAGCGGCGGAAGTTGTTGCGGGGCTCAAAGCCCATTTGCGCTTGGAAGGTGGGCGAGAGGACCATGTAATCCAACCGCATGTTCCAGTTGGTCGAATTCCGACGCAGGGATCCATACCCGGAATAGCCATTGAAGCGTTCTCCGTCGAGTTCCGCGGAATGTCCCTGGAAGGTTTCGCCCCCATCAATCCAATCGGCCGTGGGTTCCAAGGTTTCGGAGCGTGCCACTTCCCCTTTTACCCGCCAGTTGCCCGGCAAACCGTAGTCAAAGTCCGCTGCCAGAGTATGCCCAAAACCGCCATCGCGAAACAAGCGGTGAGTCGTTAACACCCCGAAGGATGAGGCATTTTTCATGGGATGCTCTGCACGCAGAATGGTGGACCAATTGCTGCCGGAAGCGCCATAGCTCGAGTAGTTTTCGCCGGGAACTAAATAGGGCGAGTTTTGGTCGATGCCACTCAACACGTAAATGCGCAAATCCTGGCTTTGGTAGTTGATTTTGCTCAAGGCCCAGGGCTGGCTGATGGTCCGCGTGTAGGCGTACTTCAGTCGGCTTTCGAGCAGGTCACTTCCTTCGATAAAGAATGGGCGGCGTTCGGGGTAGAAGAGGGCAAAGGCCGAATTCACATTGACTTGCGCCACATCGGCTTCGACTTGGGAAAAATCGGGCAAGACCGCAGCCTCGACCGAGGTCGCTGCACTCAAGGCCACAAAGGCAGAGCCCCCGGCCTTGAACTGGGCCATGGGTCGCGCCTCAGGGCTCGCCGCGGTGAATACGTAGGGGATGAACTGCCTGCGAAGCGACGGTTTTAGGCCATCCAAAATCAATACATGATCGTACAGACAATCGTTGCAGGGATTACTTCGGTCCACCTTGTACGTCTGGACATTGACCTGTTGTCCTTGCACATACGTTTGGCGAAAGAAGCAAAACTTCCACCGCTGCTCCGGATTGCTTCCAAACTGAATGGAATTAAAGGGGATGCGCATCTCCACGCTGTACGAGGTCTGGCCGATGTGGGCCTTGGTCTCGTAGTTCATGTCGTAGGACAGGTCAAATTCATCGTCCCGCGCCGTGGCGGGGTTGTTCTTCCGAATGTCCAATTGCACCGCGTAGGGGTTGGCACCCAGGAAAACCATATTGCGGGTATCGCCATACACATCCAATGCCATACCGATGAAGTCATCGTCCCAAACGTCGTCCCTCAGGCCGCGGTTGGCACGAAAGTTCTCTGGATCAAATTGGCAAATAAACCCGACGATAAGGGCCTCTTCAGTTCGAAACACATAGCCCTTGCTGGAGTATGGGGCAGGGGTATTGGTGCCGGGTTGAATCTCGTACTGTAAATCCAGGGCAATGGCTCCGGCATATTCATCGGGACTCACCTCGCCATCGAAGACCACTCCGGGGGGCAGGATCGGGACGATGTGCTCCGTGATTCCTTGGGCCTGCACCTCGATGGATTGCATGCCTAGGATGGATAGGGCTACGTAGACGAAACGAGAGATCTGTGTATTCACGATGTACCTTGTGGCAAAATCCCCAACAAGGGGGCAAATATCCGACCAATGCGCGCAATTATTACGGGGGCCAGCACAGGAATTGGCCGAGAAATGGCCAAATACGCCTATTCTCTTGGCATGGAAGTATGGATAACGGGTCAAAACGCTTCTGCTTTGGCGACCTTATCCGAGGAATGTGGGAAGGCCCCACAGCTCGCTGCTGACTTGAGTACCCACGCGGGGCAATCTGCCTTGCTGTCTTGGATTCATGAGGTGACAATTGATCTCTTCGTCAACAATGCCGGCTATGGCGTGTGGAAAGATGTCATTCATGCTGAGGACGATGAGCTCGAGAAAATGATTCGACTCAATGTAGAGGCATTGCTCCGCTTGTCCCGGGTCGTAGCCAAAAATATGGTGGCCCAAGGACATGGCTGCATCTTGAATGTTGCCTCGACCGCGGCTTTCTTGCCCGGTCCCCATATGTCCGCCTACTATGCCTCCAAAGCCTTTGTGCTCTCATTTAGCGAATCCCTCCACACAGAACTGCGCCGAACTGGCGTAACCGTCACCACGCTTTGCCCAGGTCCGACGAAAAGTCAGTTCTTTGACCGCGCAGGAATGGGCGCCATGCCTCTGTTGGATGGTCCGTGGATGCCGCAAATGACCAGTGCTTCGGTCGCGAAAGCGGGAGTGGACGCGGCTTTGCGGGGTAAACGCCGCATCGTGCCTGGAATAATGAATTACCTCAGTAGTAAAGCCCCTATATTTATGCCTCGATTCATCCAGTTAGGCGTGCTTAACTGGCTGCAAGGACCAATTAAATAACCCTTTCATGGCAAACGAGAAATACACGGCCGAAGAAAATTATCAGCGACTACTCGCCAACAACAAACAATTTGTCTCAGAAAAGTTAGCCGAGGACCCAGGTTTTTTTGACAAACTCGCAGAGGGCCAAAGTCCCGATTTTTTATGGGTGGGATGTTCCGACTCACGCGTTCCGGCCAACCAAATCACCGGCACCGATAGCGGGGAGATCTTTGTTCACCGTAATGTGGCCAATCTGGTGGATATCAATGACATGAACTTTTTGGCTGTTCTGCACTACTCGGTGGATGTACTGAAAGTGCGGCACATCATTGTGTGTGGTCACTACGGTTGCGGCGGGGTTTTGGCCGCGATGGGCAACACCCACATTGGCACGGTAAATCATTGGATTAGCCGCATCAAGGATGTCTATGTGAAGCATGCTTCGGAACTAGATGCGATCCAAGACGAAACGGCACGAGGTAGCCGCTTGGTGGAATTAAATGTGATGGAGCAGGTTCGGAACTTGGCAAAGATTCCTTTAGTGCAACGCGCATGGAAAAGCCGTGAGCTGAGCATCCATGGATGGGTCTACGGACTCTCGGATGGCATTCTCCACGACCTCGAATGCATGCAGGATGACCTAGACGGCATTGAATCCATCTACCGCTACAGCAACATTTAATCCTTCAGCTTTAGAAACGAAAAAGGCCGCTCCCATCGGAGCGGCCTTTTTTTTTGGCTAGGTGCGAATCACTTAGAAATCGCAGCGGAAGTAGAAGACAGGGAAGAGGCCCAATTGGTACTCCTCGCGTACAGACTCATTGACGGCGGTATTGGGATCATCCAATCCCGGTACATAGGTTAGCGTCAAAATGTTCTTGTTGCTGGTCAAATTGGACAAGTCTAGACCAAATTCCCACGCCGTGTTGGGGTTGTTCCACTTGTATCCCAACTTTAAGTCAAAACGCTCGTAGGCACGGTATTGGACGGTGTTGTTGGTCTCGTCAACAAAGACGATTTCCCCCGTACGGAGTGTTTCCGTCTCATCAACTTGAGCGCCAAACCAGCGCCCCCCGACAGTCGTGTACTTAATGCCCACGTTAAAGCGGTTGTTTTTGCCCAATTTGATTTCTTTTGCTGCCAGAACGTTGAAGGCATAGCGCCCGTTGAAGACGGTATTTCGCCATTCTCCATCTGAGCCTTGGTACTTCGCATCAAACAAGGACGCCGTGGTCATGAAGTAAAATCCACCGGCAAAGAATCGCTCGACGGTGAGTTCTAGGCCATAGTTTCGGCCCACACCGGTATTTTGCAAAGTATCAGGCCAAATTCGACCAAAGCCCGTTCCCGCATTGAGCATAGAGAAGCTACTGGGCTTCGTCTCAACGGGTACATCAAAGAGGTACTGGTAGTACGTCTCGACCTTGGTTTTGATGGGGAGACCCTTGTAGGTGCGTTCCCATCCGCCCGCCACTTGGAGGCTCTTCATCAAGCCAATCCGGTCTGGATTGTGCTCTTGGGGATCGTGGCCGACAGTAGTGACCGCATAGTAATACAAGTAGGGGGCTTGCATTTGGGCATGCAATCCACTTCCTGCAAAGAAGCGGTCGTGGGCGGTGGCCTGGTAGCTAATTCCCACACGGGGCTCCAAAGGCATGAAAGAAATTTTGTTCACCCCTGCATACAAGGAAGTGGCTCCAGCCGTCAACGTGGTTTTCTCGGTGAGTCGAGATTTGTATGAAATGTAGGGTTGCACGACCGGCCAAGCCGTTTTGGTGGCCCATTGCACACGCCATGGGGGCAGTGTGCCGGTTACCCCATCAAATTGCCGGACCGAATCTTGGTAATTCAACATGTAAAGGTCCACATTGACCCCGTATTGAAGGGTTCCACGTAATCCCACTTTTTGGTTGTAGGAGATGAAGCCATGGATTTTGTTTTCGGAAAAAGTATAATTCAGCATGGTGTCATTCGCGGTAACCACCCAGCCAAACCCGCCACCGTCTACCGGTCCGATTTCACGCTGTAGTTTGGTGTTGACCGCGGTAATTCGGGCAGAGGAGGCAGCGATGCCCGCCTTCATGAAGGCCCGTTTGCTGATAGGGCGCGTGTAATTGACACCGCCAACAATCATGTCGCTCCCGAAGTATTGGTCTCGATCGGTGGAGCCATAGCTCTCGAAACCGCTTGTATCCGTTTGATTGCTGATCAGGATCTCAATGTCCGAGATGCCAAACATGGTCCACAAGGCCAATTTTCCTCCATTCTTGAGGGGGAAGGTGAGGCGTGCTGCGCCATCTTGGTATTTTGGGATGGCATTGGTGCCTAGGTTGATGTTCAAAGCTTGGAACATACTCAGGGTGCTGTAGCGGTAGACCCCCAAGAAAGACGGGGCCTTGGGGCCTTTTCCAAGAGGCCCTTCAAGCATCAACTCCGTGCCGAGTAGGCCAAGTTGTGCCGAGCCTTCAAATTTTTGGTTATTTCCATCGCGCATTTGTAGGTCGAAGACGCCGGCGATGGCATTTCCGTATTCGGCGGGCCATGCCCCGGTGAAGAAGTCGGAGTTGGCCAAGAACTTGTTGTTCAAGATGGTAACCGGTCCGCCGCCCGTGCCCGGGATGGAAAAGTGGTTGGGGTTGGGAATGTTGATTCCCTCCATTCGGTAGAGGACGCCTGCGGGGGTGTTGCCGCGGATTACGAGATCGTTGCGCTGATCATCCGAACCTTGTACGCCTGCAAAGTTGGTCGCCATCCGGGCCGGTTCTCCGCGCGAACCTGCGTACAGATTCGTTTCCTCCACCGAAAACTGGCGGGAAGAGACGGTGGCCATTTCGTTTTTCGCTTGACCAGATTGAACGGCTACCACGTCGACTTCGCCTAATTGGGTCGCCATTTCTTGGAGTCCGACACTCAAAACCGCCTCTTTTGCCGAGTTCAGTTCAATGGCCTGCGATTGGTTCGCGTAGCCGAAGAGCCCAACGAGAACGGTTTGACGGCCCAAAGGAATCCCCGTCAAGGTGAATTGACCCGATTCATCGGTGACCACCTTTAGGTCGCCAATCGAGACGGTTGCGCCCATGAGGGGATACTTAGAATCCACGTCGACAACGGTTCCGCGGACGGTCTGCGTGAGAACCTGGGCCCAGAGAAATTGAGCGGTAAAGACGATGGTTAGGGTAAACAACCAACTGCGTTTCATAATGGAAGTGATTTGTGTTCACTAAAAGTAAAGGATTTAAGGGCATTCACTCATCCCAGTGCAACCCACGGCATGCTTTTTGGCATCTTTGTAGAACATTTCCTGCGCATGAAGCAAATTTCCGTACTCTTTTTGGCCTGCATGGGGCTATTATCCTATACCGCCAACGCCCAATCCAAGGGTTCCTACACCGTGAATGGCTTTGTCACCGACAGCCAAACCGGGGAGAAACTCATTTCGGCCTATGTCTTTGATCAAGTATCTCAGCAAGGCACCACGACCAATGCCTATGGCTTCTTCTCCATGACCTTACCTAAGGACAGTGTGGCACTTCAGGTGAGCTTTATCGGCTACCGCCCCTACCTCCAAGGTAGCTTCCTCAATAGACGCGGAGTAACGGAAATGGACGTTATGCTCGTTCCGGATGACATTTTATTGGAAGAAGTGGAAGTGGTAGGTGTTCGTGCCGGCGAAGTTCAGGAACGCACCCAAATGAGTTCGGTCAATTTGGACATCAAGACGGTGAAAAACCTGCCTGTCTTGCTGGGAGAGACGGATTTGCTCAAAGTGATCCAACTTCTTCCGGGCGTTCAGAGTGGGACGGAAGGGACCTCTGGATTCTACGTGCGCGGCGGTGGGCCGGATCAGAACCTCATCCTCATCGACGGAGTGCCGGTGTACAACGTGTCCCACCTCTTTGGCTTCTTTTCGGTCTTCAATGCCGATGCCATCAACAATGTCCAACTGATCAAAGGTGGTTTCCCCGCGGAATACGGCGGTCGACTCTCCTCGGTCTTGGATGTACGCATGAAGGAAGGCAACATGAAAGAATGGAAGGCAGAAGGCGCGGTAGGGGTTATTTCCTCCAAATTAACGGTAGAAGGCCCCTTGTGGAAGGATCGAACCTCCATGTTGGTTTCAGGCCGTCGCACCTATCTGGATGTCTTGACACAACCCATCATCCTCGCCAACAACCCCAATGGGACAGGGGGCTACTATTTCTATGATTTGAATGCCAAGATTAACCACAGAATTAACCGCAACAACCAGCTTTATCTCAGCTTCTACGATGGCAAAGACGAGGCCTATATCCGATACAATGAAACGTGGGAGAATCAAGGTTTTCGTTCGGTCGTCAAATCGGACAATAGTTTGAATTGGGGGAACCGAATTGCCACGGCCCGATGGAACTGGATCATAACGCCTCAGCTGTTTAGTAACGTGACCGCCACCTACAGTCGGTACCGCTTTATCACCGACTTGAATTTGGAGGATACGCAGACGGATTTGGCTACGGGTCAATCCAATGTCGATCGATTTGCCATCACCTACCTTTCGCAAATTGAGGACAAGGGCGCAAAATGGGACTTCGACTATGCCCCTTCGCCCAATCATGCCATCAAGTTTGGCGCCTCATTTACCCAACACGCCTATGATC
>Ga0255758_10004468_pt1 | contig 11853 bp, 7 predicted proteins | sample 011ome_24_FD_179958 | JGI IMG/M metagenome (GOLD analysis project Ga0255758, IMG submission 179958) | Coastal salt marsh microbial communities from the Groves Creek Marsh, Skidaway Island, Georgia - 011513CT metaG (version 2) | ecosystem: Environmental > Aquatic > Marine > Intertidal zone > Salt...
GAGTAATTCCATCGCACATAGCAGGAACACCGCCAGCAACTCTTGCTATAGCATTTCTTTTTTCTGATGAATTTTTAATAACATCTGGATAGTCTTTTAAGGGAGCATGAGCTGAAAGCATATCATTGTAAGCGGAAACTATTCCGATCACTGTCCCACCATTAGCTCCCTGATCTTGTTGTGCTTTATCACATGAAGCAAAGGCATGAGCGATATTGCTGCATCCCATATTATCTCTTGCAGATTTTGACTGATCTGAAGAGAATTTAATTTTTTCTAAATAATTAGACCGTGAATCTTTACTTCTTTCTTCGATTCGATCTTTAATGTTTATTAACTGTTTATTCATGTTGATTTTTTTGATGATCCGTTTTTCCAAGATCTAAAATCTCTTTTTAAAAGTAAATCTGCATTTGATGGACCCCAACCACCCGATATGTACTCTTCCATAGGGACATCTTGAGATTCCCATAGATTAATAATGTTATCTATCCACTTCCATGATGCTTCGATCTCATCACGTCTTACAAATAATGATGGATTACCTCTGATAACGTCTAAAAGCAATCTTTCGTAACAATCTTGATGACCAAGTTCATGGTAATCATGCAAATTTAAATCCAATGGAAGTTCTTCTAAATCATATCCAGACACACCAGGTTGCTTAGTATTTAGTTTTAAATCAATACCTTCATCAGGGTGAATTCTTAAAACAAGCTGGTCTGGTTTTAATGCGGCTTCTTTTGAAAAAATATTGTGAGGTACAGATTTATACCTAACAACTATCTCAGATGATTTTGACTGCATCCTTTTACCTGTTCTTAAATAAAAAGGAACGCCTGACCATCTCCAATTATTAATTTCTAATTTAAGAGCAACAAAGGTTTCAGTATTATTTTTTGAATCAACACCATTTTCATCCAAATAGGCACATGCTGGCTCTCCTTTTGAGATGCCATCAAGATACTGCGCTCTAACTGAATTGAGAGCAATTGATTCTTCTGTAAAAGGTGCTAAGGACTTAAGAACTTTTAACTTTTCATCCCTTACCGATTCACTTTGAATCGATACAGGTGGTTCCATCGCGATTAAGCATAAAATCTGTAGTAAGTGGTTTTGTACCATATCCCTTAAGGCGCCAGTTTCATCGTAATAACCACCCCTATCTTCAACACCCAAATCTTCTGCGACAGTAATTTGAATATGGTCTATAGCTGAATTTGACCAGCTTTTCTCAAAAATAGTATTTGCAAATCTTAGCGCTAAAAGATTTTGCACCGCCTCTTTACCTAGGTAATGATCTATTCTATAGATTTGGGTCTCATCAAAACCAGCTGATAGTGAATTATTTATATCCTCTGCTGATTCAAGGTCTGTTCCAATAGGTTTTTCAACTACAACACGGCAATTATCTTGAATTAAGTTATTTTCTTTTAAGCAGGTTGCTATTTGCTTATAAAGATTCGGTGGTGTAGCCAAATAATACACAACAGCTCTATTAGTTGGAATATTGTTAATATTTTTCCAATCTTCTTTTGAATTTATATCAATTTTTATATAACTCAATCTATTAGAAAACCTTTTCCAAGCCTCATCATTTTCATTAAATTCAGGAAAGTGCTTTGTTAATGATTCTTGAACCATTGAAGTATAGTCATTAACTGATATATCTCTTGATCCAAGACCTATAATTTCACTATCGTTATTGATATTTCCAAGCGTTTCTTGTCTAAACATAGCCGGTATCAATTTTCTATTGGATAAATCTCCAGTTCCACCAAAAAGATATAAATTAAATGTATTAAGATCCATTGAAAGATTCCTTTAAAGATTGAATTTGATTTAACTGTTTGGATAGTTCTGAAACAAATCTTGCTGCATATGCTCCATTGATCACCCTATGATCATAAGAAAGTGATACTGGTAAAAGCTTTTTATTAACGACTTTTTTATTATCTAAATAAAGATTATCAAACGGTTTTGATAAACCTAATATTGCAACTTCAGGTGGATTAATAATAGGTGTGAAGTATTTTCCACCAATGCCGCTTAATGAGGATATTGTAAATGTTGCTCCTTTAAGCTGATCTACTTTAAGCTTTCTTTCTTTAGCAAGATTAGCTAAGCTCATTACATTTTCAGAAATTTCTAATATAGTCTTTTTGTCAGCATCCTTAATATTTGGGACGATTAATCCCTCGGGAGTATCTACAGCAACACCAATATTAAAATAATCCTTTAAAACGACTGTATCTAAATCTTTATTTAAGGACGTGTTCATCAAAGGGTATGTTTTTAAGGTCTCTACTGTAGCTTTAATAATGTATGCTAATGGAGAGACTTTTGTCTTATGTTGCTTGTTAAGATCTGCGCGCAAAGCTAGTAAATCTGTTATATCAGCATCGTCATGTTGAGTAACGTGAGGAATATTTATCCATGAGGTATGGAGATTTTTCGATGCTGTTTTTTGAAATTTCGAAAGTTTTTCAAAACTAACACTTCCCCATTTTGAAAAATCTATATCTGGTTGAGAGTGTTGAAAACCGACCTGAGTTGAACCACTATTTAATCTTTGTGAAACAAATGCGTGAAGGTCTTCTTTTAAAATTCTACCTTTTGGACCAGAGCCCTTAACCTCTAATAAATTTATTCCGAACTCTCTTGCAAGTTTTCTAGTAGCTGGCCCCGAATGCACTGATGAATTTTTATAGTTTATTGGTTGGATATTTTGGTTTATTTTTTGAGGTGCTCTTTCGACTTTGTCTGATTTAGTCTCATCAGTTTTAGTAACAATATTTTCATTTTTGTCAGCATTTTTAGAAGCTTGTTTTATAGTTTCAATTTCTACAAAAGGCATTCCTTGTTTGACCATATCACCAACGTTAATGAGTATATTTTTAATCTCACCATTTACCGATGCAGGTATTTCCATTGCTGCTTTATCAGTTTCAAGAATCATTATTGAGTCTTCAGACTCAACTTTTTGTCCAACCTCTACACAAACTTCTATTACCTCTACTTCATCAACATCACCAAGGTCAGGAATATTAATTTGCTTAACAGTAGACATTAGACTTCCCAGGGATTTGGTTTTAGAGGATCGACCTCTAAATCATCATAGATTTGTTTGAGTTTTGTTTTATTAAGTAAATTATTTTTATATAAGGTATATGCTGCTGCTCTTGTGATGCTTGTTGCATCGATTTCAAAAAATTCTCTTAAGTTTTTTCGAGAATCACTTCTACCAAACCCATCAGTACCTAAAACTGTATAGTCAGCTTTAACATATGGTCTAATTTGTTCTGCATAAGCCCTCATATAATCGGTTGAAGCAACAACTGGTATTGAATCGTCTTCAAAACACTCTTCAACATAGGTTTTTATTTCTTTTTTATTTGGATTGAGCTGATTTTTTCTTTCAGTCTCCATTCCATTTTTTCTAAGAAGATTAAAACTTGTTACACTCCAAACTTCTGATTCAATATCATAATTCTTTAATAATTCTTTAGCTTTGATTGATTCATTAAGTATGGAACCTGACCCTATGAGTCTTATTGCTGGTTTTTTTCCAGGAAGTAGTTTGTACATCCCTTCAATAATTCCTTTCTCAGCACCCTTTGGCATTTGAGGATGCTCATAATTTTCATTCATTGTTGTGATGTAATAGAAATAATTCTTCTGTTCAACAAACATTTTTTGAATACCATCTTTAATGATTACAGCTATTTCATATGAGAAAGCTGGATCATAAGACAAACAGTTCGGTATGGTTGATGAAAGAATATGACTATGTCCATCTTGGTGTTGAAGGCCTTCACCATTAAGTGTAGTTCTACCTGAAGTGGCCCCAATTAAGAAGCCTTTAGCTTGTGAATCACCTGCTGCCCATGCTAAATCATGAATTCTTTGAAAACCAAACATAGAATAAAACAAATAAAATGGAATCATTGGGAAATCGTAGTTTGAATAGGCTGTTGCCAAAGCTGTCCATGCAGAAAAAGCACCAGCTTCAGTGATGCCCTCCTCAAGCATAACTCCTTCTTTTGATTCCTTATACCACATCACCTTATCAGCATCTTCAGGTTCATAATTTTGACCAGCTGACGAATAAATACCTACCTGTCTAAATAAAGCTTCCATTCCAAAAGTTCTTGCCTCATCCGGAACAATTGGGACTACTCTCTGTCCAATTTCTTTATCTTTTAATAAGTCAGTTATGACTCTAACTGTAGCCATTGTTGTTGATATTTTTCTCTCTTCTGAGCCTGAATATAATTTTGAAAAAGCTTTATCATCAGGCATGTTTAAAACCTTAGACTTAGTTCTTCTTCTAGGTATTGGGCCTCCAAGATTAGCTCTAGTTTTTCTTAGATACTGCATTTCTGGTGAATCTTCTGGAGGTCTTACATATGGTATTGTTTCAATATCTTCATCGGTAACTGGAATATTAAATTTATCTCTAAATGCCTTTATATTGTCTAAAGATAATTTTTTAACCTGATGGGTGGTATTATCAGCTTCTCTTGAACCTACACCATAACCTTTGGTGGTCAATGCTAGAATTACAGTTGGTGCACCAGAAGAATTTACTGCCTTATGATAGGCTGCATACACTTTATATGGATCATGACCTCCTCTATTAAGCCTATATATGTCTTCATCTGTTAAGTCTTCAACTATTTTTAAAGCATCAGGATCTTTTGCAAAAAAGTTTTCTCGAGTATATGCTCCACCTTTTGCTTTGAAATTTTGCATTTCTCCATCAAGGACTGCGTCCATGATGTCTTGAAGTTTTCCTTCTTTGTCCTTAGCTATTATTGGGTCCCATTTTCTTCCCCAAACAACTTTAATTACGTTCCAGCCGGCACCTCTAAAAGATCCTTCAAGCTCTTGTATAATTTTTCCATTTCCTCTAACAGGGCCATCTAATCTTTGAAGATTACAATTAATAACAAAAATTAAGTTTTCTAAACTTTCTCTTCCAGCTAAAGCTATAGCTCCTTTTGATTCAGGCTCATCCATCTCACCGTCACCACAAAAAACCCATACTTTTCTATCATTTCTTGGCACAAGACCTCTAGCAGACATATATCTCATAATATGAGCTTGGTAGATGCCCATAATTGGTCCAAGCCCCATTGAGACTGTTGGAAATTGCCAATAATCTGGCATCAACCATGGATGAGGATAAGATGATAAACCAGGTTTTTTAACCTCGCTTCTAAAATTATCTAAATCTTCTTCATTTAAATAACCTTCTAAAAATGACCTAGCATATATGCCTGGAGATGAATGACCTTGATAATAAATTAAATCTTCAAGCTGACCTTCTGAGCCCCTAAAAAAGTAATTAAATCCAACGTCATATAATGTTGCTGCTGAAGAAAATGTTGAAATATGTCCACCTAAATCATCATCATTTTTATTTGCTCTTAAAACTAAAGCTAAAGCATTCCACCTAATAAGTGATCTAATTCTTCTCTCCATAAACAGATCACCAGGCATTTGAGCTTCCTCTTTTACAGGAATAGAATTTCTGAAAGGTGTTGTGAGGTTGTATGTAGGTATTGCACCTTCTTCATTTAATCTTTTGGCAAGTTTTGTCATTAAGAAGGATGCTCTATCCACTCCTTCTTCTTCAATTACGCTGTTTATCGCGTCTAACCATTCATTAGTTTCTATAGGATCTTTGTCTTCTGGATGCATATATATTATTCAAAATGTTGTCGTAATTTTACGCTACATTATGTTAAAAATATACAATATCGTACATTTATCTTAAATATTGTAAATAAATTACAAATCTATATAATTGTTTGAATGATTCTAGATACATTGGTCAATGGAGAAGTAAAGCTAAGCAAGTCTGAAAAATGGATTGCTTTATCTGTTTTAAATAATCCCACAAAAGTAATAAACCAGTCTATTACCTCGCTTGCTAACGAAGCTGGTGTTAGCTTACCTACTGTTAATAGATTTTGTAAGAAATTAGGTTTTGATGGATATCCTGCTTTTAAAATTCAAATAGCTCAAGAAATTACTAATACAAATGAGCTTCTTGATAGATTTAATGTTGATAAGGATACTCCAGAAGTCGTAAAAAGAGTTATGAGCGACATTCAATCTACAATTGTAAATGTTGGTCAAAATTTAAATCCTGAATCAATAGATAAAGCTACTGATTTATTAGCAAATGCAAACAGCATTACCTTCTTTGGATTAGGTGGATCTGGACCTGTTGCATTAGATGCTCAACATAAATTTTTTAGATTTGGAGTGCCTGTAGTTGCTCATACTGACTACATCAATCAAAGAATGATTGTTTCAATGATGAAAGAAGGAGATTTGTTAGTGCTTATTTCATTTACCGGAAGGACTGCAGAAATTGTTGAAACCGCAAAAATAGCTAAGAAAAATGGAGTAAAAACTATAGCACTTACCTCTGAAGACTCCCCTCTTGCTAAGCTTTCTGATGTGGTTCTTCATATTCATACTCACCTTGAAAATAATCTTCATATACCCATGACTTCAAGATTAGCTCATTTGGCTATTATTGATATTCTATCTGCTACTGTTCAATCTAGATTTGGCAAAGTCTTTGACAGCAGAAAGGATGAAGTTATTAAGAACATAGAAAAAACAAGAGTCTAGTATTATCTTTATTTAAATTATCTATTAAGATTATTTAATAGCAATGCTCTTATTTTTTTAGCTAAGTTGTCATCAATATCACCAACTGCGCCGTGTATATCGTTTGGAATATGATCAAAATTTTTATTTTCATAATCAAAGACATAATGCTTGAACATATTTATCCAGTTATCTTTTTGATGCTGAGGAAGATCTCTAACTGATAATATTGAATGCATAAGTGCGTCCATTGGATTACCCATATAACTAGGGACATTTCTCCACCAATAATTGACTAAAATATTCAACGGACCAAAACTTTCAACCTGATGCCACCACAAACTTGGTATAAAGATTGCATCCCCGGGCAATAATTCTGCAGATTTACCATGATTTTTGGCAGCTTCAAATTTAGGAAATTTACTTAAATCGGGGTTATAAATATCTACTAAAGATATTGGTTGTCCTGCTGGAGTAAATTCTAATGGGCCTATATACAAGTTTTTAACTTGATCTGGAGGAAATAATGTAAATTTTCTTTTTCCTGAGCACACAAAAGCTATATTATCTGGAACATCAAAATGAGGTGGTACGATGGAACTATTTCCAATCCATATACTTTTAATAGGAGATTCATTATTAATTTTAAAATCATTATCTTTAGAAAGTCCAGGCAATACATAATCTATAGAAGTAGAGCCCATATAGGCAGTTGACGGATTTTCTTTATTTTTTAATTCAAGAATTGTCTCTAGTAAAAGATCAAGCGTTGTCTCCATTTCAGAAAAGCTTTTTTTAGTCTCAGTATTAGCATATGTAAATTTATTACCTGATTCAGATGTGCTTGCGAATGCTAAAACCCTGTCCCCTTCATAGTAACAAAGAATATGAGATATAAGATCTTCTATGCTTGAGGATGAGGCTTGAACTAATGGCCAATCATCAACCAATCCTCTTATAACAACTGGTTGATTACTATTAAATAAATCAAAGTCAAAATCAGATTTTTTAATCTCTTTGATTGGAATGTAGTCAACAGACATTATTTATTAGATTCCTTTATTTTTTTTAAATGAATTAAATTATTCATATTTCCAATTGAAGCTGCAATCATATATATATGCTGAAGGAAGCCTTTTTGATGTAATTTAGATATTGATTTTTCATCTAAATTTTTGAGTTTTGTTTCGTTTATTGTCCAAAGACCCTTAATAGCAAAATTATTGTCTGAATCGAAATCAACAGATAAATTTAATGGTTCAAATAAATCAAATGACGACAATAACTTTGAGAACTCGTTTAATTCTTTGATACTTTGATCAATTGTAACAAGCACTCTATTAATATGATTAAGATATTCACTATTACCACCATGTTCTAAAAAAATTTTATTACCAGATTCTTTGTTTACAGATGGGTGATCAACATCTATTGTTAAATTCTTTTCATCAACAGGAATGCCACCATCTATTTTTGTTTTTTTACCAATATAAAATGGAATCCTTTGAAGGCTTAATGGTAGAACAGTTATGAGATCTTTAGAATCAAGAAAAAGGTTTTCATCCTCCTCAAACCCAAGCAATGCAACACTTTGATATGTATTATTTTCTTTATCATGTGTAAAAAAGATTGGGTAATGAGATTGTAACCTTATGTATTCAACTGGGAAGACGCTTGTGAGGTTAAAGTCATATCCACAACCTTGCTTAAATTGACTATTTATCAGCAAATCAGCATGTTCTATATTGTTTAAAACTTCATGTTTCATAGCTTATTATACAAAGAAAAAAGGCTACTTTAAAAAAGTAGCCTTTTTAAATTTACTTTAAAAAAACATTAAGGTTTTTTTAATAGTACTCAACTAATTAAACTGGGGAGAGTTTAATTAGAATCTATATCTGCCTCCAATAACCCAAGTTGTTCCATACTGACCTAAAGCCAATAATTGCTCAGGATATCTCACATAAGTTCTTACAACTTCTTCAGTAAGATTTAAACCTTGAACAAATAGTTCAACATTATCATTTAGATTATAAGTAGCATTTAAATCCCACTGTTCATACTCTTCAGTAAATACAGGAGATGAGTGTTGATCGAATCCACCTAAGAATTCATCTCTCCAGTTCCATGAAAGTCTGACAGAATATTTGTCAGTTTCATAAAAACCAGATAAGTTTGCACTATCACTCATTCCAGTTAGAGCAAATTGATAACCAATAGCATCTCTATCAGCCTCAACATCACCATTCACAGTAGTATAGTTTGCAGTAATACCGTAACCATCTTCAAATAAATGTTGAGCAGCTAATTCAAAACCATATAAAGTTCCAGTTTCTTCATTAACTTCTCTTGTTACGTCAAATAATGCAAGAGGATCATCACCATCTGGTAATAAGCTGACTCCAGCAGCTCCGGCTGTTAAACATGCATATACTAATGGATCTGTAGCAATATTGCCTTCAGCAACGATACTTGCTCTACAAGCATCAGCAGCTTGTCCAAAGTAAACATCTCTAATTCCATTTACTGACTCTTGAGTTGTTCTTGATTGCAAGAAGTTATCAACTACTTTTCTCCAGTAACTTATTGCAAAATAGCTACCTTCTGCATAGTAGTTTTCATAAGTAACATCTATATTATCAGAAACATAAGGCAGCAATTCTGTATTACCAACATTTGCTTTTCTTTGACCAATTTTAGGATTTCCTGGAAAATCAGTTGTTGATCTTAGTGAGCCAATACCAGGTCTTGTGATGGTTCTGCTGTAAGAGAATCTTACAATCTCATCATCAGAAATACCTACTTTTGCATCAATACTTGGTAAGAAGAATTTATTGTCGCCATATCCAGTTGTAAAGTCTTTTTCACCTTCAACATATGAGAACTCATTTCCACCAACCCATGCAATATTCACTATAGGTGTTTCAAGACCAGCTGCAGTAACATCGGATGTTTCATATCTTAAGCCTGTTACAACATCTACTGGCATACCGTTGAACTCTGTTTCAAAATCAGCTTGAATGTAATATGAAGTATTTTCTTCCATTACTCTAGCATCAGTATCAATTGGTCCAGCGTTGATATGTCCATAACCTTCAGCGTCTCTGTAATCAGGACCCCACTCACCGGCATAACAACAATACCAACCTGCAATAGGACCTCCACCAGGACCATCATATGTTCTTGATACGCCTTCTGCATCAGCAAAACCCATAGTCTCATAATAATAAGCTATTAACTCAACAGGCATATCCCAGTAATAAGTTACACCATAATTACCACTATTCGCAGCATCAGATAACCATCCAGCTAAGCTGTTTGCTACCCATGCATCATCTGGCACGTAAGACTCAGAATATCCCCACCAACCAGCAGGAAGCTGTCCAGAGTACATACTCTGATTTATCCACTCTTGCTCTGATTTTGAAACACCAAACTTAACGCTTTTTAAAGCACTGTCGTCTTGATTTTCCCATAAACCAGATAACTGATATTGAGACATATCATTTGATGAATAATAATCTGAAGCACCTAAGAATAGAGTACCAAGATCAGATGGAAGTAAAGCTTCTTGGCCACCAACTAAATCAAAAGTCCATCTGTGTACTCCTGAAGAATAGTAGTTTGCAGATTTTCTATTGATGTTTGCTGTAGGTTCACCCATAGCATCACCCCAGTATGAAGTGTTACCAGTAATCATGTAAGTATCACTACCCCATTTTGGATCACCTTTTCCTTCTGCATCTGAATCATGAGCATCAAATGTAACTGTTAAGCTATCTGAAGCGTTCCACTCCAAATTAAATCCAACTGAATTATTTTCGTTGTATTTACCACCAGCACCAATATTTACAGCATAGTCACCACCAGCTTCTTCAACAAATGTATAAGTTCCTCTTTCATTTGTTACTGCTTGAGTGGTTGAACCAAAACCATTGAACCAGATTCCTAGACCTCTTCTATCACCGAAGAACTCATAATCAGAATGTGTATAGTCAAGAGTTGCTCTTACATCATCAGATGGTTGCCATTGAAGAGTAAACTGAGCATTTGTTCTTTCAGTTTCATTATCTGCAATGTTATATCCAGCATTTTGCGGATACCATGTTGTGCCATCAGCTCTTTTGTTATTGTTTTCCCATACAGCATTAGGATCTGTAGGATTAACATTTGGTCTCCAGTTATCAACTTTAGCTTGCTCTTCTCTGTTATGTCTAACTTGATGAGAAGCTGATAAAGATACACCAATCGTATCATCAGCAAATGTGTTAGAGAATATACCCATAATTTGTGGAGTATAGTCATCGCCTTCAACACTATATGCATCTAAAGCTGAAGCTTCAACTACACCAATAAAGCCAGGAGCGTCTAGTGGTTTAGTTGTTACCATATTAATAGTTGCACCTATTCCACCAGTAGGAATAGCAGCGTTACCTGTTTTGTATACTTCAACAGCAGCAATACCATGCGGTGAAATATCAGCAAAATCAAATGATCTGCCACCAACTGTTGGCATACTTCTTCCGTTTAAAGTAACAAGGTTAAAATCTGGACCAAGACCACGAACTGTTACTCTTGAACCCTCTCCATTGAATCTATCAATAGATACACCTGTAATCCTAGCTAATGACTCAGCAAGGTTTGTATCAGGGTATTTACCAATATCTTCAGCTGTAATAGCGTCCACGACACCATCAGCATTTCTTTTCTTATCAATCGCATTTTTTAAACTCTGCGCATAAGAACCCAGAACAACAACTTCTTCTACCGATTCATCACCAGTTGATTGGGCCATTGTTGGGAGTGAAGCTAAAGAAAGAGCTAATCCAGATAGGACTACATCTCTCCTTGAGCCTATTTTATTAGTGTACATATGTTTCCCCCATATATATTAATGTTGTATACATCTAGTGGTTCTAAATGTATTGATAACAAAAATACACGATATGTAAATTAATGCAAGTTTTTTCTTAAAAAATATTAAAAATGTAAATAAGTTACATTTTATATATAATGTTTATATATAAAACATGTAACAATGTATTAAAACGTAATTATGTTTTATATATTTATTATTTAAAAAAATTGATAATTCTTAAAAATTTTGAACTATTTTTATATCGGCAATATTTTGATTAAGCAAGTAATATAATGGTAAAGTTGAATCAGTTTTAGCTTGATTTAAAACTTCTAATTTTTTTTTACTAGAGACAAGTAAGAAAA
>Ga0255758_10004470_pt1 | contig 11850 bp, 9 predicted proteins | sample 011ome_24_FD_179958 | JGI IMG/M metagenome (GOLD analysis project Ga0255758, IMG submission 179958) | Coastal salt marsh microbial communities from the Groves Creek Marsh, Skidaway Island, Georgia - 011513CT metaG (version 2) | ecosystem: Environmental > Aquatic > Marine > Intertidal zone > Salt...
GATTGCGCGAATGACCGACGCAGAGCTCGCTGCGGAACTGGCGATTGAGGCCGGGAAGATTCTGCTGGAAGTTCGTGACACGCGAATGCTGGAAGGCAAGGCTCTTGGCGATGCCGGAGACGCCACAGCCAATCAGTTTTTGTGTCACACACTGCGCGCGGCCCGACCAGACGACGGCCTGCTCTCCGAAGAGGAAAAGGACGACACGGCGCGGTGCAGCAAGCGCCGCGTGTGGATCATCGATCCGGTTGATGGAACGCGCGAGTATGGTGAGCAGAGGAGCGACTGGGCGGTCCACGTCGGCCTGTCGATCGGTGGTGAAGCCCACACTGGCGCGGTTGCGTTGCCGGGGCTCGATGGCGGCATCGTGCTGCGAACCGATCATCCCGTGCCTTTGCCGGAAGCAGCGCCTGTGCCCCGCCTGGTGGTCAGCCGCACGCGCCCCGCAAAAGAAGCGGTCGAGGTCTGCAAGGCAATCGGCGGGCAACTCGTCCCCATGGGCAGCGCCGGGGCAAAGGCGATGGCTGTGGTGCGCGGAGAAGCCGAAATTTACCTGCATTCCGGCGGACAGTTTGAATGGGACAGCTGCGCGCCCGTGGCCGTGGCGAAAGCGCATGGGCTGCATTGCAGCCGGATCGATGGAACACCGCTGATCTACAACTGCGAGGACACTTACCTGCCGGATTTGCTGATTTGCCGCCCCGAATGGGCGGAACGGGTGCTTAATGAAGTCGCGAGGCTCAGCTAAAGCTGTTCAGTCGCCTTCAAATTCCATCAAGGTGCTGACTTCCACGCTGGCATCGCGCAGCCTCTGTGCCCCGCCAAGATCCGGCAGATCTATGACAAACAGCGCATCATCGATTGTCGCCCCTGCCTGACGCAGCAATTGCGCCGCTGCCAGAGCGGTGCCGCCTGTAGCGATCAGATCATCTACGATAACAACAGTCTGGCCATGCTGAATGGCGCCAGGGTCAATCTCCAACCGGTCAGTACCGTATTCAAGCGCGTAATCGATCCCGATAGTTTCAATCGGCAGCTTTCCCGGCTTGCGAACCGGAATGAAACCCAGCTCAAGCTCGACAGCTACCGCCGCGCCAAAGATAAACCCGCGTGCCTCCATTCCTGCAATCGCTTCTGCACCGCACGCCTTAGCCCGTTCAGCCAAGCGGCGGACAGTTGCCGCCAAACCCAAGGGATGACCGATCAGCGTGGTGATATCACGGAACTGGATCCCGGCTTCGGGGAAATCCGGCACAGTGCGGATCAGAGATTTGAGCTCGTCAGGTGTCATTCGGGGTCCTCAAATGAAAACGCCCCGCCATCACGAGGATGGCAGGGCGCCTTGAAATGCGGTGTCTCGCAAAATTCAGTCTTTGCGCGGCTTCACGGAAGCCCAGATCTGCTTCTTGGAAAGATATGCCAGAATGGTTGCTATCAGCAGGAAGATCAGAACCGGCAAACCGGTTTGCTTGCGATCAATCAGGCGCGGCTCAGCGGTCCAAGTCAGAAACGCTGTGACGTCCCTTGCCATCTGGCTAACTGTCGCTTCGGTCCCGTCACTATATGTTACTTGCCCATCGGCCATCAGCGGCGGTGCCATCGACAGATTAACATTGGCAAAATAGGGGTTGAAATAGAGGCCCGCAGGCACCTCGAAATCAGGATTTGCCGCAAGCAATTCCGGATCTGGTTCGCCAAAGCCGGTCAGCAGCGAATAGACATAGTCCACACCATTGGCGCGTGCCTTGGTCATCAGCGAAAGATCAGGCGGTTCGCCAGCACCGAAGTAAGGTACAGCCGGGAAGTGATCGGTTGGCAGACCCGGGCGGGTTTCCACTTCAGCCAAAGAAGCATCATAGACCGGGATGTTATAGGTCGATGCTTCCTGCTTCACCTCGGCTTCGTTGTAACCCAACTCTGCCAGATTGCGGAACGCGACATACTGGATCGAGTGGCAAGCTGCGCACACTTCCTTGTAAACCTGGTAGCCGCGCTGCAGCTGCGCATAGTCCCAGGCGCCAAGCGGGCCTTCGAAGCTGAAACCGCCGTCCGGGCCATGCGGCTTCTCTTTGAACGCATAGTAGGCTGGCTTTTCGCCAGGTTCGGTGATTTGGTTGTAGGCCCCTTTGCCGAATGACCAGAGTGCGATCCCTGCGAAAAACAGGCCGATCAGGATTGCGCCGATGCGGATCATGGTTCGTGTCTCTCTCTATCCAGTCGTCGCGGCTTATTCGGCCGGCTCAGCTGCAGTGGCTGCAGCAGGTTTGTTGTCACTCAGCACCGCTTCCGTGATCGAATAAGGCAGCGGCTCGGTCTTCTCGATCGAACTGAGCAGCGGCAGGATCACCAGGAAGTGCAGGAAGTAATATGCCGTCGCGAGCTGGCTTAGCATCACGTAGGGTTCTTCAGCCGGGCGACCACCGAGATAGAACAACAGTGCCATCGCAGGGATCAGGCCGAACCAGAAGAACTTGCGGAATGTCGGGCGATAGTGGCCTGAACGTACCGGTCCCTTATCCAGCCAAGGCAGGAAGAACCAGATCAGGATCGAGCCGAACATCGCCATCACACCCAGCAGCTTTGCCGGGATCAGAACCACTCCGGTAAACGGAATGGTCAGATCAAAGGTAAAGGCGCGCAGGATCGCGTAGAACGGATAGAAATACCATTCCGGAACGATCAGCGCCGGGGTCGAAAGCGGGTTCGCTTCGATGTAGTTTTCCGCGTGCCCAAGCGTGGTCGGGAAATAGAACACCACGATGGCGAAAAGGATCAGAATAGCGCCCAATCCGAAACCGTCCTTCGCCGTATAGTACGGGTGGAATGGCACGGTGTCGCTTTCGCTTTTCACTTCAATCCCAGTCGGGTTCGAAGAACCCGGAATGTGCAGCGCCCAGATGTGCAGGATCACAACGCCTGCAATCACGAATGGCAGCAGGAAGTGGAGCGAGAAGAAGCGGTTAAGCGCTGAGTTATCCGGCGCGTAACCACCCAAGATCCACACCTGGATTGATTCGCCCACAAGCGGGATTGCTCCGAAGAGGCCGGTAATTACCTGTGCGCCCCAGAAGCTCATTTGGCCCCAAGGCAGGACATAGCCCATGAACGCGGTCGCCATCATCAGCAGGAAGATGACCACGCCAAGCAACCAGATCATCTCTCGCGGAGCCTTATACGAGCTGTAGAAGAAGCCGCGGAAGATGTGCAGATAGATCACCAGAAAGAAGAAGCTGGCGCCGTTGGCATGCGCGTATCGCATCAGCCAGCCCCAGTTGACGTTGCGCATAATGTGCTCAACCGTCTCGAACGCGACCAGTTGGTTCGCGGCGTAGTGCATCGCGAGCACAACACCGGTGACAATCTGGAACACGAGGAAAAAACCGGCCAGAACGCCGAAATTCCACATGTAGTTGAGGTTGCGCGGAACCGGATATCCGGCGCCGACTGCATTGTAGACCAGGCGTGGCAGCGGTAGCCGCTCATCCAGCCATTTAGTCAGTCCCGTCTTGGGTTCGTACTGGCGTGCCCAGGCAAAGCTCATCGCAAATCTCTCAACAATTAACCGACGCGGATGACAGTGTCGGACGTGAATTCATAATCGGGAACGGCAAGGTTCGTCGGCGCCGGACCTTTGCGGATACGGCCGGCCGTATCGTAGTGCGAACCGTGGCACGGGCAGAAATAGCCGCCATACTCACCCTTGTTTTCGCCTTCGGCAGCACCCAAGGGAACGCAGCCCAAGTGCGTGCAAAGGCCCATGGTGACCAGCATGTCTTCACGGCCTGCCTTGGTGCGATCCGCAAGCGTTTCGGCATCGCGCAGAGAAGCCACATCTACAGCGTTCGCTTCGTCAATCTCGGCTTGCGTCAAGCGGCGCACGAACAGCGGCTGCTTGCGAAACTCGCCCTTGATCGCCTGGCCAGGCTCAATCGCCGAAACATCAATCTCGGTGCTGCTGGCAGCAAGAACATCGGCAGAAGGAGCCATTTGGCTAACCAGCGGATACAGCACAGACGCGCCGCCAACCCCGGCGAAGCTTACCGCTGCGATGTGAATAAAGTCGCGCCGACGAACCCCGTCTTCGCCCGCCATGGTGGCGGCATCAGGTGTCGCGGTGCCAGTCGTATCAGCCATTAGCCTTAACCCTGCTCTTGTTATCTCGAGCGCACATGATGTGCGCGTAAAACCCCTGGCGAATTCCCGCTGTTGACGGGATACACCTATTTGGCGGCGCTGATAGACGCAAAGGCGGGCTATGCCAACCGTGTTTTGGGCATCAAATGTTCGGTTTCGTGCAAGCAAGCGTGATGCCAGCTAGGAAAGAGCAATCATGCTTATCTGGCGGCCATAGTTGGGCTCGCCCCTATGTGTCGCTCGGCGATAGGAATAATACGACTTTTCAGATGCATAAGTGTCGAACACCAGATCTTCGACATGCCTGACCCCATGCCGCTTCAGACGCTTGGAAATATAGGCGGGTAGATCGAATTGCCATTTTCCCACTTCACCGTATGCAAAGAAGGGCGCATCGTCAGCACCGAATTGCTGCCGAAAAGGATCGTCCACTTCGTAGCTGGCTTGCGCGATAGTCGGCCCGATAGCCGCTGCAATCCGATCGAGCGAAGCGCCCAGCGAAACCATGGCTTCAAGAGTATTCTCCAAAACACCGCCCTGCTCATTCCCACGCGCCCCGCGCCATCCGGCATGTGCTGCACCGATGACTCCCGCCTCTACGTCGGCAAACAGCACTGGCGCGCAGTCCGCTGTGACGATGCCCAACACCAAGCCTGAGGCCGCTGTGACCAGCGCATCGCCTTCCGGACGTCCGGTTGCGGAATCGTTCCACGCTTCAGTCACCATAATCACGTCAGGCGAATGGACCTGATGTGGCGATACCAGCACTCCGCCTGGCAGCACCGAATCAGCGGCCGAGGCGCGCGCATGGCGGATGACTTGCTCATCACCCTCGCCGCCATAGCCAAACTGGTGCAAGCAGCCGCTATGGCCAAAGAAGCCGTGCGCAACGCCTTCCAGCGCTTCCGAACGGACTATGTCGAAGTTGGCTGCGTTAGCCATCCAGACTGCGCGTGACCTGTTCGAAAGTATCGCGAGAGAGGTTTGCCGCCGCTTTTATCCGCTCCAGCTCGGCCCGCATCAACGCCGCACGGCCATCTTCCAGCCGCCTCCATCGCCCAAGCGCTGGCACAAATCGTGCCGCAGTTTGCGGATTGATCGGATCAAGCGCGAGGATAAGATCCGCAATCATCCGATAGCCCTTTCCACTTGCCGCGTGAAACGCAGGAGGATTGCCCGCAAGAGCCATATAGAGCGAACGCACACGATTCGGATTGTGCAGCGTGAAGTCCGGATGCTCTGCCAATGCTTCCACGTGCTCAAGCACTTGCGGGTGCAACGACCATGCCTGCAGCGTGAACCATTTGTCGATCACCAGCGCATTGCCTTTGTAGCGCTCATAGAAGTCAGCCAGCTTCGCTTCGCGCAAGGGGTTCTCCAGCCCTGCGAGCACTCCAAGAGCCCCCTGTCGATCAGTCATATTGTCCGCAGCATCATATTGCGCGGCGGCGAGTTCGGCCGCCCTGGAAGGATTGCTGGCCGCTATAAAGCCAAGCGCAAGCGACTTGACCTTCCGCGCGCCGCGGGCGTCGTCCCCATCGAACGGTACTTTCTCGGCGCGATCGTAAAGCGCCGTAAGTTCGCCCGCCAATGTGCGCGCCAGCATCGCCTTCAAGCCTTCGCGCTCGCGATGGATTGCATCCGGATCAGCCTTGTCGAATTGCTCGAATAGATAGGTTGTCGTTGGCAAAACCATCAATTCGCCGCGCATTGAGTCATCAAGCTGATCATCGGTCACGATTGCCCGCATCGCGGTTGCAATGGCGTTCGCGCCCGCTGCCCGCGCATCTTCGGACAAATTGCCATTTGCGGCTGCGACCAGATGGCCAACCATCAATTCCTGCATCGCCTCATAGCGTGCGAAGCTGTCATCATCATGCGCCGCCAGCAGCATCAATTCCTGCAGTGAAGCTTCGCGTTCGATCTTCACCGGCGCTGTGTAGCCACGGTTGATCGACAGCGCAGGTCGCACTGCGAAGCCTTGGAAAGTGAAGCTCTTTTCCGCTGCGTCCAGGATGATCAGCTGTTCGCCTCTGTGCAGGCCCGTCTCTGCATCAAGCATGGCAATGCGCAGGGGTATCACCATCGGCTGCTTATCCGGCTGGCCAGGCGTTGCGGGCACAGTTTGCGCCAGCGAAAGCGTCACAATGTCTCCCTCGTGATTGACGGCAACCTTCACCCGCGGCGTGCCAGCCTGACGATACCACAGGCGGAACTGGTCGAGGTCCAGCTCAGCGCCCTCTTCGATCGCACGAATGAAATCTTCGCACGTCGCGGCTTCGCCATCGTGACGATCAAAGTAGAGATCTGTACCTTTGCGGAACCGCTCGGGGCCGGCTATTGTGCGCATCATGCGGATGACTTCAGCGCCTTTGTTATAGACAGTCGCGGTGTAGAAATTGCTGATTTCGCGATAGCTGTCAGGCCGGATCGGATGCGCCAGGGGGCCTGAATCTTCCGGGAACTGCGCCGCGCGTAAGATGCGCACATCTTCGATCCGTTTGACCGCTTCGCCCTGCATATCCTGGCTGAACAACTGATCGCGCAGGACAGTAAAGCCTTCCTTCAACGACAGCTGGAACCAGTCACGGCAAGTGATCCGATTGCCAGACCAATTGTGGAAATATTCATGCGCGATCACCCCCTCCACGCCGTCAAAATCCGCATCAGTCGCTGTGTCAGTGTCTGCCAGCACATACTTGGTGTTGAAAACGTTGAGCCCCTTGTTCTCCATCGCTCCCATGTTGAAATCGCTGACCGCCACAATGTTGTAGAGGTCGAGATCATATTCGCGCCCGAAAGTCTCCTCGTCCCATTTCATCGATTTCTTGAGCGATTCCACCGCATGGTCTGTGCGCGGTAAATCCTCTTCGCGCACCCACACATTCAGTTCGACTTCGCGGCCGTTGATGGTGGTGAAGGTACTGGAATTGGCGACCAGATCGCCTGCTACCAGCGCAAATAGGTAACTCGGCTTGGGCCACGGATCAAACCACTCGGCCCAATGTGTACCGTCTTCTCCTTCGCCCGCTGCTTCCACATTGCCGTTGCACAGCAGGATCGGGAATTGTTCCTTCGAGCCGCTCATTTTGACGCGGTATGTGCTCAGCACATCCGGGCGATCCGGGAAGAAGGTGATGCTGCGGAACCCCTCGGCTTCGCATTGCGTGCACAGCATGCCGTTGGAGGCATAGAGCCCTTCAAGCCGTGTGTTAGCCGCCGGTGCAATCGATGTCGCAATCTCTATCTCATGCGCATCACTGCTCAATGGGATGATCAGATCGCCGCCATCGCGCGAAAAGTCATTACGCACTTCGCCATCAACTTTGACGCTGAGCAGTTCAAGGTGATCACCATCCAGCCGGATCGAATCCGCAGGATCAGCCTTTGCATTGCGCGCGACGGTCAGTTTCGATGTGACGCGCGTTGCCTCCAGCCCCAAATCGAAATGCATCTCGATTTCGGGAACAAGCCAGGGAAACGGCTTGTAATCCTCTCGCCGGATAACGGGGGGATCGTGTGGTGTCGGGGCGGCGTCCGCCATCTCTGGGTTACTTTGGATATCCATGGTAGCCCGATTTAGGTTGCTTTGCGCCGGTGTCCAACGCTTAGATATGACAATGACCAAACATATTCTGATCTTTGGCCTGGGATACACGGCAAGCCGACTGGCTGATGCGTTGAAAGTGCAAGGCTGGGCCGTCGATGCGACCGGCAGCGCAGGCAATATCGACTTCAAAAACGAGAATGCAGTACGGGCCGCCTTGCACGATGCCAGTCATGTTCTGTCATCTGTCCCGCCGGATCGACAATCTGGTGAAGACCCCGTTCTGGCCCGCTACGGCCAAGCATTCTCGAACCATTGGATCGGCTATCTCTCCTCAACGGGTGTCTACGGCGACCAGCAAGGTGCATGGGTCGATGAAAGCACGCCAACAGTGGCTGAGACCGGCGCGGGAAGGCGCAATGCCCGCGCCGAAGCAGATGCGGCGTGGATGCAGCTGAGCGCGCGTGTGTTTCGCTTGCCCGGTATTTATGGGCCGGACCGCAGCGCGCTTGATCGCGTAAGAGAGGGCAAGGCACGCCGGATCGACATTCCAGGGCAAGTGTTCAGCCGCGTGCATGTCGATGACATTGTGTCCGGCGTGGTCGCAGCAATCGCGACAAAAGCCCCTGCAGGCGCTTACAATCTTGGAGATGATCTGCCGGCCAGCGGCAACGCCGTGACCGAGGAAGCCTGCCGATTGCTGGGTATCACTCCGCCTCCGCTGCAGACGCTGGAGGAAGCCAACCTCAGTGAAATGGCGCGCGGTTTTTACGCAGAGAACCGCCGCGTCGCGAACGGCAAAGCCAAGCGTGTTCTCGGTTGGGAGCCCCAGTATCCGACTTACAAGGAAGGGCTGCTTGGCCTGCTCTAATCGACATCATGCCGGAAGGCTGTAGCCTGCCCCACCTTGATGGTATTCTGCTTGCGCGCCTTCAGCGCGAGCACCATGCCCAGTATTGCCAGCGCCATCCCGCCTGCTGTCAGCGGTGTCCAGCGATAGCCCTCAAGCAGCGTCGAAATCAGCATCGCAACGCAGATTGTAACGATCGAATTATAGGCAGTGCGCCCTGCGCCAATCTCTCGCACCAGATTATAATGTAGCGGAAATGTTATGACGGAGCCGATCAGCGCAAGATAGATGATGCCTGACCAGTATTCCATACTGGTCGGCAGCGGCGGCGCACCAGCAGTCAGCAGAGCAAAGATTCCGTCGAACACTGTGCCATAAAACATGGCCCATGCCAGCAGGCTGACCATTGGAACTGCACGGCCAGTCGGGTTCGCCTGAATGACATTGGCGACGGAGGCTGATAGAATGCCAAGCATCGCTAGCACAATCCCGAGCCCCACATTGCCGCCAACAACCCCCGCATCGGGATTCGCGAGCCATTCGTGTGCCAGCAAGAACGACACACCAATAATCGCGACCGCGCTGCCCAGCATGAACCCGCCTTGCACGCGCTCCCCCAGAAAGATCCGCGCAAACATCGCATTCGGCACCATCAGCAGCGCGAACATCATCGCCACAATTCCGGACGTCACGTAAAGCTCTGAATGGTAGACGAACAGAAAATTACCGCTGAACTGGAATATACCGACAGCCGCGGCAAGCAGATGTTCAGGCCGCGTCAGCTTGAGGCGGCGCTTCATCAGGAACGCGACCAGGAACAGGGCCGGTGTCGCCAGCGCAAAGCGATAGAAAACCGACCACGCCGCTGGCACGCCGTCGATCTGCCCCGTGATCACAAACCAGGTTGAGCCCCAGATAGTGCCGGTGATCAGGAATGGCAGTATGACACCAGGGCGCAGCATGCTCTGCGCTTCAGTCCCGCTCATAAAGATGCGATCGCTTTTGCCAGAGACATCGCGTCTTCTTGCGGTGTGTTCCAAGCGGTCACGAAACGGGCCAAATTTTGACCCCAGTCATAGAAGTCGAATCCCTGTTTGCGCAGCGCCTCGCGCTCGACCGCAGAAAGGCGCACGAACAGCTCATTGGCTTCAACCGGATGCAGCAAGCGATCGCTGCAAGCGCCGGCAATTTCGGCTGCCGCCGCATTCGCTGCTCTTGCATTTTCAAGCCACAGATCGCCATCGAGCATCGCGAGGATCTGCGCCGCCTGATAACGGCCCTTGCATTGCAAATGTCCGGCGCGCTTGCGGCGAAATTTCACCAAGTCAGCTTGTGCCGGGTCAAACATTACCAGCGCTTCTGCGCTCATCCCGCCATTCTTGATGCAGCCGAAGGCCAAGGTGTCGCACGGGCCGACCGCATCGGCCGGCGATCTCCCCAGATACGCCACGGCATTGGCAAAGCGCGCACCGTCCATATGCAGGCCCAGTTTGCGCGCCTGCGCAAACTCGCCCAGCGCCGCCAACTCATCGGGCTGATAGGAACAGCCATATTCGCTCGCCTGCGTGATCGAAATCGCATGCGCTTGGACCTGGTGCACATCATCGCGGATCGGATCGAGCACCGCAGCGATATCCGCCGGCGTCAGTTTGGCACTTGCGCCCTGCGCCAGCATCAGCTTTGCACCATGCAGGTAGAACCCCGGTGCGCCGCCTTCATCGACTTCGATATGCGCTTCCTCGTGGCAAATAACTCCGCCATGTGGTTGCACCAGCGTGGCTAGCGCAAGGCAATTCGCTGCCGTCCCGGTCGCAATCCAGATCGCCGCGCACTCGCGCCCGAACACTTCCGAGAAGCGATCATCAAGCGCCTGACTTAGTGCATCGCCGTCATAGGGATTGTCGGGTGCATCTGCTGCGCGCATCGCTTCCCACAGCTTGGGATGCACTGTTGCTGCATTATCAGACAGGAAGGGTTTGCGTGTGCTCATCGCCATCGCCTGTAAAGCGGCTGGCGGCGAGATCAAGCCAATGCGGAGAAATCGCGCGACGCGATGCTGTGCAATATTGCAGACTTCAGCTCGCGAGATCGCTTGATCGGCAAGCCCGGAATCGAAAACGTTCCGCCGGCCAGGCCCAGATGCAAAGTCGCATAGCCCCGCCGCTGCGCAATTGGGCCTTGCACGATCTCCACTGAATGCAGCTTCACCCGCGATGCAATCCGCGTAGCAGGCGAAAGCAGCCCCTTGCGCCCAAAGATTTGCGATGCACTCAAGGCGTGACGATGGAACTGCCAAGCATAGAGGTTCGCAGCGACGAAAAAGATGGACAACGCCAACGGCACAAGCGGCACAAAAGCAGCGTAAACAAACCCTGTTCCAATCGCTCCCGTGCCGATCAGAACCGCCAAAATCACTGCGATGAGCGCGAATACCCCGCCTTCGATCGCGGCACTGTCAACGCGGTACTTGCGGCTCGCATGATACCAATCGAGATCCTCGGATGGTGGCTCGAACTTGGCTGCGCGAATGATCGGTTCAAGCTCTTCCATCTGCGCGAAGGGTGCAACCACATGGCTGGATGAACCTGCATCTTGCGCCAGGCTGACAAACTTAAGATCATGCCAGCCGAAGCGATAGCGTAGCCAGCCAGTGCCCAACACCAGCGCTTGCACGCGGTGAACCGGCATGACCACATCGGTCTTGGTGAACAGCCCGCGGCGGCGGCGGAACCCGCGTGCTGTTTTCTCAAGCACAAAGCCCCAATCACGCAGAAAAGTGCGAACCAGGCCCGTTGCTGAACCAATCACGATCAAGGCGATCAACCCTGCAATAAAACCCGCAATCTGCGCCACGAAGCCAAAGCTAGACAGTAGCCCACTCTGGCTTTCGATCCAGCCTTGCCACAGATCCACATCCCAGAGCTCGATCCCGATAAAGGTATCGGCATATTGTATGAGGCCGCCAAGCACAGCGAAGACCGCCAGCGAAAATTCGAAGAGGCCGAATGTGGTCAGGCGTTTGGTGTCCATCGCAAAGATGGTCTGCGCATCATCGTCCACGGCTTCGTGTGCTGCTGCTTCCCCATCTGCCTGGGCTATGCTCGCCGCTTCTTCCTCGCGGCGTTCACGGATCAACCGGCGCAATGCCTCGCCCTGATCTTCAGTCAGATAGGCAAGCTTGAGATCGTCACCCCCGCCGGCGCCGGTTTCAAACTTGGCTTCGACCAGCCCGAACAGCCTTGGTAGCAGTTTCTGTTCCAGGCTTACGTCCTGAATGCGTTCGTAGGGAACAGAGCGCGCCGCACGGCTGATAATCCCG
>Ga0255758_10004477_pt1 | contig 11838 bp, 12 predicted proteins | sample 011ome_24_FD_179958 | JGI IMG/M metagenome (GOLD analysis project Ga0255758, IMG submission 179958) | Coastal salt marsh microbial communities from the Groves Creek Marsh, Skidaway Island, Georgia - 011513CT metaG (version 2) | ecosystem: Environmental > Aquatic > Marine > Intertidal zone >...
CCTCGGCTTTGTTCACGCGACCGAAGAGCGGGTCGCGAGCCATCTGCGCAGCCACCTCAAAGCGCTACCTGCTCAGGATCGTAAATCCCAGCTGATCCTGCAGCAGATGTTGAGCGATGAAGAGCGCCACGGCGAGAATGCGCTAAAGGCGGGTGGCGCCCCCTTTCCTGCCCCGGTCAAAGAAGCGATGACAACGCTGTCCAAGGTGATGACGCAAACCAGCTACCGGTTCTGATAAACCATCCGACATTGCGGCTATTGCAGTCAAACCCAATGCGCTATTAAAACCGCGCTATTACTACTTCGCTATAACCAAACTTAAAACTTTGCGACGCCACTTAACTATGTGACGTCGGTTCCTCAATCGCAAAGCTGTGGGTAACCTTAACCCCCGCCGCCGCAAACATGATGGATGCGGAGCAATATTTCTCTGCGGACAACTCCACGGCGCGTTTCACCTGGGATTCTTTGATGTCCAAACCGGACACCACAAAGTGAAGATTCATGGTTTCAAAGACCGCCGGCACGGCATCCGCGCGCTCTGCCTGCAGTTCAACGCGACAATCAATGATCTGCTGCCGGGATTTTTTGAGCATGGAGATAACGTCGTAAATCGCACAGCCACCCGTGCCCAGTAACAGCATTTCCATTGGCCGCAGCGACTGATTGCGGCCTCCCAAATCCTCGGGGCCATCCATGACGACGCTGTGGCCGCTCCCTGACTCACCGACAAACATGGCGCCATCGAGCCACTTCACTGTTCCCTGCATAAGCCTATCTCCAATGGGTCACGGATGTGGTAACAAACTCGCCACCGATATCACATGCCACATCATGCGCATTCTGTTTTTCCTGGTGACTTTTCAGTACGACCTTTCAAAACAACCTTCTGTCACGAGCTGCCATCACGACTTCTCCTCTCGAGAGAGGCGCCAGAGATTAGCATATCTACTGCATACACAATCGGATTAGGCTATTCTTTCAACTCTCCTACGACGGGGTCTCAGCAAATGAAACCGCAGGTATATAAACGGATTCCGGAAGCAGATCGATTTCTGAGGCATTGTGACAGACAAGTCTTCCGACCGAAGATGGCAGTTTTCCGCCAGGGCGAAAAGAGTGACGCTCTTTACATTGTTTTGGAGGGGTCGATCTCGGTTCTCATCGAGGATGCTAATGACCCAGAACAGGCGATGGTGGTCAGTTATTTAAACCCGGGGGATTTTTTTGGCGAAATGGGGCTCTTCGGCGAGGCCGCTCGCACCGCCAACGTCATCGCTCGGGAGGACTGCGAGATTGCTCGCATCGGTTACGAAGAATTTCATAAAATCCGCAATGAGTTCCCCGAGATTCTCTATGCGCTGACCCGCCAACTGGGATCGCGGTTACGAACCACCACCCGAAAATTAACCGATCTCGCGTTTGTCGACGTCGCCGGCCGAATCGCGCAGGCCTTGATGGATTTGACCAAACAACCCGATGCCATGACCCACCCCAAGGGCATCCAAATTCGGGTAACCCGGCAAGAGCTCGGCAAAATGGTCGGCTGTTCACGGGAGATGGCGGGGCGTGTTCTCAAAGCCTTGTCGGAAGATGGCTTGATTGACGTCTCGGGGAAAACCATTGTGGTCAAGCATCAAAGTGATGCCACCCATCTCGACGACGACGGAAACATTATCCCGTAGACGTAAACAAACGCTGTAGCTCAGCCCCCGGATCCTTGGCACGCATAAAAGCTTCACCCACCAAAAAAGCATGCACCCCAGCGGCGCGCATTGTCGTGACGTCTTCGGGCGCATGAATACCGCTCTCGGTCACTACCTGAATATTGTCTGGGATATGCTCGAGCAGATCGAGCGTTGTGCTGAGCGCAGTATCAAAGGTATGCAGATCGCGGTTGTTGATGCCAATCAGAGAGGGTGAAAGCTGCAGAGCATCCTCAAGCTCTCGCCGATCGTGCACTTCAATGAGCGCATCGACACCGGCTTCTCTGGCAGCGGCGGACAGCTCCTTGAGCTGCGGTAGTTCAAGACAGGCAGCAATCAACAAGATTGCGTCGGCGTTGAGCGCCCGAGCCTCCCAGATCTGGTACGGATCAATCGTAAAGTCCTTGCGAATGACCGGCAAAAGACAGGCCTCACGGGCTTGCCCGAGATAGGCATCGGCGCCCTGAAAAAAATCCACATCAGTCAGCACCGATAAGCAGGCAGCGCCCCCAGCCTGATAACTTCTGGCAATCTCTTCGGGAACGAAGTGCTCTCGAATAACCCCCTTACTGGGGCTTGCCTTCTTAACTTCGGCAATGACCGCCGCCTCACCCAAGGCGGTTTTTGCTTTTAACGAGTCAACAAATCCTCGCACCGGACCGGCTTCTTTAGCCCGGCGCATCACTTCGCTGATAGAGGCCGCAGCGCGTCGATCGGCCACCTCCTCGATCTTGCGATCAATGATTTTTTTCAAGACCGTCGGCGTGGTGAGCTTGCCACTCACAGCGGATCTGCCTTAAGCCCATGGGAAAAGGCAGCAAAAGTTTCCAACTTATCCAACGCCTGTCCGGACGCCATCACGTCATCAGCCAGCGCGATACCCTCGCGCAGCGTGGCGGAGATGCCTGCAACATAAAGTCCTGCCCCCGCGTTAAGCGCAATGATGGACTGGGCCTTGGCGATAGTCTTGTCGGCGAGCGCCATTTGCTCCTTGGACTTGGCGCCCAAGGCCTGCTTGATCAAATCGGCAGACTGCAGGGCGGTCTCAACCGTCAGGCCTTCAAGAGATTCATGGGCGTGACCATAGTCGGCGGGATCAATGTGAAAACGCTCCACGGCGCCATCGCGCATCTCCCACACCGCCGTCGGCGCAGCAATGGAGATCTCATCGAGTCCATCATCGCTGTGAACCACCAGGGCGTGACGGCTGCCCAGCTTGTTGAGCGCCTCGGCGATCGGCTGGCATAAATCGGCACTGAACACGCCCATGACTTGCCGCTCGACATGAGCCGGATTGGTCATGGGGCCCAGGATATTGAAAAGCGTGCGCATGCCGAGATCTTTTCTGGGGCCAACAGCGTGCTTCATGGCGCCGTGATGCGCGGGCGCAAACATAAAACCCACGCCGACCTCGTCAATGCAGCGAGCTATCTGCTCGGGGGTTAAATCGAGGGGCGCCCCAAGCACCTCGAGTACATCAGAAGACCCGCTCGAGCTCGATACCGATCGGTTGCCGTGCTTCGCGACCCGGCCGCCCGCAGCGGCCACCACGAAGGTCGATGCTGTCGAAACATTGAACAAATTAGCCCCATCACCCCCGGTGCCCACCAAATCAATCAGGTGCTCCTGATCAACTCGCACCCGGGTGGCGAGATTACGCATCACCTCTGCGGCACCCGCAATCTCATCAATGGTCTCGCCCTTCATCCGCAAGGCAACCAGCAGTGCGCCAATTTGGGCCGGCGTTGCCTCGCCCGACATGACCGCAGTCATGACGTCGCGCATGGCGTCCCGGCTGAGCGATTCGCCGTCCACTAAGTGCTGTAAGGCAGCCTTTATTTCCATAACCGTCAAAACCAAAGCGTGTTCAAGAATCTAGGCCGCGTGGCGACACAGAAAGTTGTTAAGCAGCTGATGCCCATGCTCGGAAAGTATCGATTCAGGGTGGAACTGTACACCCTCAACGTCGAGTTCGCGATGACGAAGCCCCATAATGGCCTCTCGCTCACCCTCTTTGGTCTCGGTCCAGGCAGTTACTTCAAGGCAATCGGGCAGCGATTCGGGGTCTACGACCAGACTGTGGTAGCGAGTAGCAACGAAAGGATTAGGTAAGCCTTCAAACACGCCCTGGCCGGTATGATGAATCTCGCTGGTTTTACCATGCATCACGGAGGGGGCCCGAATGATCTTCCCGCCAAACACCGCGCCTATGCTCTGCTGCCCCAAACAGACGCCGAATATGGGCACCTTGCCGGCAAAATGACGAATCACCTCGATGGAAATGCCCGCCTCTGCGGGTGAGCAAGGCCCCGGTGAGATACAGATTTTTTCAGGATTAAGCGCCTCGATGCCAAGAATGTCGATCTCGTCGTTGCGACGCACCTCGACCTCGGCGCCGAGCTCCCAGAGGTATTGCACGATATTCCACGTGAAGGAATCGTAGTTGTCGAGCATGAAGATCATTGGAAATTACTGGGTTTATAGCTATGTCATGTATTATAGCCGCGATGCGGTAGGAAAGTGGTTCCATGAGTCAAACAATCAGCGACGAATACCTCAAGGAGCAAAAAAAGCTTCACGAGAACCCGAATTATGGGATTGCCTCGACCCAATTTGCTTCATCTGTCGCAAACCTTATCAGGCAATCGAAGGCCAAATCCCTTACCGATTACGGTGCCGGCAAGCAGCGTCTTTGGTCCAGCCTCGAAAAGCTCGGGGTAACTGATCGCCTTCAGTATCAACCCTATGACCCGGCATTTCCTGAATACGGGCCACCCAAAGCCGCTGATCTGGTGTGTTGCATCGACGTCCTTGAGCATATTGAGCCCGAGCTTCTTAACAATGTCTTGCAAGAGCTCTCCACGCTTGTAACTCGTGCGGGTTTCTTCACAATCCATCAAGGACCGGCGGGTAAAACGCTGTCAGACGGTCGAAATGCCCACTTGATTCAGAAGCCGACATCTTGGTGGCTGCCAAGGTTGAGTCAATTTTTCGAGATCAGTTTACTTCAGCGCCATGAAGTCTTTGGGCGCGGTTTTGTGGTGGTAGTGGAGCCACGGCGCAATGACGAGCACTAAGCTCGCTCGCTCTCTTCTGAACGGCTACTGGCTCTCTGAATAAACTCGTAGTCTGCGGCATAAACCTTCATGAGTCGCGACTTGAAATTCTCATGGCTTTCGACCAGCGCCTTCGACTCACCATGACGAACCTGCAAGCGAGGTAATGCAATATCTTTTCCGAAAAACTCTTGGATTCCACTCAGCGCCGGGGTCAAATCTGGCATAACTGCAAGGTGTGTGTAATAACTGGGGGAGGTCCCTAAAAAGTAGGTTTGAGGTAAGAAGTGTTTATTTTCAAAATTACCCCGCTCCAACTCGCAAATCACCTCTCCGACACTTAAGCCCCTAAACTCCAGATCTTCATGCCAAAGCACCCGATTATTATAGGCTGAAAAAAACCGGTCTATCGGGTCCCGCAATACCCCGATTCTGTAGACGACCCGAACAGACCGCAAGTCATGAAACCTTCTCTTGGAGGGTAGAAAATCGGACAGCCACGGCTTGTTTTCCGGTTTTTTAGCGTACCGCTCAACATTTTTTCTCGAATACTCGTCGTCATAAAACTCGAGCAAGCTCTCCACACCGTAGTGTCGCGCCAGAAGACTTTTGAAAGAGCTATTGGCATTTTTGGGTACTGGGTAAAAAACCAGGGAAACACCATCATCTCTCACAAAGACTCTATAGCCAGGAACAATGTCGCCAGAGCCTTCTTCTCGAATATTGATGATTTTGGAGGTGAACTTTTGCAAAAGGATCGTTATTTCTTCTCTTTGGCTTTAGTAAGGAGCGTTTTAACCAAATTCAAGTGTTCCGGCTTGGGTTGATTCTTCTCAAAATCCCATACATATCTTGGAAACTTTACCCCCTCAATGTTAACTGCGTGAACTGAGGACCCCATAATTTCACGCCATGAAGTTGTGGAGGTCGCACGCTGGGCTATCGATCGCCACTCTGCCAGCCCCTCAGAACTTGACGTTTCTGCAAACGCCGGTATCCCCATGGTGTAATGCAAATTGCCTCGCTGAGTGTCAATTTCCTGATAACCCACAAGCTGATTCCACTTGGGGTCGAGAGAGCCAATGGCCTCAGGTGTAACCCACTCTAAACCATGTAACTGCGTTTCAGTCTCCTGTACAAAATCTGGGGTAAGCACCTTATTTTCCGGATGTTCGCAATTAAAAACCATAAAAGAGGTTTGCTCGTACTGCTCCAGAGACCGTACAACAGACACCGCGATGTCGTCCTGGATATTCTCCTGTAGCTCACAGATATCAGAAACTAGCAGCATGTCTGCGTCCATAAATATAGCTGTGCCCGTAAAATCGCAAAGCCAAGGAACAAGAAATCGGGAAAAAGTAAACGGTGTCAAACCGCGCCGGGTGATTGGCAGTGTTTCCAAAATTAGGGGCGAAACCGCAACCGGTCGAGAAGCTGTTTCGTAAATCGACTGGACCAAGGTGGTAAACGACAGGACTTGCCGATCGTCGTAACCAATGAATACCTTAAGCATAGCCCTCCCCTCCCTTATTTCTTGACTGATAACGCTCTTTTCCAAGCTTCCTCGGTGACGTCAGACCAATCCCCGGGAATGCTTTGACGGCATAAAGTGACGTTGGGGAAGCATAGGTTTTTTATGTCAGCGTTTTTCCAGCGGAACTGAACCTGACCGGCAGGAATCAATACAAACGTTGGCACACCAACGGCCGCAGCTAGGTGGGCCACCGAGTTATCGACAGAAATAACGGCGTCACACTGGGAAAGCAGGCTTATGACGCCCTGTAGGTCATGTCGATTATTGAGCCCGCTCAGCGCGATACGGCGATCGCCATGCGCAATCACGGCTTCTTCATGGCCCTCATCATATTGAAATGAGGTGATCTCAACTTCCTGATCGTCCCTCAACCCATGCATAAACGAGGGGAGATCCAATGAGCGAATTTTACCGTGAATGCCCTGCCCACCGCGCCACGAAATACCGACGCGCGGTTTTTCAGTGGTTGGTAATAACCGCTGAATTTCGTCTAACCTTTGCGCAGAACAAGAAATCAATGGCTGAGCGAATTTATATTGCTTCTCTACCAGCTCTTCAAAGAAAAGAACGAAGAGGTCGCCCGCAGGACATGCATAATCAGTATCGGGAAGTGATTCAGCTAAATCGAAACGACTCATGAAGGTCCAGTCAGGGTATTTTGGCGCAAAAAACTCGAGGAGCCTTGGATCCATCGCAACCGTTACATTTTTTACCCGATTAGCCAATTCTTCCAAAAAGTAGCTGAAAAGAATTTCATCTCCGAGACCCTGCTCGCCCCATACCAGTAATGTTTCATCGGCTAAAATATCCCCGGCGTAACGTCTCGCTGTGGGTGCTATGTAGGCCAAACGAGGGAAAGCCTCAAACCGAGTGGCGTAATGGTCGAACCCTTCATCGAACCGCCCTAGGTTCAACTCGACCTCAGCCAGCCTAAAAACTGTTACCGGATTTTCAACAAACTCATTGGAGCGCTTGTATGCCTGCGCAACTTGTTCAAAGTCCTGTAAAAAAATATTGATGTCGATGTGGGTCCGAGTCTGCTCAAACGTTTCACACCCGGCAAAAAAACTTGCGTCCAAATCCCGAAGGGATTCACTGACATCGGCCCCCGCCATGCGGTAGAGCCCCGTTAATCTGTTTACTATCTCCCTGCAGGTATCAGAAGTCTCCAGCAGCTTTTCCAAAATAGCGATGGCCTGCTCGAATTCCTGCGTTCCAGCGAGGGCGCCACTCAGGTTTTTCTTGAGATCTTCATTGTCAGGCTCAAGGTCAAGCAATTTTTTCAGGATATCGACAGCTCTCTGATGATCCCCTCTCGACTGCGCCAGCGCCGCATGGGCATTCAGCAACACAATATCATCGGCGGCGGGCTCACCGAGTGCCTCGAGGGCTGCCTCGCCCCATTCCGGACGCAGCAACTTCTCCGATGCCTCGATAAGGTTAAGCGACAGATACCGATCTTTTGGAAAACGAAGGAGTCCCATGGCCGCCAGCTGGGCTAATGTGTCGGGCTCGCCGGTCTTTCTTTCCTGCTTGCAATTCGCGCTAAACTGTTCGAGAGACAGCGAGGATAACTCCGGATCTCTGAGCAACTTCTTGCTATAGATTCGCGCAACTGAAGCCTGCTCAGGAAACCGATGGGTCAGTTCCCAGATAGCCAACGCGGTAGCGCCCAGCTCCCCAACCCGGAAGGCGGTTTCCATATCGGCGACGAGCTCTTCTGCTGTTCTTGGCTGTTGAGTTGTTTGCGTCATGTTGATTCAACCATGGCAATAGCACGCAACATGGCGCGGGCCTTATTCATTGTCTCTTCCCATTCTAAACGAGGGATGGAATCCGCAACCACCCCGGCACCGGCCTGAACGTGAACATACCCGTCTTTAACAACCGCTGTGCGGATGGCAATAGCGGTATCCATATCACCTGCCCAAGAGAGATAACCCACCGCACCACCGTATATTCCGCGCTTAACTGGTTCGACGCTGTCGATAACTTCCATCGCCCTGACCTTGGGAGCGCCGCTCAGCGTACCCGCCGGCAGCGTCGCACGTAATGCATCTATGGCTGATAAGCCCGATCTCGCCGTTCCCGTGACGTTAGAGACAATGTGCATGACGTGGGAGTACCGCTCGATCACCATATTCTCGGTGAGCTTTACCGACCCCGGTTCAGCGACCCGCCCGACATCATTGCGCCCCAGATCGATGAGCATCAAATGCTCGGCAATCTCTTTGGGGTCGTTGAGAAGCTCAGCGGCCAGTGCCTCATCTTCCTCTACCGTTTTGCCCCGCCTGCGAGTGCCGGCAATGGGTCGAACGGTCACACGACCTTGCTCCGCTCTTACCAGAATCTCCGGGGATGAGCCCACAATTTGAAAATCATCCATGTCGAGAAAATACATATAAGGTGACGGATTCAAATTCCGCAGCGCCCGGTACAGAGAAATTGGCTGGGCAGTAAAATCAATTGACATTCGTTGGGACGGCACCACCTGCATGACGTCGCCGGCCAAAATGTATTCCTTGATTCGCGCCACCCAGCCCTCGAATTCTTCCTGACTGGTCGCATACTGGGCGCGGGCTTCAATAGCGCTGACATCGTTGGCAGTTAAGCTTATCGAATCCAGCGGCGGACCCGACAGAGGCAGCTTCGCCTCCAACGCATCGAGCCGGGCAATGGCCGCTTCATAGGCCGTTGGCTCTTGTGCCTCTACCGTAATGATCAGCGTCAAAGTACCCGCCAGATTGTCGAAAACAAGAACCTCCTCCGACAGCATGAGCAGAATGTCGGGGGTGTTGAGTGAGTTATGAGGGGTGGATTGATGCAACTTTGGCTCGACATAACGCACCACGTCGTAGCCAAAATAACCGACTAAACCCCCATGGAATACCGGCAGGCCTTCGACCGGCGGCACCCTAAAGTCACTATGCAGTTTTTCTACAAAGGCGAGGGGATCATCAACAACAAACTCATCAGCTACCTCGCCATGGCGGAGCAGCGAGAAAGTATTGTCTGAAATTGAATAGCACTGGGATGCCGGCAATCCAATAATGGAGTAGCGACCCCATTTCTCGCCACCCTGCACCGACTCAAAGAGAAAGGAATAAGGCCCAGCGGCTAACTTACGGTAGGCGGAGAGTGGCGTTTCAAGGTCGGCCAACACAGTTCGGGCAATGGGAATGCGGTTATAACCATCGGCGACAAGCCGATAAAACTCATCTTGATCCATCATGGGGCTATGGTCGCGAGCGCCTGCCTCATTTGATCAATGACCGCTTTGTAGTCCGGCTGATTAAAAATGGCAGATCCCGCCACAAAAGTATCAGCCCCCGCCGCCGCAATCTCGGCGATGTTCGCCGGCCCAACACCTCCATCGACTTCCAGGCGAATATCGAGGCCGCTCTGATCTATAAGCGCTCTGGCCTCACCCAACTTATCCAACGTGGAGGGGATGAACTTTTGCCCCCCAAAACCGGGATTCACGGACATCAGCAGAATCATATCCACCTTGTCTATGACGTACTTCAACGCATCGAGTGAGGTTGCCGGATTGAACACCAACCCCGATCGGCAACCCGCATCGCGCACAAGTTGCAAAGAGCGATCCACATGGGTGGAAGCATCAGGATGAAAGGTGATGTACGTTGCGCCAGCGTCAGCAAACTGTCCAATCAGCGCATCTACCGGTTGCACCATCAGGTGAACATCAATCGGCGCCTCAATACCGTAATCCCGCAGCGCCTTACACACCATCGGCCCAATGGTCAGGTTAGGCACGTAGTGGTTATCCATCACATCAAAGTGAACAATGTCGGCACCCGCCGAGAGGACCGACTCGACCTCCTGACCTAAACGAGCAAAATCAGCGGATAAGATCGACGGCGCTATTTGGTAATCAGGCATGCTTCCATAAGTCTCTTAGGCACTCGGCAAGAGTCCTATTTTACTGCGTAACTTTGTTAGGAGGCGACCTTACAGCTCAGATAAGCGTCATTTTACTGGGATCGAACAGCGGAATATCCTCCACACCGGCCAAACCCATGCCAACCGACTGAGCAAACTCATCAATACCCATATAACGCCTAACCGCCTTGTGCACATGTGCCGGCGTCAAAATCACACCACCGCTGGCAGGCTGCAAAGAAACAGGGTTGATTGGCTGAGCAAAATGAAGCTCATCGGTCACCCCAACCACGCGGTTGCCCCAAGAGGCACCCTGCTCCATGACCATGTAGGATCCAATGTTCCAATGATCTTTGCCATTACCGTCATTATAAAAATTAGTGCGTCCGAAGTCGGAACCGATCACGAGCACGATCCGATCAGCAAGACCGAGTTCCTCAGCGTAATTCCAGAAGAAATACAACGCCTCGGCAAGGTGATAGTAAAGCGCTTCGTGAATAGGATCGTGTTGATCATGGGAGTCAAAGCCGCCTAGCGCCAGATCAGCAGAGGACCCCAAACCCGACTTCATCACCAGTAGGGCGCCCTGCATTTGCTGCTTCAAATTAGACCAAAAATTAAAATCACCAACCTGAAATTCCTCTGCTTCTTGCATTTCTTCCTGCGAAGGAAGCGAATCAGACAATCTGGCCAGTCCTTCTTGACCCTCTCGCGCTATTTTTTGATTGACCAGGTTTCGTCGCTGCCTAGGCGTTAGACCAGGTTGATCCAGTAACGCTGCAATAGTTTGACTGGTGATGCGCCTAGCCAGCATAAGCTCAGACTCGGGCCGAAGATAATTTCCGGGATCCCATGGTGAGCGATTAGGTTCCGACAACTCACGGAGTCTTGAGACATCATCGAACCGATTGTACGTAATGAGGCCGGCTGTTCGGGAAGCGCCACCATAAACCGCATAGGCTAAAGGTTGATCGGGAGACACAGCGGCTGCGTGCAGGGCAGTTATTGAGGGCAATCCCTCGGCATTGCTCCCCGTCCAATTATAAAGCTTCCCTGTTTCATGAGAATTTGTTTGGGCATCAACGCCATTTATGACAACCATCTCCGAACCATAGCGCCTGAATAAATTAGCATTATCAGCTACGGGCGCGTATCGGATGTTGCCTACGGAACCGGGATCCAAGGTGTCTGCCCAATGATTAATTTTTGGCTCGCCAGGCGTGTTCACTTTTGGGTCACAAAATTGAGTAACGTCAGCGCCACCATCAAGCTGAAGAGTCACAAGAAGTCGTCCAGCGTAAGGATCGACGCTATTGCCCCAAACCTTGAGGCTCGAGGCAGTAGTGAGTGCGGAGGTTCCTAAAGCCATTCCCTTGAGCATCCTCCGTCGGGATAAGTTGTATGAATGGCTCCAATTCATCTATAGATTTCCATCAATCGTGTAGGTACAGATAACTGGTCAATAACGCATTTATCGTCATGGTCCATGCGACCATCATGCCAGAGGGGTCCTGATTTACCCTATTCATCAGTTCATGCCAATCATTCTCTTGATAATCATTGTTATTCCATATAGCCCAGGTGTCACAATGGCCTTGGAACCACGAATTGCTGCTCGACGACTCCTGTGCAAGATCAA
>Ga0255758_10004481_pt1 | contig 11834 bp, 8 predicted proteins | sample 011ome_24_FD_179958 | JGI IMG/M metagenome (GOLD analysis project Ga0255758, IMG submission 179958) | Coastal salt marsh microbial communities from the Groves Creek Marsh, Skidaway Island, Georgia - 011513CT metaG (version 2) | ecosystem: Environmental > Aquatic > Marine > Intertidal zone > Salt...
AGAACCAAAGCTTGTTGAGGCACTGACATCCGGCTTGATTTTTTCACTGACAGCGGTGTAATTGCTGTCCAGGCTTTCACCAATGGCTTCAAGCTCATCCGCCTCAAAGCCGTCCTGGAAGAACATATTGTTCCGACGTAATTCACGATTTCCTGAAATGGCATCCTTAAGCGGACCTGGTAAATCTCTGCTGCCATCGTCAACACCCAGCCAGTCTGTATCACCACCCGGATAAATAAAACCCTCAGAAAAAGTCGTATTTCCTGAATAACCTACACTGGAAGAAAATTCAAAAAAGGGTTCATCCGGGACCACTTTGGTACGCATTTGAACGGCCCCTCCGGCAAACTCGGCAGGGTACCGGGCACTGAAGGTTTTCTGTACCAGCACGCTGTCAATAATACTGGCAGGAAAAAGATCGAGTGGTACAACCCGGCGAATTGGTTCCGGACTGGGCAAGGTAGAACCATTTAGAATGGTGCTTGAATAGCGCTCACCAAGACCTCGAATATAGACAAATTTTCCACCCGCCAGATTTAAACCGGAAACGCGCTTCAGACCTTCCGCAACGTTGGTATCGCCGGCTCTGCTAAACCCTTCTGCATCCAGCACATTGGAAATACTGGCAGTGGCCCTTTTTTCATCGGGAATATATTCACCCAGAGTTACTATTTCTGTGATATCGGCGGCATCTGCAGGGATCCTTCTGTCCGCCTGCAAATCATCATTCTGGGCAAAAATTTCCGGACTGGAAAAAAATACACCGGCTACTGTCAGATATAAGGTTTTGCGATTCATTATGTTTTATCCACGGTTCTTAAAAATTTTCTTTCCCTAAAAACTCAAGGGAATTTCAGCTTATGTGAAATTCCCGTGAGTAATGCAGTAAAGCCGGTTTTGATCACGCATCCTAAAGTGGACGGAAGGTCCAACCTTCTGTCCAGTCTTCTTCAGCGCTGGGTACCGCACCGATATAGTCAGTTTCATCAAAGAATGGGCCGAGGGTTTCCGGTTGAAAATAATCCAGTGCATTTACTGCTGATGAATTGATGTAATCCGACATCCCGGTAGAAAGCTCTACATTGCCATTCTGTGCCAAAAACCAGCTTTCAACGCTATAGGGTTCATCTGTGTCCTCAACAAAATTACTGGCACAATCGACAACCGTATTGTTCATGGTCATGACGCCAGTCAGGTTGTCGGGGGTGCCTGCTGCTGTAAAGGTTTCAATCTGGTCTATATCAATACAACCATCACCCATACCGGTAATAACAAAGTTATAGAAATTGCCGCCAGTACCTTCACGAATCAGCATGCCAATATCAGTATTGTCGTTTCCAACAATGGTGACATTGGAAATCACCGGCTGGGCTCTGGGCGAAGAATCCGGCGCATCACCATTGTTATCCATTTCCATGCCCTGATCTCCGGTATCTGTACCCTGATGAATGACCACGTGCTGCACATAACCGGTCCAACCCTTGGTCCAGTCCAGAGAGTCATCCCGGTTGCCTGTCAGGTAGAGATGCTTTGCATTAACCGTGCCGCCAAAAAACTCTATACCGTCGTCCTGATTATTATGCACCTGCACATAATCAACATTGGTTCCGGAACCAACCCCCTGAAACGCAATGCCGTTCAACTCGTCCAGATCGTTGATCAGAAAGCCGGCATATTTCACTACCAGATAGGTCAGGCTGCCGCTATCATCCTCGGCATCATTACCGCCAAACAGGCCGGAATTACCTTCACCTGCAGATTCGCAAAGTTCTGTTCCTTCGGAACAGCCATTAATCGGCGCGTTGCCATTAATAACCAGGCCACCCCACTCACCACGTGTTGTAGCGGTGGCATCAGCATCACTGGCACTGGTCATAATAATGGGAGCAGACGGTGTACCATTGGCAATAAGTTTTGCACCACGGTCAATCCAGAGAAAATCATTACCTGAGGTTCCATAAGTAGTCACACCAGGTTCAATGGTCAGTGTCGGGTTAACACTATTGTCATCCCCAATACGAACGGTACCTTCAATACGGTAGTCAAAATTATTGGTCAGATAAAGATCCTCAGTGTAGGTTCCGGAAAGCACGCATACGGATGCATTGCTGCCATCAACAGATGTTCCGGCAGGACAGCTGTCAGAAGGCGTGCCAGCTACGTTAAACTTCAGGGCTTTACCATAACGAATGCCTTTTCCTGTCGGCACATAACCCCAAAGCAGTTTTATGTTTGATTTCCCGGTCAGGTCTTCACCAATAGCTACAGCAAAGTCATCTACCTGGTAACTGACAGGGTCACCAAGAGTAACCGTGGCAAATGGAGTAATACCAAGGGTGTTACTGTTAAGATCAAGTGGTAGAGCCGTCCATCCTTCCGGAGTATGCTGGAAAAATTTGTTGCCAACCTTGGCAACCACAAGGATATCGGCCTCAAGGCCGACATCGTCAGGATCAGGTGTAATCTGCCCCCTGATCTGGATTGTCTGACCGGCGGGAATGATATTCTGGAAAGCTGCGCCGCCGTTGATAGTAGCACCGGCTGCAAAGCTAGCGTCTGAATTGCCAATTGTTTTCAGGGTATCAGGATCAGCAGCATGAGCAGAGGCCGCTGTAATGGCCATGGCCAAAGTTGAAATCTTCAGGACAGTGTTTAATTTCATGCTCTTTTTACTCCATTAATCTTTTAAAAAATGTAGATATCACCAGATTTGGTCAAGCACGCATTCTATGGAGCCCTTGTAAAAACATAATTAATTTTATGTAAAAGAATGCTGAGTGTGGGTTAATTAATGGTTAAATTATTATTAAAGATATGTAAATTTGGAGTCTGGCTTATGTGAAATTCTTTAATATTTACATGGCCTTAATAGAGATTTGAGGCGAAGAAGCATTCACACTCCGCTTGTGAAATGTGATATTCTGCGGCCACATTTTTATAGCCACACCGATAAAGCAGCCTGTTGGGCAAAAGCATGAAGAAGTTATTCAAATTTCCACTATATCTCAGCGCTATCTTCCTGATAGTTATGGCTTTTTCCACGCAAGCCAGAGCTCAGACTATTGTCTGCCTGGAAACAAGTCTCGGGGCTCTGTGCATGGAGTTGCTGGAAACCGAAGCGCCGGTTACCGCTGAAAATTTTGTTGGCTATGTGAATCGGGGCAGCTACCCTCGCTCATTTTTTCACCTGTCCAATGTTGATGGTGCCGTATATGTGCAGTCTGGCCGCTTTGTGTTCACCGGCGGAGACGACCTGGACAGCTTTATCGAGATACCCAGAAGACCCGCAATCATTAATGAAAGCAGTATTTCGAATACCCGGGGTACCGTAGCCATTGTTCCTGAGGACCCGGCTGACCCCAACAGTGCAACCAGTCAGTTTCTTATCAATTTGAGTGACAATTCATCCTTTCTGGACAGCGAAAATGGCGGCTATACCGTCTTTGCACGCGTTATCGGGGACGGTATGCTACTGGTAGATGTGATTTCCGCCCTGCCGGTCATTTCTCTGGAGAAAGATGGCCTTACCAGAGTGCCGGTTATTGGCCCTGAGATTCCTGCCTTCGACTCCTTACGTGTTGATATTTTTGAGGCCTATATTTATGACGGCGATATCAATGATTTCGAAGCCGAAAATGGAGGTACGGATGGGGGTTCGGATGGTGGCAATGATACTGGTGGTGAAACCCCAACGCCAGGTGAGGGTGAAACACTGTATGAAGACGCAGTCTGTGTTGACACCAATGCAGGCGAATTCTGCATGGAGCTGTTACCTGATGTAGCACCCAATACCGCGAATAATTTCCTTAATTACATTAGCGACGGTCGTTACGATGACACCATTATCCATCGCGCTGTTCCGAATTTTGTTATACAGGGTGGCGGTTATTCTTCCAACCCGCTGGGAACACCGGTGCCAAAAGATGCTGCCGTGGTTAACGAGTTCAGTTTATCCAATGTGCGCGGTACTGTAGCGATGGCGCGCCTGGGTGGGCAGGTAAACAGCGCTACCAGCGAGTGGTTTGTTAATGTCGTTAACAATACCAGCCTTGATACAGTGGATCAGGGCTTTACCGTATTTGGCAGGATCATTTCCGGCATGTCTGTGGTTGATGCGATAGCCGCACTACCCCGAGCAGATTTACGTTCAAACCTGGGCGGCGCTTTTGGCGAGGTCCCTCTTACTGATCAGGATACCGATGGGGTCAATACAGATGATCTGGTCCTGGTAAATAGAATTTATGTCACCGATGTCATTGTAAATGACTCTGATATGGGTTCTGGAAATGGTGGTGGCGACCCGGATAATGGTGTTCAAACAACAGCCACTTATACGCTGTCGACTGACAGCTTCACACTGCCTGTCAGAATTCGCGATACGCTCTACCGGGTATTGATGATCAGAGATACTGCAGCCTCGGGGGCTGTTTTCAGTGTAGTCACTACGCGCATTTTTCCACTTGTTGATATCGGTCAGGAAACTGCCCTGATGGACCTGGATGCGGGAACCCTTCATATCCCCTCAATGACTGTAGGGAATAAAATTTTTACTGATCTCGAATTGAGTCTGACAGATTTCAGTACTCTTACATTTAAACTGGAAAGCTTTAACAAGCCATAAACCATCTTGCTGAAAGTAATTAAACATATTATCGGGATTACCGATCTCATTACAGAATCCATCGGCAAGACAGCTGCATGGTGTTCTAACCTTATGGTAGTGGTGACTTTTTATATTGTTCTAACCCGCTATGTATTTAACACCGGTTCCATCGCAATCCAGGAATCCATTATTTATCTCAATGCTTTTCTGTTCTTGCTGACGGCAGCTTTTACCCTGAAACACGACGGTCATGTCAGAGTTGATATTTTTTATGGACCGGCTTCCCATCGATATAAAGCCTGGGTCAATATGCTTGGTGGCCTGTTTCTGTTGTTGCCCGTGGCCGGATTTATTTTGTGGTCAAGCTGGGATTATGTTCAGGCAGCCTGGCGCATAAAGGAAACCTCACCGGAAGCGGGCGGCATCCCTTATGTTTATCTGCTAAAAACATTAATCGTGGTAATGGCTTCCCTGTTAATACTGCAGGGACTTACAGAGATCCTGCGAAATTTCCTTTTTCTGTTTTTCAATGAAGACGACCCTGAAGAGCATACCGACCCTGTAGGCGGCGCAATATGATTGAATTCATCCCGCTGTTTCTATTTCTCGCTGTCTGTCTGGTTTTGATGTGTGGCTACCCTGTAGCCTTCTCGCTGGCCGGCACCTCGTTGCTTTTTGCTGCTGTTGGTACCATGACTGGCACCTTTGATACGGCTTTTCTGAGCGCCGTGCCTAATCGTTTCTACGGCATCATGATCAATACCAATCTGTTCGCGGTTCCCATGTTCGTGTTTATGGGGATGATGCTGGAAAAATCAAAAATCGCTGAAGCACTGCTCGAAGGTATGGCGCTACTGTTTGGCAAGATGCGTGGCGGACTCGGTATTTCTGTAATCATTGTCGGCATGTTGATGGCTGCCAGTACCGGCATCGTTGGCGCCACCGTGGTCACCATGGGCGTAATTTCCCTGCCAACCATGCTAAGAGCTGGCTATAGTCCGTCCCTGGCTACAGGCACTATTTGTGCAACCGGTACTCTCGGACAAATAATTCCTCCCTCAATCGCCCTGGTTTTACTGGGCGATGTTATTTCAAATGCCTATCAGCAGGCTCAAATCCGCATGGGAGTATTTTCTACCCAGAATGTCTCGGTGGGTGATTTGTTTGCCGGAGCCATGATTCCCGGACTGATTCTGGTGGTGTTATATATTATTTACATGCTGGGCATGGCCATTCTTAAACCGCAAACTGCACCACCGGCAAGCGCGGAGGACCTGAAACGAGCAACCGGTGATACTCATATTTTGCTGACCTTAAGCAAGAGCCTGTTACCCCCCTTATTATTAATTATTGCCGTATTAGGCTCTATTTTATCGGGTGCGGCGACACCTACCGAGGCCGCTGGCGTTGGTGGTTTGGGAGCTATCTTGCTGGCACTGGCTAATAGACAACTGAACTATGCGATTTTTAAAGACGTCGCTATTTCAACCGCTAAAGTCAGCGCAATGGTTTATCTGATTCTGGTAGGCGCTGCAGTATTTTCTCTTGTATTCAGAGGCTTTGGTGGCGACATCATAGTTGAGGAAATTTTTACCGATATGCCCGGTGGCGTTATCACCGCCACCATCACAGTAATGTTGGTGGTTTTCCTGCTTGGATTTATTCTCGATTTTATTGAAATTACTTATATGGTTGTGCCGATTGTAGGGCCGGTATTACTCGCCATGGGCCTTGATCCAGTCTGGCTGGGTGTAATGCTTGCCGTCAATCTGCAGACATCGTTTCTCACGCCACCGTTTGGCTTTTCGTTGTTTTACTTGCGTGGCGTAGCACCTGATTCAATAAAAACCACTCAAATATACAAAGGGGTTATTCCTTTCATCATTATCCAGTTAGCTATGTTGGGGATGTTAACGTTCTGGCCAGAGCTGGCCACATGGTTACCGGGGGTAATCAAAAGCATGTAAAGTCATTCCACTGATTTCTAAGCGTAAAAAAGCCGGCATATGCCGGCTTTTTTATGTTCTTTTGTTTCCTGTATATACTGACAGGAAGACTTGCATCAGAGTTTTCGTGCCCGTGTATAGGCTTCTTCTGAAACCGCATGAAACTGTTTAACATTGGTTTCATACTCACGATAAGATGCATGAATTCGCGCACCAATCGGACTCAGGTCAGCCAGTTCATCGATGACTTCCTGGGATATTTTGTTCAATTCCTGCATCAAATCATCAGGAAATTCTCTTAACTCAACGCCATGCTTGTTAACCAGCTCAGTCAATGAGATGGTATTTCTCGCAGTAAACTCGTTAGTCATGTCCAGAGAAGCTGCTTCAGCCGCCGTGCGTAAAATTTCCTGCAGGTCTGCTGGCAAGGCTTCGAACTTTTCTTTATTAAACAAAAATTCCATTACTGAGCCAGGCTCATGCCAGCCCGGATAATAATAATAGTCTGAGACCTCATAGAGCCCAAAGGCAAGGTCATTATAAGGACCATTAAACTCTGTCGCATCAATTACACCGGTTTGCAGAGAGGTAAATAATTCACTGCCCGGCATATTCACCGGAACGCCACCGAGACGGGAAAGCACATCCTGGGCCAGTCCGGGTATACGCATTTTTAAACCCTGAAAGTCTTCCTTGGAGTTAATTTCCTTGGTAAACCAGCCGCCCATCTGAACACCGGTATTACCACCAGGCATCGGGATCAGGTTAAATGGTTCGTAAAGTTCATCCCACAATTGCTGACCACCGCCATATTGGATCCAGCTTTCCATTTCCCGACCGTTCATGCCAAAAGGCAGGGCAGTAAAAAATTGTGCTTCCGGTGCCTTGCCTTTCCAGTAATAAGCCGCGCCATGACCAAGTTCGGCTGTACCGGCACTTACTGCGTTAAATACTTCGAGAGCCGGTACCAGCTCACCATCACCATAAACCCGGATCTTCATTCGGCCATTGGACATCGCTTCTACCTTCTCGGCAAAAACTTCCGGTGCATGACCCAGTCCCGGAAAATTTTTCGGCCAGGCTGTGACCAGCTTCCATTCGTAGGTTTGCTGAGGTGCTGCTGCAGAATCACCTGCTACGGCCTCCGGTGCATCGCCACCACAGGCTTGCAGCAACAACAAAACTGCCGCTGCAAATCCCGTTTTAATTCCGATATTTTTTAACATTTCCAAAAATCCCCTTGTTTAGCTTTAATCAGTAAGCCGTGTCTTTTAAATAATTTCCAGCTTGGCGTATGACATGACCAGCCATTTACCGCCAACACTATCAAAATTTATCTGTATTCTCGTATTTGGACCATTGCCTTCATAATTGAGCACAACACCTTCACCAAATTTAGGGTGTAGTACTCTCTGGCCCAGGCCTATATCGGTGCCAGCGATCTTGTCTGCTCCACCTGAGCTGCCGATACTACCATGATTTAACGGGGTATTTCCCGGGTATGATGTGTTTCCTGCATATGTATTTCCTGCATAATAGCTACTCCTGCGGACTTCCCCTTTCATGCGGATTTCTTCTACCAGCTCTTCGGGGATTTCTTTTAGAAATCTGGAGGGGCGGGTAAGATTTTCTTCTCCATGCATGCGCCTGGATTCAGCATGGGTCAGGTATAGCTTTTGTCTTGCCCGGGTAATACCTACATAGCAAAGACGTCGCTCTTCTTCCAATCCTGCCAGATCGTCCATGGACATTTTATGAGGGAACAGCCCTTCTTCCATACCGGCGATAAAGACCAGCGGAAACTCAAGTCCTTTTGCCGAATGCAGGGTCATTAGCTGCACCGCATCTTCAAACTCATCGGCCTGGGAATCGCCGGCATCCAATGCGGCTTTATCCAGAAATGCTGTCAGAATATCTGTTTCCGTTAGCTCTTTTTCTTCCTCAGAGTCAGCTTCCTCCTGCAGCATATCTTCTTCTGTGCGTATATCTTCAACTTCAAATGCCTTCGCCGCATTAATAAGTTCTTCAAGGTTTTCTATTCGCGTACGCGCCTTTTCACCGCCCTCTTTTTCATGATGCTGAATCAGGCCGCTTTGCTTCACAACATATTCAGTAAATTCATACAGTTCCCTGCCATAAAGCTGGTCTTCCATTGCATTAATCAAGGCCATGAAACCTGTGATATTGAGCACCGCTCTTGCCGGTAGCAACGATTCTTCCGCCACTTTCACAGCAGCCTGCCACATCGAACAGCCCTCAGCTCTGGCAATCTGGCGGATGCTGTCCAGGGTTTTTGCCCCAAGCCCTCTGACCGGAGTATTAATGACCCGCTCAAAAGCCGCATCATCATCACGGCTAGCCACCAGACGCATGTAAGCCAGGGCATTTCGAATTTCCAGTCTTTCATAAAATCTGAAACCACCATAAATTCGATACGGCATGCTTACTCTGAGCAAGGCCTCTTCCAGTTCCCGGGACTGGGCGTTTGAGCGATAGAGGATGGCCGCTTCGGTGTGCCTGTTACCCGAATTCACCCATTTTTCAATCTGTCCGATGATAAAGCGCGCTTCATCCTGTTCGTTGAAGGCGCTATAGGATGAAATGCTTTCACCGTCCTTGTCTTCAGTCCAGAGTTCCTTACCCAGTCTACCGGTATTTTTTGCAATCAGGCTGTTTGCCGCACTAAGAATATTGGCGGTAGAACGATAGTTCTGTTCCAGTCTGACCATATCAGCATCAGAAAAATCCTTATCAAAATTCTGGATATTTTCGATGCGGGCGCCACGCCAACCATAAATAGACTGGTCATCATCACCAACCACTGTAATAAAGCCATCACCACCTACCAGCATGCGTAACCAGGCGTATTGAATTGCATTGGTATCCTGAAACTCATCAACCAGAATATGGCGAAAACGACTCTGATAATGCTCAAGTAAAGCCGGATTATTAAGCCAGAGCTCATGTGAACGTAATAATAATTCACCAAAATCGACCATGCCTCCGCGATCACAAGCTTCTTCATAAGCGCTGTAAACACGGATCATTATCTGCATAAACTCTTCGCCAAAATCTTCCAGATTGCCTGCCCGTACCCCTTCATCCTTTTGATTATTAATAAACCATTGGCATTGTTTGGCTGGCCATTTCGACTCATCAAGTTCAAGGTTTTTACATATTCGTTTTACCAGGCGAAGCTGGTCATCAGAATCCAGAATCTGGAATTTTTCCGGTAATCCTGCTTCCTGGTAATGCGCTCGTAGCAAACGATGCGCCAGTCCATGAAAAGTCCCCACCCACATCCCGCCTGCCGGTCGCTCGAGCAGTTCTTCAATGCGAAGCCGCATTTCATTTGCTGCTTTGTTGGTGAAAGTAACAGCAAGAATGCCATGGGGGGACACTCCTTCCATTTGAATTAGCCAGGCAATGCGATGAACCAGCACCCTGGTTTTACCGCTTCCAGCGCCTGCAAGCACCAGAAGATTTCCCGGGTCCGAAGTAACGGCTTTACGCTGGTGATCGTTAAGAGAATTAAGTATGTGGGATATATCCATGGGTGCTGATTTTAGCAAATGCGATTACTGGCAGGTGAAAAAAAACCTGTAATACCGAAATCTTTTTCGCTGGTATTACCAAAGCTCTTTTGACTTGTGACACTTTTTCGCGTTAGTGTCCGACATACTGTTTTTAACAATGGGGATATGTCATGAAGCACTGGTTTAACGCGGGAATCTTATGTCAGTACAAGTAGAGGGAACCGTTAAATGGTTTAATGATGACAAGGGCTTTGGCTTTATTGAGCACCCTGATGGTACTGAAATTTTCGTGCATTATAGTGCAATTATCGGTGATGGTCGCCGAACCCTGATCGAAGGGCAAAAGGTGATTATGGAAATTATCCAAACTGATAAGGGCGCTCAGGCTGATAATGTAAGTCCCATTGATGGCGACTGACCCTGCTTTCGGGCTTTATATTTTCTGAAATGACCTTTACAACAATGTCACCAGACAGCTAGCCAGGTATACCCATTGGAAAATACTAATCTTATCAAGGCTATTTCTGAAGCACTGGCTAGTCTACGCAAATCCGAACGCAAAGTTGCCGACTTTGTGCTGGCAGACCCTGCTGTAATCCTGAATATGCGCATCATTGACCTGGCAAACCAATCCAAGGTAAGCGAGCCTACCGTGTTGCGATTCTGCCGCGCGCTGGGCTATGACGGCTTTCAATCCTTCAAACTGCAGCTAGCGCGTTATCTCGGTAGCAGCGGGATTTATAGTCAATTTTCTGTCAGTGATGCCGACTCCATTACCGATGTCAGCAAAAAAGTCTTTGACTCAACTATAGGTTCTCTTATTGCGGTTCGTGAGGAACTCGATATTCCCGCGCTGGAATCAGCAATCGAGGCATTGGCCACTGCTGAACGTGTCGAGTTCTATGGCTTTGGCGCTTCCGGTTCGGTGGCTATTGATGCCCAGCATAAATTTTTCCGCCTGCAGGTCTCTGCTGCCGCATACACTGATCCACACATTCAACATATGTCCGCTATTTCTCTGAAGCCCGGTGATGTGGTTGTCGCTATTTCACAGTCTGGCCGTTCCACGGCTCTTATTCAGAGTCTCAAGCTGGCACGGGAAGCCGGCGCTACGGTTATTGGTCTGGTTCCGGACAAAACACCCGTTGCAGACCTGTGTGCAATACCTATTCATATCAATGTAGAAGAAAACCAGCATGTGTTTTCTCCGGTCTCCTCGCGTATTGCACACCTGGTAGTAATAGATGTACTGGCCATGGGAGTAGCCCAACAACGCGGTAGCCTGTTACAGGATCATCTGAAAAGATTAAACAGAAGCCTGAAGTCACTGCGCTCTAATAAAAGCATAAAGTAAAATGGACATTACTGCGTATCAAGAGTGATGACTGGTACCAGAGCAGGTTTAAAAAAATGAGCTAATGAAAGCTCCTTTTTTTTATATTTTTAAATACGACTATTAACGGTTGATTATTCAACTGTAATGAACTAAGTTTTACTACACAGATAGATTTTCCCAATGAAAATCTGACTATTTTTTTGACGTTAATACTCCATTTAACGTCATTTTCTTTCTTCCATTCTTTAGTTTGTATCCCAGTGACTTTTTCTTCACATTATTCCAAACTAACTTGTCACCGACGAATGGTTCTCTATATTCTATTGGTAATTCGTGTTCTGTCCCACTTTTTCAATAACTTCAATAGATTTGACGACTCCAGTAATAAACTGATTTTTTTCTTCAATAGAGAG
>Ga0255758_10004502_pt1 | contig 11806 bp, 7 predicted proteins | sample 011ome_24_FD_179958 | JGI IMG/M metagenome (GOLD analysis project Ga0255758, IMG submission 179958) | Coastal salt marsh microbial communities from the Groves Creek Marsh, Skidaway Island, Georgia - 011513CT metaG (version 2) | ecosystem: Environmental > Aquatic > Marine > Intertidal zone > Salt...
CAGGGCATGGCGTTCGGACAGGCCATCGGCCGATGTATGGTAGGTTCGGCCAAATTCAAACAGGGCCATATCGGCGTTTTGACGTTTGGCATTGTAGCTCACCGCATCCAGGCCTCCAAGCATCAAGCTGGGGCGCATCACCCCCAAATCCTGACTCAAAGGGTTCAAAACGGGTACGACGCTATCCGCCGGGATGCTGGGATGCTTCTCGTAGGCTTGCGCGCGCGTCAAAGAGTTGTTCATGATTTCAAACAACCCTTGACCGACCAGATAATCCGCGGCTTTGCGGCGAAGCATTTCGGGACTAACGCGGTCTTCGTGGGCCACGTGCGAACGCATAGCAGGTGGGAAGGAGATGGCATTGAAGCCGTAAATGCGCAAAATTTCTTCGGCGATATCGGCTTCGCGTGTCACATCCCAGCGGTAGGCGGGGACGGATAGGGTCCATGCGCTGCCCGATTCGGCCGTTACGTGAATGTCCAATGATTGGAGGATGCTGCGCATCCGGTCTTCGGGAATGGCTTCGCCTATGCTCGCTTGGATACGCTGCGTATCGATGTGTACGACGCGATCGCCAAAGGGGGCGTCGGCGGATTCAAAGGCATCGTAACCGGTGACGTGGGCGTCTGGGAAGATGCTTTGAAGGAGGGTCCAGGCGAGTTCCAGGGCTTCGGTGCCGAGGCTGGGGTCCACGCCGCGCTCATAGCGGAAAGAGGCGTCCGTGTTGAGGCCGTGGCGCTTGGCCCCCTTCCGGATCACGACGGGGTCAAACCAGGCAGATTCTAAGACGATGGAGGTCGTGTCGGCTTGGACGCCAGACTTTAGGCCCCCAAATACCCCGGCCAACGCCATGGCATCCGAAGCGTTGGCAATGACGAGGTCGTCTGCGTGCAGGGTACGCGCTACGCCGTCCAAGGTGGTGAAGGCCTCGCCCGATGTTGCGCGACGCACGACAATGGCGTTGCCATGGAGGGCGCGGCTATCGAAAGCGTGCAAGGGGTGGCCCACGCTGTGTAGGACATAGTTGGTAATGTCCACCAAGGCATTGATGGGCTTAGCGCCAATGGTCTTGAGGCGGCGCTGCAGCCACTCTGGAGAGGGGATGGCAGAAACGCCTTCCACCTTCAGGGCAAAGTAGCGCGGACAGGCGCTTGGGTCTTGGATGTCCAAGGTCAGGCCGGAGCCTACGGCGGGCCATTCGCTCAGCATAGGCGGGCTCCATAGGACCTCCTCGTTGTGGCGCAGCAAGGCGGCTCGCAGGTCGCGGGCCACCCCCATGTGGCTCATGGCGTCCATGCGGTTGGGGGTGAGTCCAATTTCAAGAGCGGTGTCGCTCTCCAAGCCGAGGTGTTCGCTCAAAGGCTGGCCGACCACCGCATCCGGGTCAAGGACCAGAATGCCGTCGTGGGATTGGCCCAGGCCAAGTTCATCTTCGGCGCAGATCATGCCCTCCGACACTTGCCCACGGATTTTACCCTTTTTGATCGTCAGGCCCTCTTCGGAGCCGGTCGGGTAAAGCGTGCAGCCCACCGTCGCTACAGGCACTTTTTGGCCTACCGCGACATTGGGGGCACCGCAGACGATTTCAAGGGGCTGCTCGCCGCCGATGGAAACGGTGGTGCAATTTAGGCGGTCGGCATCGGGATGCTTGATGACCGTGAGGACTTCGCCTACGATCACGCCGCGAAGGCCACCGGGCACGGCGTCTACTTCGTGAACTTTTTCAACTTCCAAACCGGTGGCGGTGAGGAGCTCGGCCATGCGTGTAGCGCTGATGGCGACAGGTAAGTAGTCGTGGAGCCAGTCCTTAGAAATCTGCATACCTGCAAAAATACGGCCTGCAGTGGTTCTGACCTATGGGAGGAAGGGGAGCGTTCGGGCCGAAAAAAGGAGCCTCAGACTAAGCCAAAAATGAAGAGCGCGTACAAGAAAAACCGCAGGAAGCGCGTGGCCGCGACCCAGAGGAACCAGCGGAAGCGGAAATTGACCACGCCGGCGACGGTACAGACCGGCGGAAAGGGAAGGGGCGTCAGGGCGGCGAGGAAAATGAGCAGACCGCCAAAGCGTTTAATCTGAGCAAAATGCGAGGCGAATCGCACGTCGACTAACTCTTTGATTTTAGGAACGTGATGCAGGCGCTGGCCGAGCAAATAGCTTGCAATACCGCCGAGGTAGGAGACGATGGACAGAAGCCCTACCATCGCCCATGGATACGGAAAGGCATGCGCCCAGAGGATGAAAAAGTCCGGGGGCAAGATGCCAAAAACGACCTCCGAGAGGCCCAAAATAGCCACCACCAAAGACCAATGCAGGCGTTGGGTGGCCAGTTCGGCAATCGATTCGAGGTCCACTAAATAGGTGTTGATGGCCCAAATCACGACCCCAAAAGCGAGGAGCCCCAACCCCAGCTTGCGGAAGCCTTCCAGCAAAAAGCGGTATCCGCCCGAAATGCGGTAGAAGCGGTGGGTCACATGGACCGATCGCCAGAAGGGACGGATGGTGGGGGGGCGGAGTTTCATGGCATAGGGCGGGGCCAAAAGCATGCCAAATTAGGCGATGCTGCCCCAGGCCATTTTATTTCGGGCATAGTCGGTAAAACGCATTCGGAGGGCCGCATGTTCAGGACGCTCCAAACGCGGGTCATCTAGGACCGTAGATTGGGCTTTTTGGCGCGCCCATTCGATGAGCTGTTGGTCCTGCCCCAAATTGGCCACTTTGTAGTCCAGCATGCCCGATTGACGGGTGCCCATTACGTCGCCAGGCCCTCGAAGTTGGAGGTCCACATCGGCAATTTCGAATCCGTCGTTGGTGCGGCACATGGTTTCGATGCGCACTTTTCCGTCGTCGCTCAGCTTGTCGCCCGTCATTAAAATGCAGTAAGATTGGTCGGCGCCCCGACCCACGCGGCCCCGCAGTTGGTGCAGCTGGCTAAGGCCAAAGCGTTCGGCATTTTCGATGACCATGACACTGGCGTTGGGTACGTTCACACCCACTTCAATGACCGTGGTAGCCACCATGAGCTGGGTCTCGCCGCGTGAAAAGCGCCCCATTTCCCATTCTTTGTCTTCGGATTTCATCCGGCCGTGGACAATGCTTATTTCATACTGGGGCCGGGGGAAGTCTCGGCAAATGCTTTCATAGCCGTCCATGAGGTCTTTGAAGTCCATTTTTTGGCTTTCCTCGATGAGCGGGTAGACGATGTAAATCTGTCGGCCCTTGGCAATTTCTTCCTTGAGAAAGCCCCAAACTTTCAGACGGTTGTGGTCCGTGCGGTGCACCGTTTGGATGGGTTGGCGGCCCGGCGGAAGCTCGTCAATGACACTCAGGTCCAGGTCGCCATAGAGACTCATGGCCAAGGTGCGTGGGATGGGCGTGGCGGTCATAACCAAAATATGTGGGGCGATGGCGTTTTTTTTGCGGAGCCGTGCACGTTGAGCAACGCCAAATCGGTGTTGTTCATCCACAATGGCCATGCCGAGTTGCTTGAATTCGACCGGATCTTCCAGGATGGCATGGGTGCCCACTAGGAGGTCCAACTCACCGGTCTTAAGGGCTGCGAGCAGGGGTTTTCGGGCCGAAGCCTTCACGGAGCCCGTCAACAATCCAATGCGCAATCCCAAGGCCTCACACCAAGGTTGCAAGCTGGCAAAATGCTGTTGAGCGAGAATTTCCGTCGGCGCCATCAAGCAGCCTTGGAAGCCATTGTCGATGGCCATGAGCAGCGCCATGAAAGCCACCATGGTCTTGCCCGAACCCACGTCGCCCTGCACCAAGCGGTTCATATGCAAGCCGCTGGCGGTGTCTTTGCGAATCTCTTTGAGGACGCGCTTTTGGGCGCCGGTCAGTTCAAAAGGCAAATGTTCCGCGTAAAATTGGTTAAACGCTTGGCCGACCGCTTGAAATACCAGGCCGCCCTGTTGGTGCAAACTCGCCTGCCGCTTAAAGGCGAAGACCAACTGGTCCAAGAAAATCTCTTCAAAGGCCAAGCGCTGGCGGGCTTTGGCCAGGACGTTTGGATCGCTGGGAAAGTGCATGATGCGGAGGCATTCGTTGCGCGAGGCCCAGCCGGCTTGCTGCACGATCGCAGCGGGCAACCAGTCGCCCCCTTGCGCGGGCCATTCCAGGAACAAACTTTGGATAAGCTTGCTTAGCCCGCGTGCGTGCAGTCCCATACTGCTGAGCTTTTCCGTCGTGGAATACACCGGGAACAAGCCCTGCACAGGACTTTGCTGAAAGGAATTCCACGTTTCGAGCTCCGGATGTGCCATGTTTTTGCGCCCCTGAAAGTCTGTGACGCGCCCCACGGCGACATAGTCTTCGCCGGGCTTCAGCGACTTCTCGACCCAGCGAATGCCCTTAAACCATACCAGTTCCACGCTGCCGTCTGGACCAATCAGCTGTGCGGTTAAACGTTTCTTGGGACCGCCGCCCTGCGTCTGGATCTGGCTCAGCACGCCCCGGACTTGGACCTCTGCTGGTCCGGCCTCGACGTGGCCGGCCGAATACAGCACCGACCGGTCCATGTACCGAAACGGAAAGTGGTTCAGTAAATCCTCGTAGGTCCGAATGCCCAGCTCGCCCGCCAGTGCCTGCGCCCGCTGTGGGCCCACGCCTTTGAGGTAGGTAATGGGGGTATCTGCGTTCCACGATGCCATGCTCAAATTTAGGGTTAACTTCAAGCCCTCATGGACGCAAATCGCACAAGCCCCTCTGAAGCCGGTCTTTTGCTCGGCGATGGCCTGCTTTTGGCCGCATCCTTTCTGGGCTGGGCGAGCGTTCGCTTTGGCGATCTCCGGGCCGAAAACCCTCTATATTACGACCAGTACGTGACGCTTTTTGCGCTGGTGATGCTGCTTTGGTTGGCCCTTGCGCTGGGGCTAGGGGTACACCGGCTGCCGGCGGGGGTAGAAATTCGGCGCGTCCTTTCTCGTTTTTACCGCCTTTTCCTCGTGCATGCGGCACTTCTGGCCGTTTGGGTCGTCTCCCTCAAGACATCCACTTTTTACTCGCGCGCCTTTCTGCTGCTCTTTTTGGGGACCTATGCCCTCTTGGGAACGGGGTTTCGCATGTTTTGGGTCCAAATGCTTCGCGCCCGTTTCCGCTCCGGCGTGGGTTTGCGCCGAATGGCGACTGTGGGGGTCCATGGCCCCTGGGAACGCGTCCATGCTGAGCTTGAGCGGCATCCTGAATACGGCTACCGCCTCGTTCAGCACGCTACGCACCTCTCCGAACTTTCCCCCGAATCCCTTGACGAGCTTTGGGTCGCCCCCGAATTGGCCGTGGAAGCCCTGGAATGGACCGATGCCCACAGTCTACGACTCCGCCTCGTTCCCGATTTAGGCTTTCTCGGAGCGCAGCGTACCCGCATTCTGCCCTTGGGTGATCTTCCCATTTTGGAGTTGCGCCCCGAACCGCTCAGCTATGGCCTTCGTGCCTTGCTTAAACGCGCCCTCGACCTGGTAGGCGCTAGCCTGGGCTGCCTACTCCTGCTTTCTTGGATGATACCGCTGCTCGCGCTCTTTTTAGTGCCTCGCGGGGGCCTCTTTTACCGTCAAACGCGCTACGGCTGGGGAGGCAAACCCTTCCAAATTTGGAAATTCCGGACCATGGTGCCCGACGCCGACGGTTCACGTCAGGCCACCGCCGGGGACGATCGCATCACTCCCTTGGGGCGTTGGCTTCGCGCTGCGCATGTGGACGAGCTTCCTCAGCTTTGGAATGTCCTCCTTGGCCACATGAGTTTGGTGGGTCCGCGCCCGCACATGACCTCCGACCACGAGGCCTACGGGCAGGCCATTCGCGCCTACGGCATCCGGCACTGGGTTAAACCGGGAATGACAGGCCTTGCACAAGCCCGCGGCCTCGTAGGCGAAAAGGACGCGGCCTCCATGCAAGAGCGGCTCCAAGCGGATCTCTACTACGTGGAAAACTGGTCCTTCCTCCTGGACCTAAAAATCATCGCGTCGACCTTGCTTGGGTTGAAGCGGTGGGTGTGACGATCGCCGCGAAACGGCCGCAGCGAGAGAGCGAGGAAGCGAGAGAGCCAGGAAGCTAGTAGGCTAGAGAGCTAGGCAGCTTTTTTTAAAACCAGGAAATTTTCGTGATTCCTTCGATGCCTTACCCGCGGAGGCGGCTCGCCAAGTTTGCATAGGCTTGCGTAACGGCAGGCCATGTGTAGTGCGTGGATTCGGCGGTGAAAGTGGGGAGGTGGTCAGCCTGTTTCCAAGCAGTTTGGAGGTCCGAGGGGGTGCTGAAGTAGGAGGCGTTCGGACCGAGAACTGCGCGGTTGAAAACATTGTCGTGGGCGGATATTCGGCAGCCGGCAGCCATGGCCTGAAGGAGGCCTGGATTGGTGCCCCCCGCGGAATGGCCGTGCACATAGATACGGCAGCCCTGACGGAGCGCCTGCGTGAACTGTGGATCAAAATTGGCGTGGATCCGAATGAAATGAGGATGAGCACCAAAGCGTTTGAGAAGGGTTTGGGCGTAGGTATTGGACCAATCGCCTAGGACGGCCACAGGGCCTTCGTCCAAGAGGGCGTCGAGGGCAAGGTCGATGTTGTTTTCTGGAACCAAACGGCAGAGGAGGAGTGCATAGCCGCCAGAAACCAGGCCGTTTTCTTCCAAGGTTTGTGTCAGTGCTTCATCGCTCAGTGGCGAAGGTGATTCTACGCCGTAAGCAATTTCTTCAATGGGAAGCTGGTAGGTTTGGAGGTGGGCGCTGATACCCGGATTGTCGGAGACCAGGACCTGAGCGCCATGGGTAGCCCAGGCTTCCGCGCGGCGCAGGTAGGCCCGCACGGCTGGGGGGTACTTGCCGCGCATCCATTCAAGACCGTCCATGTGCACAGCCAAGGGGCTGCGGCCGCGCCAAAAAGTCCACCTCAGCCATGGCCCGCTGCTGGTAGTTCCTAGGGCAAAGTGGGCATCGGGCTGCCATGGTTTGAGGGCGCGAAGACTGATCCAATCGTAGACAAATTGTCCGGCGGAACCCATCCAGGATTCCGGGTCGAGGTGCCGGGCTCGCTGGATGCCAGGATAATGATAGGTTCGGTCGGGATGGGCCGAAGAGGTGCTGATCCACACGCGGTGCCCCAGATCCGCCAATCCGCGTCCGACGTGGTCGACCATTTCTTCGTAGCCACCATAGCGGTTGGGCATGCCGCGCGAACCCGTGAAGGCGATGAAATGGCCTGCATCGGCGTAGCCCTTTACCAGGGCGGTGCCGGCAGCCTCCCACGTGAAGGCCTCCGAGGGAAGGGGAAGAGCGATGTTGGGTGCAAGGATGGCCTCAGCCAAAGCATGGGCATGGGGCGAAGCGGTTCGGACATAGGGGGCTAAAAGACTGGCCGACTCGGCCGCAGAGGAGATCACAACGTCACAGCCCGCATGGAGGCCTTCTAGGGCCGTCAGTCCAAAGGTTTCAAATAAGGAAGGGACTAGCACGCCGGTGCTGGCGGCGAGGACGTTTGGCACCTCTTCGGGGGCGAGGGCGGGTTTCCATTGCGCGTCCACGCCAAGGGCCTGCGCGCGTGAGAGGGCGTCGCGGAGCTGGCGCACATACCGGCCGTGGTTGGGCGCGGCATCCCCGTAAAGGGTGAGTGGCGCATCAAAACCCCGCCCTTTGAGCAGAATCCAGGCTTCGACGGCGGCCACTTGATTTTTAAGGCCTTCCACACGGCCTAAAACCACCCAACCACGGCGCACTGGGGCCGCGGGTGCTTTGGGGAGGTGGTCCCGGCCTAGGGCAACGGTTCGGACGCTGGCGCCCAATCCGGTGGCTTGTCGAATGCGCGCAGCTTCCGTGTCTGTACTCGTAAAGAGCACATCGGCCGACCAGGCCATTTTGTGGAGCGGTTGGCGCAGGAATAGGAGTCCAATGGTCGGCCAGCGGTCGCCGCTGAGCAGCGCTCGGCCAAGCATTTTAGCAAACTCCACCCAGGGAGTAGGGAGAAAGCGAAGCAAGAAGGAGCGCTTGCGGTCGTAGGCGCTGTAATCAACCCAGACCGTGGAAATCGCCCACTTCAGGCGAGGGTGGGCTTTTCGGGCCGCATAACAGGGGTACTGATCGGCGAGCCGGCCTAGGTTCATGGAGTGGAGAATGTCCCACGTATCGGAGGCGAGCGCCCGCTGAAGGTCCGCCGTTTCGGTGACCAGTTGGACCTGATGGCCTTGGGCTTGAAGCGCTTGGAGGGTTTGCGTCAAATGCACCGTGTCGCCACCGGGTTGGCGATGTAGCGTTCGGCGGGCAAAAAAGAGGACCTTCACGCCTTAAATGTACTGCGCCCCTGCCGTACCTTCGGGAAGCAATCCAATAAAACGACTTGGCCATGGCAGTTCCAAAATTTCTTGTCGGCGACAACACCGACCACCCCGAAAATGTCTTCATTATTCACACGGAATATCCCCGTTTTGTGATGGATTTGGACAGCGATGAAGTGGAATGGTTGGATGACATTGAAGGGGAAGATGAAACGGAATTGACGGACGAAATGTCCAAGCTCCTCGACGAAGCCAACACCTTCTACATCCGTGAGGTGGAGCGCTACGAGGCGATGGAAGACTGATGCGCTGGGACTTTCAGTGGCGAGAGAATATTCCTCTGGCCCTGCCGGTCATCGTCGGACAAATCGGCCACATTGCGGCGAGTGTCGCGGACTCCATGATGGTGGGCGCCCTGGGAACCATTCCCTTGGCGGCGGTCTCTTTGGCTAGTTCGATTGCTTCGGTACCCCTTGTTTTTGGCATCGGTATGGCCTACGGGCTCACGCCCATGGTGGCGCATGCGATGGGGCAGGCTCGTCCATTCAAAGCGGTTCGCTTGCTCAAAAACGGCACAGTCGTCAATGCCTTCACGAGCGCGTTCATGTTTCTTTTTGCCCTGGTTCTATTCTGGGGGATACAATTCACAGGTCAAGAGCCGGCGGTGGTGGAAGAGGCCCGTACGTATTTGTGGATTATCATGGCGTCCTACCTGCCGTTCATGCTCTTTATGTCGGCCAAGCAGTATTTGGAGGGCATGGGCGATACGAAAACCCCCATGCGGATTTCCCTGTACGGAAACGTGGGCAACATTGGGCTCAATGCGCTGCTGATTTATGGATGGGGACCCTTTCCGGAATGGGGAATTGTTGGCGCTGGGGTAGCCACCATCATAGCACGAGGCTATATGATGATGGCGGCGTGGTGGTTTGTGCTGCGTCGTGGGAAGGCCGACCCGGCCGATTGGCTCCGCGCAAAGGTGACCGGCTATCCCATTCGGGCCCTACTCAAGATTGGCATCCCCTCAGGCTTCCAGTACATCTTTGAGGTCAGTGCATTTGCGGCGTCGGCTTGGATTATCGGCACCCTCGGGGCCACGCCCTTAGCGGCGCATCAAGTGGCCATCAGCTTGGCGTCTATATCCTACATGGCAGCGACGGGACTTGGGGCGGCTGCCACGATTCGAATAGGGCAGGCCATGGGGCGAAAAGACTTAGCGGGCGCAAAGGCTGCGGGGACGAGCCTCTTTCTCATAACGATCATTTTTATGGCCTTAACCGGCCTGACGTTCTTCGTGTTCCGGCACCAGTTGCCCTGGGCCTACACGCAGGATCCGGCGGTGGTCGCGAGCGCCGCGGCCTTGTTGGTGGTGGCGACGATTTTCCAAATTTCAGACGGCGTCCAAGCCACTGCGCTCGGTGCTTTGCGAGGCATTCAAGATGTCCGCGTCCCCACGGCCATCACATTTGTGGCCTACTATGTCATCGCGCTTCCCTTGGAATGGTACTTTGGCCACATCCTTGGGTGGGGTGCAGTAGGCGTATGGTCCGCCTTAGCGGTGGGACTCACGGTCAGTGCGGTGTGGTTGAGTCTGCGTTTTTACCGCGGAATGGAGCGACGCAGAGTGGCCTAGTGCCGTGTCGGCTCAGGCAAAGTTGCGTGCCTCCTCTTCCGTTACAGGGTTTCCACCGAGAATGTGGAGGCGTTCCACCACGTTCCGTAGCTGGCGCACATTGCCCGACCAATCCATGGAAGCTAAATGAGCCATGGCGCCGGGGCTAAATGTTTTGCGTCCTTCTTCGGCAAGCTGTTCCAGAAAATGCTCCACAAGTACAGGAATGTCCTCACGTCGATCGTTCAAGGGCGGTACGTCGATGACGATCACGCTGAGGCGGTGGTACAAGTCTTCCCGAAACCGTCCCGCCGCAATTTCTTCCTTGAGATTTTTATTGGTCGCGGCCAGCACACGTACGTTGACAGAAATGGACTTCCCTGCCCCCACGGGGGTGATTTGGTTCTCTTGAAGCGCGCGGAGCACTTTCGCTTGGGCCGAGAGACTCATGTCCCCAATTTCATCCAAAAAGAGGGTGCCCCCATCGGCCAATTCAAATTGGCCTTTGCGGTCCTTGATGGCCGAGGTAAAGGAACCTTTGACGTGTCCAAACAGTTCGGATTCAATCAACTCTGAAGGGATGGCTGCACAGTTAACCTCGATGAATGCCTGCTTGGAGCGAGCGCTGAGCTGATGAATTTGGTTCGCGACAATCTCCTTGCCGGAACCATTGGGTCCCATGATGAGTACGCGGGCATCCGTGGGCGCGACCTTTCGAATCATGGCCCGCACCACGTCAAGCGCTTCGGACTTCCCAACCATGGTGAACCGCTTATCCACTTTTTTGCGGAGACGCACGTTTTCTTGGAGCAATTTTTTACGGTCCAAGGCTTGGCGAATCGTGGTCAATAGACGATTCAAATCAGGCGGCTTGGCGATGTAATCGTAGGCGCCTTTGCGAATGCACTGTACCGCGGTATCCAGGTCTCCATGGCCGGAGATCATCACAAAAGGAGTGTCCCCAAAGTGCTCCATGGCATAATCGAGGACTTCGAGGCCATCTTTTTTGGGCATCTTGATGTCGCACAAGACCAAGTCAAACGTGGACTCACCGAGCAGATGGATGGCCTGTTCTCCATCCTCCGCCTCTTCGATGAGATGGCTCGTGCTCTCGTTGGCCAAAATGTTGCGCAACACATTTCGGATGGCTTTTTCGTCTTCTACAACCAGGATGCGCGCCATGGACATTGGGGGGTTTGGAGGCTGCTCCAGACGCCTTCTTTGAGGGCATATCCGCTGAGCAGCATCGTAGTAAAGTTAATTCGATCTAAAATAAGCTGGATTTGCAAGGCGCTCACCTGCAAGGTGTCGGCGCGCATTTCCAGCATACCAGGCATCAAAAGCCGTTCCACTCTGGTTGATTGGACAAGAATTTTTAGGAGACTGGGTAGTTGGTCGAGGGGGAATTTGGCCCGGTAGTCAGCGAGTGCCAACATCGGCTGTCCATGAGCCCCGGCTAGGACGTTAAAAAGCGTATCAAAACTTCCGGAAGAGCCAATCAAAGTTTGGCATGGGACATGGTTTAGCCAGGCCCACAAAGGGGCTAAAACCTCTTCCATGTGCGCCGAAATTCGGGCGCAATCCGACGGGGTCATAGGGTCCGAGGGCTGGAAGCGTTCCACCAATCGCGTCACGCCTAGCGGAAAGGATTCTGCATAGAGCACATCCGCCCCGCTCAAGAGAATGAATTCTGTGCTTCCGCCGCCGATGTCCATGATGAGGCGGGTATCTGCCACCTCGGGCCACGCTTGAGCCACGCCGCCTGCGATGAAGGCCGCTTCCTGATCCCCGTCGATGATGTTCACGGGGATGCCCGTCTCGCGTTCAATGCGCGCTGCGACCTCTTTGCCATTGCGCGTACTGCGCATCGCTGACGTGGCAAAGGCATACCCACGGTTCGCCCCGGCTTCTTGGGCCCATGTTTTGAGTTGA
>Ga0255758_10004507_pt1 | contig 11799 bp, 18 predicted proteins | sample 011ome_24_FD_179958 | JGI IMG/M metagenome (GOLD analysis project Ga0255758, IMG submission 179958) | Coastal salt marsh microbial communities from the Groves Creek Marsh, Skidaway Island, Georgia - 011513CT metaG (version 2) | ecosystem: Environmental > Aquatic > Marine > Intertidal zone >...
ACTATGTAATGCAACTTCTAAATACTATTGGTGAAGAGACAAATGTTTTTGTAATCTCTCACAAAGGAGATCAACTCTTTGACAAGTTTAGAAGTGTAATACGATTTGAAAAGAAGAACAACTACTCAGTTATGGCGGTTAAATAATGGAAAAACTAATATCATTCAATGATCCTCTTTTAAAAAGAGCACCAGCACTTTTTGATTTTGAAAAAGATGATGCTAAAGAGATCAGCAAGAGACTTATCTTAGGCATGAAACAGTTCGGCGGGGTGGGTCTGTCTGCGAATCAGGTCGGTCTTGACATGCGAGCATTTGTGATTGGTGGGTCTGGATTACAGGAAAAAACATTTTTTAATCCTGAATTATTATCAGTGTCTAAAACAGGCGTTACTATGAGAGAAGGATGTCTTTCTTATCCTGGTCTTTGGTTGAACTTGACACGACCAGATGCGTGTACTCTAAAGTATCAAGATGTTAATGGTGAAGTAATCATAGAAGAATTCGGCGGTGTATATGCAAGAGTGGTACTTCATGAATATGACCATATGGTAGGTCAGAACTTTACTATGCGAGCATCAAGTTTGAAAATTCAGCGAGCACTGAAGGCGTTGGATAAGAAAGTTTTACGACAAATGAAAAAGAAAAAAGTTGCATGAAGATAACTGATATACAAGAGAAATGGGTTTCTGTTGTTGAGGATATAGACTGCGGAAATCTTTCTTTTGTTGAATCAGAAAAAATATACGATCTATTTTTAGATAGAAAAATTCTTATTTTTAAGAATCAAAGTCTAAACGATGCTCAACTAAAAAAGTTTGCTGAAATATTTGGCTCTGTATGGGACAGAGCTACAGAAACCAAAATGTCTGGATTAGATCAGACTGCTGAAAATGAAGGACATGTAGAGCTTGTCTCAGAAAGTGGCATTCTTGGCAACAAACATGTGCCTTGGCACATAGACCTCACGCATTTTCCTAGTCAAGTTCTTCCGAATAGATTACTATACGCAGTAGAATTGCAAGGAGAATCTGCACCGACTGAGTTTGTTTACACTTTAGATTGCGAAAACCAATTGCCAAAAGAAGATTATGAATTTTTGAGAAGCACAAACATACTTTGTAAGGCACCATATGAAACACCGTGGCAAGGTTACATGAGGCGACCTGCTTTGAATCTACATCCTGTTGATAATAAATATGCATTGATGATAGACCCTTGCTTTACGAAATGGGTTGACAGGCTTGATGAAGATGTGATATCATATTTTAAAAAGCTGATGAGTCATATCAACACAGAAAAAACATACTATGCTCACAATTGGGAGCTAAACGATTTGGTGGTGTATGACAACTGGAGTACTATTCATCAGAGACGAGAATTTAACGGATCAAGAAAACTCAAGCGAGTGACTTGGGATCAAGACTGGAACAGGAGACAGTAATGTCAGACGATTGGGATTTTGGTTTCACTGCGGTAGATGATATACCTTCAACGCCGAGTGAACCAACACAGCCAGTAGTAGCACAAGTAGATGACGAGCAGCTACAAACTATTCTAGACAAACTAGAAAGACTTGAAGGCTTAGTCAGAACTACAAACAATGATGGCATGATAAATGAGCATCGAGAATTAGTACAGCAAGATGTTGCGTCTAAGTTGAAGCAAGTAGAGGATCTTATCTTACCTCTACTGTATAATCTTCAAAAGAATCCTGAGAAGGATTACATACTGTGGCCCAATCGTACAGAAATTCTAGACAAACAGATAGAAAAGATAAAGGCAGTGACACGTTATTACGATAATATATAAATGGAGTTTAGTATGGGTAGAATGGTAAAAGATCGTGGAGACTTCGAAGTAGCTCCAGTAGTACGAGGAGTATTTAATCGTCCAACAGGACAGATACTAGACTTCTATTTGAACAGCACAATTGGCAGTCCAGAAGATTATGCGGAGTGGAATCAAATTCTTCGATCATCTGGTGAGCAAGATGTAGTCTATCTACATATCAATTGCTATGGCGGGCAAGCACTGACAGCGGTTCAGTTGATGAGAGCAATCTCAGAATCACGAGCAACGGTTGTCGCCTCAGTTGAAGGAGCTTGTATGTCGGCAGCGACTTTCTTGTTCCTGATGGCAGATGTTTGTGAAATTTCAGATCACAGTATCTTTATGTTCCACAATTTCTCTGGCGGTACTATCGGCAAGGGAAATGAGATGATGGCACAAGTCCATCACAATGATAAGTGGGCCCGTGGTCTCATGGAAAGTATTTACAGAGACTTCTTTACACAGGAAGAAATTGATAGTATACTAGAAGGTAAAGACTATTGGTTATCTCCAGATGAAGTCACAGAGAGACTCCAGAAGCGAAATGAGTTACTGGAAGCCGAAAAAGCTGCCGAAACAGCTCCAAAAAACCCTCGAAAGAGGGCTAAGAAAGCCTAAGTCATTGATTTCCTTAGAGAAATAAATGCTTGACATCCTCACAACCAGGTGCTATAATAGTAGGACAAAATGAGAAAAGGTTGTGAGGACCGTCATATGAAAATCGAAACAAAGTCAATTCTAGCTAAGCTACTTGCTACCGAGAATATATCTGTAGAGCAGAAAAATATTCCTACGGCTGCTTTCAATCCTACGACCCGTACTCTTTACATTCCTAACTGGAAGGATATGTCCAACTCACTTCAAGACCTGCTTATCGGTCACGAAGTTGGTCACGCATGGGACACACCTGCTGAAGGCTGGCATGATGCAGTATGCGAGGACGCTACACTTAAAGGCTTTCTCAATGTCATTGAGGACGCACGTATCGAGCGCAACATCAAGTCACGTTACCCTGGTCTTGTAAAATCATTTTACGCAGGCTATCGTGAATTGTTCGAGCGTGACTTCTTTGGTGTCAAGGATGTAGATGTCAATACTCTTCCTCTTATCGACCGTATCAACCTTCACTACAAGGTCGGTGCGTTTCTCAATGTACAGTTTAGTAGCGATGAGCAATCATTTGTAGACCGTTGTGCTACTACCGAGACTTGGGAAGATGTCGAAGCTCTGGCTCGTGAACTTCACGGCAAAGCAAAGGAAGAAGCAGAACAAAACATAGAAGATCTCCTAGAGCAATTCGAGGATCAATCTTTTGATGACAGCCCTGCCGATGACGAAGAATCTTTTGGCGAGGCTCCTGTTGAGTCAACCGAAGAGACTGATGAAGAAGGTGAATTAGAATCAGGCTTCTCTGGTGATAACGAGCCTGATGAATTCGATCAGTTATTTAGTGAAGCAGATGATGAAGATGAGACTCCTACATCTATCAAGAAGTTTGTCGAGGATGGCGGTGTCGGTTCAATCACAGATGCCGAGTTCCGAGAAAACGAACAGCGCCTAGTAGACAATGAGCCTAAGAGAGAATCTGTGTATGTTACTATACCTACTAACATAGATCCTTCACGCTACATTAAAACTGCTGCCTCTATTTACAAGTATGAGAATTTTTCTAGCTGGTCAGATCGAAACATCGAAACTGTAGCTGAAAGCAATTACAAGGAGTTTATTGCTAAGAATTCAAAGTCTGTTAGTCAAATGGTTGCTAACTTTGAGATGAAGCGCAAAGCGTCTCTCTATATCAAAGCTAAAACATCCAAGACTGGCGACCTTGACGACAAGCGTTTGTGGTCTTATAAGACTTCCGACAATCTGTTCAAGCAAATCACTACTATACCTGAAGGTAAGAATCATGGTATGATTATGTATCTCGACATGTCAGGGTCTATGTATCCTAACATGCGAGGTACTATCGAGCAGTTAATTAGGCTGTCAATGTTCTCTCGTAAAGTCAACATTCCTTTCGAAGTATATGGCTTTACTTCTATAAATGGATACGATCATACTCCGCCAGTTGGTGCTAAAGACAAGGACTACTTCTTAGAAGACCTGACTCTTACTCATTTGCTGTCATCTAGTTTCACTAAACAACAAACTGAAATGGCATACAAGTGCTTGCTACTGTGGCGTGATAGTTTCCGCACTCCAACAAATTATAGGACAGATATCCGTGTCGATCATCAGGGTTTTAATCTGGGCGCTACGCCTCTAAACGCAACATTAGTTGTAGGTCTTGAGATCGCAAAACAATTTCGTAAAGCAAATCGTATTGAGGTTCTTAACACTATCATTCTTACTGATGGCGAGGCGACTGACTATGCTACATATTGGAAAAGTATCGAAGGTGTTGAAGCTCTTCGACAAAGTTCAAACTGGGGTAGTCGATCACCAGTAGTACTAAAGTACGGAAGCACTGTAACTCCTATGTACAAAACAGGTTGGGCGCATCCAAACGCTATACTAACTGCTACTCTTATTGATCTCTATAAAGAGGTTACAGGCTCTAAGGTAATAAACTATCACTTGATTGCAAAGTGGAACAAGCGAAACCTTGAAGAGTGTAAGAGTTTGTTTACTATCAATCATGACGGCGATCACTACACTGAATGGGATCAGATTATGTCAAACCGTTCTAGTGGTCTGCTAGAGGTTAAAGACACCGTTGGATTCGATGTACGTTACGTTATCAATGGTTCAGACTTATCAGTCGATGCCGAGCTGGAAGTAAAGTCTAAGACTAGAGGTGATTTACTTCGAGGATTCAAGAAATTTGCCGGAAACAAGGCTCAAAATCGACTATTTGTACAGAAATTCTCATCTCAGATCGCCTAAGTTGTTGATTTATAAGAGAGAAATAAGTGCTTGACAATATGCCCAATAGGTGCTATAATGTAAGCATAGAATGAAAAAACAAACTATTTTTAACTATGACTGTGAGGGTCTATATTATGAATAACACTAACCGTGAAACACTACTATCAGTACTTAAGGCTAAGGATAACGGAACAGGTATCTTTAAGCGCAAGGACATTATTGCTGCCCACAAGGAAGCAGATGTTAAATACCCACACTGGCTACTCAACGACACTTCCTTGAAAGCTGGTCGTGGCCTCTACAATCTAACCCAGATGTTTGCTGGTGTACAAGCATCACAGCCTGTGCCTAAAGTTGTAGTCGATAACACTACACCTGCAGCAAAGGTATTCAATCAAGCGAAACTTAATGTGGAAATCGAGAATCTAATTCCTGCAAAGGACTCAACCTTTGTACCGTTTGGCTTCTACAAGGATCTCAAAAAAGTCCTTGACAGCCGAATGTTTTATCCTGTATTCATTAGTGGTCTTTCTGGTAACGGCAAGACTACAATGGTAGAACAAATTTGTGCGAATCTAAAGCGTGAGGCTATTCGTGTTAATATTAGTATTGAGACCGATGAGGATGATCTAATCGGTGGCAATACACTAGTTGATGGTAATGTCGTCTATAGGGAAGGGCCCGTCCTCACCGCTATGAAGCGGGGTGCTGTCCTTATACTTGATGAAGTAGATCGTGGATCGAATAAGCTAATGTGTCTCCAGGCTGTCCTCGAAGGTAAATCCTACTTCAACAAAAAGACTGGCGAAACCATTACTCCTGCTAACGGGTTTACAATTATCGCTACGGCTAATACAAAAGGTCGTGGCTCTGATGATGGTAAGTTTATTAGCGCCCAGTTACTTGACGAGGCTTTCTTGGAGAGATTTGCCATCACCGTTGAGCAGGAGTATCCTACAATGTCCGTTGAGAAAAAAATCATTCTCAACAAGATGGAACGAGCAGGCTGTGTCGATGAAGACTTCGCTACACACCTCGTTACATGGTCGGACGTTATCCGTAAGACCTTTATGGAAGGTGCAATCGATGAGTTGGTTAGCACTCGCAGGCTGGAGCATATTGTAAATGCTTTTGCCGTCTTCAACGACAAGGTAAAAGCAATCACGCTTTGTACTAATCGCTTTGACGAGGATACAAAGCAAGCATTCATCGACTTGTACAGCAAGGTTGATCCTTCGAACGAAGAGCAGCCTACTTGGCAAGAAGAGATGGCTAATACTGAATCAGAGGTATCATTTTAATGGGAAAGAAAATATATAAGTTCCGTGAGGACGAGTTGATTGAGGAGTTTAAGAAGTACATCGACTCTACTTACAATGCCCACTACGGTCAAGGCGGACTTCAGTCCGCCGAGATCATTGTCGATAGAGGACACGGTGACGGATTCTTTCACGGCAACATCGACAAGTACAATGGTCGATACGGTAAGAAAGGTGAAACGCCAGAAGAATGGCGAAAGGATATTGTGAAGATTATTCACTACGGTTTCTTAGCACTGTATGAGCATGATCGAAAATATTCTGATGACACAGTTACCATATCTTATAAATAAGATAAGTTAATCATCCATTTTCAGGAGATATAAGAATGGCACACCAAGTACAAATTACATTGACTCGTCCTAATGAATCTGTTTCTTTTCAAGAACAAGACAGCAGTTTTATTGCTGAAACAGCCGCATTGATGGAGGCCAACAATGTGACTGCTGAAAGAACCTTAGACGGTAACACAATGACTATCGTCTATACTGCTCCAACAGAAGCGGATTATGACAACTTCTATGAAGCAATGATTCCTAGGTGGTCTAGCATAGGCACGGTTAGTTATGCAAACGATAACAACATAGTTATCAATACCACAGTATTGTAAAAAGATATTCTGGTTGACTTTTTATTATGATGTCTGTATACTGTATAGACAATATTAACTTTGTGAGATTAAATTATGAAAATTAGTAACGATACACTTTCTGTCCTTAAAAACTTTGCTGCGGTGAACACAAATCTTCTTGTTCGCCAGGGCAATACTCTCTCTACTATTAGCACAGGCAAGAACATTTTTGCTCGTGCTACAGTAGCAGAGACTTTTGATCGTGAGTTTGCAATTTACGATTTGAACAGCCTTCTAGGCTTACTGACTCTCATGGAAGATACAGATGTATCATTCGGTGAAGAGTCTATTACAGTGTCTAAGGATCGTAGTCTGTTTGAATACTACTATGCCGATCCCGAAATCATTGTTGGCGCACCCGACAAACAAATCGAAGTTGATGATTTCTTTAGCTTTGATCTGTCAGCAGAAGACCTGAGCATGATCCACAAAGCAGCAGGTATTACTGCTGGTCCTATGGTGAGTATCATTGGTGATGGCACTAAAGTTACAATTACTGTAGGTGATCCTGCTACACCGAAGAGCAACAGTTTCAAGCAGGTCATTACTGAAACTGATAAGATTTTCAAAGCGCATTTGCAAATTGAGAATCTAAAAGTTCTTCCTGGTGACTATCGTGTTATAATTTCTCAAAAGAAATTCATGCACATGGTGAACACCAAGACTGATGTTAAGTATTGGTTGGCATTACATCAATCATCTGAGGTGTAATATGAATGACTTTCAATTGAACATAAACATCAGAGAAGCAGTTAACGGTTGGTTAGTTGAATTTACAAAGGGAGATGACACAGTTGAGTATGTCTACTCCCGACCTGGACCTGCTATTAGTTTCGCAAAGAAAGTAATGACAGGCGATGTAGAAATTTTCGGAGACGATAATGGGTAGAAAGCAAATAATAAAGTGTCCTGAATGCGGTTCATCTATAGTGAAGGAACGTAATGGTACTTTTGTTATTCCTTGTGCTTGTTTTGGTTATGAACTGCCTCCTAATATAGACGACTTAAAAGTCGAAGAGGAAGGCAGACACATACAACTTGATCTCAGTGATACTACTAAATCTACAGAAAAGTTTGGTAGTTAATTTAATATATATTATGAATGGTGTGAACAATGAAAGATCATTTTCTCTGGGTCGAGAAGTATCGGCCTCAAACTATCGAAGATTGTATCCTACCTGAAAAAACAAAAGCCACATTCAAAGAGTTCCTAAAGAAAGGAGAAGTACCCAATCTTCTCCTTTGTGGTACTGCTGGTACAGGTAAGACTACAGTTGCACGAGCCTTGTGTGAAGAACTAGGTTGCGATTATATCGTTATCAATGGTTCAGATGAAGGTCGTCAAATCGATACCCTCCGAACAAAAATCAAAAGTTTCGCTAGTGCTATCTCATTCGAAAGCAAGACTAAAGTTGTAATCATTGATGAGGCAGACTATCTCAATCGTGAATCAGTACAGCCTGCACTTCGAGCATTCATCGAAACATTCTCTGAAAACTGCCGATTCATATTCACTTGTAACTACAAGCAAAAGATTATCGATCCTCTTCACAGTCGAACTACAGTCATTGAGTTTAGAACTGACAAGAAAGATCAGCCTGTACTTGCAAGCAAGTTTATGAAACGTATGAAGTATGTTCTCGATGCTGAAGGTATTACATACAAGGACAAAGTTCTTGCTGAACTTTTGATGAAATACATTCCAGACTATCGCCGTGTACTTAATGAGTTGCAGCGTTATAGCTCATCAGGCATTATCGATGAAGGCATTCTTAGCAATATATCTGATATAAATACTAAAGACCTTATCTCTTCATTGAAAGAGAAAGATTGGAAGAAGATGCGTCAGTGGGTTGCTAACAATGTTGATACTGATCCTCAAGGCATTTTCCGTTACATTTATGATTCGTTACTTCCTGAGATTAAAACAATCCCTCAAATGGTTTTGTTGATTGCTGATTATCAATACAAGGCAGCATTCGTAGCAGATCAGGAAATTAACCTCACTGCTTGTCTAACTGAAATCATGGCAAGCATACAGTTTAAGGACTAATAAATGAAATGGCCAAGAAACGAAACTCAAATTAAAATCAGACTCGTTTTCAAATCAGGACACACGCATGATATGTGGATCAAAGATTTGAAAATGACACCTGAGGGTAATTTAGAGTGGGAACATCTTGAGGACGACAACTCTTTACTTGAGTTTTCTCCCGATGAGATTGCTGCAATTATAAGAGTTGGCAGTAGGACTAAAACAGTCTGGGAATAAATTATGAGTTTTCTTGAAGAATTGGGACCTCCTATCGAAGTAGTCGATGAGAAATCTTTTGAAGTAAAAACTAAAAAGATAAGTCCTTTTGATTTTGCTAACAGTATCAGTTTCACAAAAGAGAATCTTATCGTAGACGAAGCTACAGAGAAGGAGTACAATCCTTTCATTGTGAATCGTGCGCTAGGATTTTCTGCTGATACTACTATTCCTGCAAACGAAATGAACTCTCGTCCACACATAGACAGTAAGATGCAGTATGACTTTCTATGTGCGGTCGTTCGCAAAAGTAAACGATACAACAAATGGATTAAGTCTGAAGAAGAAAATTTAGATGCAGTCCAAGAATATTTTGGTTATAGTTTCAATAAAGCGAAAGAAGCCTTGAGAATTCTATCTGATGATGATGTTGCAAGCATCAAATATAAGATAACTAGATCAAAAGGCGGCAATCTTTAAAGTTATAAATACATTCAGTTGTAATTATAATAATAAGGTAGATTGAAATGACTGACCAAGATGATTTTTTTAACATTGATTACGAAGGCTATGAACCTTTGGAAATCCTGTTAGAAGATCCTGAAAACTTCTTAAAAATTAAAGAGACTCTTTCTCGTATAGGAGTGGCGTCAAAAAAGGACAATACTTTATATCAGTCCTGCCATATCCTACACAAGCAAGGTAGATACTTCATTACCCATTTTAAAGAGCTATTTGCCCTTGATGGTAAAGAAGCAGATTTTACTGAAAATGATATTGCTAGAAGAAATACGATAGGCAAGCTCCTACAAGAATGGGGCTTAGTAAAAATCAAAAATGATACCGATTTGATAACTTGTCCTATGAGTCAAGTTAAGATTATTTCATACAAAGATAAAAAAGACTGGAACCTAGTTCCTAAGTATAACATAGGTAAGAAGCGATAGATTATGCTTAACAATAAGCGAGTGTTTCCCTACTTGTTGCTTTTAGGACAAATAGTGGCGATACTTTCAACGAGTTTAATGCTCAATGCTACACCATGGCAATGGGCAATAACTCTTGGCGTTTATTGTTGTATGATGATTAGTGTGACTATAGGATACCATCGTCTAGCCTCTCATCGTGCGTTCAATTGCCCTCCTTGGCTTAGAAACATACTTCTATTTTTTGCTGGCATTCCATTCTATGGGCCTGCGATGGTATGGGTAGCGAATCATCGTGAGCACCATAGATACTCAGACACAGATAAAGATCCTCACAGTCCTCACTTTAAAGGCTGGTTCAGAAGCTACTTTCTACAAGTTTTATCGCCAATACAATTGAAGTATGTACGAGATTTATTAAGACAGGATGCATACAGAAAGCAGACTAAGTATTACTGGCACATCATAGCAGCGTATGCAGGTATTTTATATTTAATAGATCCGTTTGCTGTTGTATATGCTTATCTAGCACCTGCAGGATTCAGTAAACTCATAGGAAGTTTTGTGTTCAGTTACTCACACAGAAACAGAGTAGCAAATGATGACTTCTGGCTAGGTATGCTAACTTTTGGCGAAGGTTTTCACAAACTGCATCACGAAAAAGCAGCCGTACACAGATGGCATAAGTATGATTTAGGTGGAATGTTAATAGAAACTATTGACAACACAAAAAAAGTTTAGTATTATAGTTAAATGATGTATAAATAACAATGCTGATGGCAAGTCGTCAGTGAAGTCCGTCTAGTCTATAGTAAGGATAGAGCGGGCTTGTTATTAGCACCACCCGAGACGCCGCAAGGGTCTCACACATAAAACTCGCTTAATAGGAGAAGCAATATGGTAACTCGTAAGTTTACTGCGGCAGATGTCGCTGATATTTTTGATAATGTTCGTCCATTCACAGTGGGCTTTGATAAGATGTTTCACAACTTGGAAACTGTTTCCGAGATCGCAAGCAACTATCCCCCCTACAACATTGTCAAAACTACAGATGAAGAGTTTGTCATCGAGATTGCGGCTGCTGGTTTTACAAAGGATGAATTCAACATCCATGTAGTACCAGAAGGCAACAAACTTGTTGTACAAGGTGTTCAAGATCGTGGAGAAGACAAAAAAGAATACTATCACAAAGGAATTGCAGCACGAAACTTCACTCGTACTTTTGCATTGACAGAAGATGTCGAAGTGACAGGTGCGGACTTCGTTGATGGTATGTTGAATATTTCTCTTGTAAGGATTATACCTGAAGAGAAGAAACCGAAAGAGATCAAGGTGAAATAAAATGGAATTGAAAGGCTCACAAACTGAACAAGCACTCAAAGATGCATTTGCAGGTGAAAGTAAAGCGAATAGACGGTATCTGTATTTTGCTACTATGTGTGATATTCAAGGCGAGCCAGATGTTGCAGCAATATTCCGTAGTACGGGTGAAGGCGAAACAGGTCACGCACACGGACACATGGAATATCTGATTGATGGAGGCAGCGGCGACCCAGAAACAGGGTTGCCCGCTGCAACTGTTCGAGAGGCGTTAGAGTCAGCAATTGCTGGAGAGACACACGAGTATACTGATATGTATCCTGGTATGGCTAAGACAGCAAGAGACGAGGGCTTTGATGAGATTGCAGACTGGTTTGAAACTCTAGCAAAGGCAGAAAGAAGCCACGCTAATAAATTTAAGAAGACACTTGATAGCCTAGAAGGCTAAAGGAAGTTATATTATGGCCGATGTACAAATTATTAAACTCTCTTCAGGAGAAGACATCATTGGTGCTGTCACCGAGGTAACTCTCGAAGCAGGTCGAATGATTCAAATTGAAAAACCATGTTATATCATGATGCGTCCTAAACCTGAGAATGAGAACGAATTTGTACTCGGCCTCACTCCTTACGCTCCTTATGCGAAAGG
>Ga0255758_10004509_pt1 | contig 11796 bp, 9 predicted proteins | sample 011ome_24_FD_179958 | JGI IMG/M metagenome (GOLD analysis project Ga0255758, IMG submission 179958) | Coastal salt marsh microbial communities from the Groves Creek Marsh, Skidaway Island, Georgia - 011513CT metaG (version 2) | ecosystem: Environmental > Aquatic > Marine > Intertidal zone > Salt...
TGAAATCCATGCGCAAAACCCTCAGGTATAATAAGTGATGATTGATTCTCTGTAGAAAGTAATTCTGCATGCCATTTCAAAAACGTCGGTGAATTAGGTCTCAAATCGACTACAACATCGTAAATTTCTCCACACAAACAACTAACCATTTTCATTTCAGCATAAGGATTTTTCTGATAATGCATTCCTCTAATACTTCCTTTAATTGAAGTATTGGTATGATTTATTTGTTTAATAGATTTACTCCAGCCAGCAGCATGAAGTTCTTCCATACAAAAAAGCCTACTAAAAAATCCACGGTTATCTGAAATTTTTTTTCTCTGAATTAATTTTAATCCGTCTAATGGAAGATTGGTTATAGTAAAATTACTCATTCTGAGCTCTCATATAAGTCAATCTGTTGATTGCACAAAGTAATTGCATCCTTGCCTGAGAGAAATTCAACATACCAAGAAATTACATGGCTAATTGTTTCATGTAAATCCCATCGAGGTTGAATACCAAGATCTTTTCTAGATTTTTCAATGTTGAGAGATAACCATGCTGATTCCCTTGGGCCTTGATTAATATTAGAATAATTTACTTCTCCACAGCCGAAGCATTGTCTTGCTATCTCAATGACATCTTTTACAGATGCAGTAGAGTCTGAATCTGGTCCAAAATTATAAGCCTGAGCTTTTTCAGGTGAAGATGCGATTTCTTGTGCTAAGACTATATATCCGTATAAAGGTTCAAGCACATGCTGCCAAGGCCTTGTAGCATTTGGACTTCGAATGACTAACTCTTTCTTTTTTTGCCATGCCTTTATTGCATCAGGAATTAGTCTATCCTTAGACCAATCTCCTCCACCAATAACATTTCCTGCTCTTGCGCTTGCAACTGGGATTCCTGCTTGATCAAAGTAAGACTTCCTATAAGAATCGATTAGAAGCTCAGATGCAGCTTTGCTTGAGCTATATGGATCATAACCACCTAAAGGATCATCTTCCTTAAAATCCTTTTTGATACTACTATCCTGATAGACTTTATCAGTGGTAATTAAAACTGATGATTCAAGATTAGATAAACCCCTCATCGATTCTAAAAGGTTAGCTGTACCCATAAAATTTGTGGAAAAAGTATCTAGCGGGTTTTGATAACTTTCCCTAACCAATGGTTGCGCAGCTAAATGAAAGATCACATCTGGATTTAATGATGTACAGTGTTTTGAAAGGGCTTCAAAGTTTCTGATATCACACATTATGCTTTGATTAAATCCTTCAAAATTGCAAATTGAATAAAGATTGGGAGAGTAAATTGGCGGCAAGCTTATACCAAAAACTTTTGCACCGAGGCGTTCCAACCATAAAGATAGCCAAAAACCTTTAAACCCAGTATGTCCTGTTATGAGAACTTTTTTTTTGGCCCAATATTTTTTTGAAATATGATTAAAACTCATTACCAAACTTTCCAAGGTGCTTTATTTGTCTCCCATAACCCTTCTAGATATTGTTTTTCTCTTAATGTGTCCATAGGTTGCCAAAAATCATCGTGATTGAATGCAACCATTTCATTTCTTGATGCAAGTTCATTTAAAGGTTCCTCCTCCCAAGTTGTAGAATCCCCCTCAATTAAATCAATAACATTTGGTTCTAAAATAAAAAAACCTCCATTTATTAACCCGCCATTGCTAGGCTTTTCCTTGAATCCTTTGACATATACTCCATCACAATCAAGGGCTCCATATCTTCCAGGCGGTTGAACTGCAGTTATTGTCGCCATTTTTTTATGCTTTTTATGAAACTTGATGCTTTCTCTAACATCAACATTGCTTAAACCATCACCATAAGTAAAGCAAAATGGTTCAAGAGGGTCTAGATAATTAGAAACTCTTTTTAGGCGCCCGCCTGTTAGAGTATGCTCTCCGGTATCTACCAAAGTAACTTTCCATGACTCTGCTTTTTTGGTATGAACATCCATACTGTTGTCACCAATATCGATGGTTATATCAGACATATGCAGAAAATAATTAGCAAAGTATTCTTTAATCAAATAGCCTTTATAACCACAACAAATGACAAATTCATTTATCCCATGATGAGAATATATTTTCATTATGTGCCAAAGAATTGGCTTACCACCTATTTCGATCATTGGCTTGGGCTTTAAATGAGTCTCCTCAGTTATTCGAGTACCTAATCCACCTGCTAAAATTACTGCTTTCATATTATTGATTTGCCTAGAACATTTTAAGAGAGTTAATTAATAATTTCATTATATACACCTTGTCTCAAAATTTTTCCTTCGGATAGCTCAATTATGTTTGAGCAATTTTTTAAAGTAGTTAAACGATGAGCAACAATAATAATGGTAATCTCTTTATTAAGATTAATTATTGATCGCATCACAGAGGTTTCTGTATCTGAATCTAACGCACTTGTAGCCTCATCAAAAATAATAACCGATGCTTTTTTATATAAAGCTCTTGCAATACCTATGCGCTGACGTTGGCCTCCTGAAATTCTTACACCTCTTTCGCCCACGATTGAAGAATATCCATCCTTCCATGAAAGAATAGTTTCGTGAATCTGCGCTTGCATTGCAGATTTTTTAACAAGATCATGATCAATATCCAATTTGGGGACTCCTAAAGCAATATTTTCAGCAATTGAAGAATCAATTAGAAATATGGATTGTGGTACGTGAGCTAATTCAGCTTGCCAGCCAAACTTATTAGTCTCTGTAATTATTGTATCGTCAACACTCAAACTGCCTGAAACTGGGTGCAGCAAGCCCATTAAAATATCAATAAATGTGCTTTTACCACTACCAGTAGCTCCAATTATTCCGAGAATACTACCCTTGGGAATTTCTAAATTGATCCCATTCAAGATTTTGGATCCATCAGGCGAATACTTAAATTTTAAATTTTCAATTTTGATTTTTTTATTTAATGGAATTTTGTTGACTGAAGATTTTATTAAAATTTCATTTGTTGGCTCATCCAGTAACTCAAGGACATCTGAAAGTGAAGCAAATCCTGCTCTTAAAGATGAAAAACTTGAATAAATTAATTGAAGAATGGGCAACATCCTTTGAGCGCCTAAGGCCATTGCACCTAATATCGGCAAAGCTGCGATTACTCCATTGGGCTGAGTGGAAAAGAATAATGCTAACAAGGCAATAGCGATTACACCAAATGCCTCAATTATATATCTTGGACTACCTTTTATAATTTCTACATTTGACCATGCTCTTTGGAGTGCATGAAATGATAAGCTGTACGTTCTTAAATAGACCTCTTGAGTATTGCTAACCAAAATATCACGAATACTACCAAATCCCTCCTGCAAGATTTTTATAACTTGATCTTGTTCATGGCTAATTTTTTCAGAATCGATGTGAAGCCTCTTATTCGTCAACATAATAACTCCAGCGTACATTGATCCAAATAACATAAAAGCAGATAGAGCAACAATTGGCTGAATTAGAATTAGGGTTGCTGTAATTGCAACTAGAACAAGGCTTGAGCTAAGAATATTTAAAGTAGGCAAGATTGCAAAACTGATGCTCGCGCTAGTCTTGCTTACAATTGTAGATATAAATTCACTGCTATTTCGAGATATATGCGTAGAGTATTCCTGATACAATGAATTTTTATATATCTGTGAACTTAAATTAGCTCCTATTGAATAGCAAAATCTGGTTTGTAACCATAAAGTTACTAATCTTAATCCTGCTGATATTGCGGAAGCGATACAAAAAGTTACTGTTAAAAAGAAAATTAATGAATAATCTGAGTTAATTTGAAAAAAAGATAAAAGAGGTTGAATATATTCATTTTCAAAGATAACGTTTGGAGCAGTTATCGCACTTAGGAATGGAATAATCAGGCCAATACTTATAATCTCTGCAAATGCACTGATCACCATTAAAAAAATTAAAAACGCCAGTCGTATTTTGAAATGTCTGGGTAAAACAGTTTTTAACTTAGTCAATAAGAAAAAAAATGAGATTTTAGGAATAATGGTCACTTTAGATTTTCAATGTACCAATCCATAGCTTCAATAAGGCCATCCTTAACTCTATGGCTTGGTTCATAGCCTAGTTTTAATTGTGCTTTCTCGATATTCGCTTGAGAATGACGTACATCACCAGCTCGAAATTCTCTATGTATCGGTTTTGAATTTTTTAAGTAGTCAAACTTCTTTGAAAGCGTATCGTTTAGAATATAATAAAGTTCATTGAGAGAAGTTTTATCGCCTACTGCGACATTATAAATCTGATTTATTGCATTAAAGTTTTTTTCATCTTCATAATTATCAATAATTGCCAATGCAGCTAGTATGTTAGCTTGAACAACATTGTCAATGTAACAAAAATCTCTACTAGTTTCTCCGTCTCCATTTATGTATACATCATCTCCTTTAATCATGGCTGCAATCCATTTAGGGATTACAGCAGCATATGCTCCATCGGGATCTTGACGCCTGCCAAATACATTAAAGTAACGAAGTCCAATAGAATTAAAGTTATAGTTGGTTTTAAAAACATCAGCGTAAACTTCATTAACATACTTTGTTACGGCATAAGTTGATAAAGGCTTGCCTATATTGTCCTCAACTTTTGGCAGCGCTTTATGATCTCCATAAGTTGAGCTGCTGGCAGCATATATAAAATTTTTAATATTATTGTTTTTTGCTGCTAACAACATATTCAGGAAACCTGAAATATTGATCTCATTTGTTTTTATTGGATCTTCTATTGATCTTGGAACAGATCCTAACGCTGCTTGATGAAGAACAAAGTCAATACCTTTTGAGGCCCTCTCACAAATATCTAGATTACATATATCACCTCTGATGAATTCAAAGTTTTGCCATTCATCAGGGCTCACACTATCCTTGACCTGATCTAAATTCTCTAACTTGCCTGTAAGAAAATTATCAACTCCTATTACTCTTTGATTGAGTTGCAACAATGCTTCTAGCAAATTTGATCCAATAAAACCGGAAACACCAGTAATGAGCCAAGAATAATGATTTGAAGCTAGATGCTTTTTGATAAGTGAAAATTTTTTCATTAGTGAATTATAGGCGAAGATCGGTTTCTTCTTTAGGAAAGAGGTATTTCAAATCATATAAAATGTGCTTATCCCTTCCAAATTTTCTTATTTTTTCTGAGCCTAATCTTTTAAAATCATCATGAGAGACAGCTAAGATGATTGCATCATAACTATTCTTATTTATTTTCGACAGATGATTTGTTCCAAATGTTGTCTGTGCAGTGTGAGAACTCACCCATGGATCAAAAGTATCTACAGAGCAACCATTTTGCTGCAATGCTAAGATTAGATCTATTACTTTTGTATTTCTTATATCTGGGCAGTTTTCTTTGAATGTTAATCCCATAACTAAGACAGATGCATTTTCAGAACATATCATTTCATTATTCATAGCTTCAATTAATTGATGAGCAACATAGTCACCCATACCATCATTAAGCTTTCTGCCTGCTAAAATTATTTCTGGACTGTAGCCCAGATCTTCTGACCTGTAAGTCAGGTAATATGGATCTACACCAATACAATGACCGCCAACCAATCCAGGCCAAAAAGGAATAAAGTTCCACTTTGTTGAAGCTGCCTTTAAAACTTCCTCAGTATCTATTTCCATAATATTAAATATTTTAGATAATTCGTTAACTAGAGCTATATTTACATCTCTTTGAGTGTTTTCAATTACTTTGGCAGCTTCAGCAACTTTTATAGAACTTGCAAGGTGAGTTCCTGCTTCGATGATAGAGCTGTAAAGTTGGTCAACTACATTTGCAGTTTTTTTATTTGAACCAGATGTTACTTTTATAACATCATTTATTTTGTGAGTATTATCACCTGGATTTATTCTCTCAGGACTATAGCCAACAAAAAAATCTTCATTAAACTTTAGATTAGATTTTTTTGAAAGAATAGGAACACACACATCTTCAGTAACACCAGGATAAACTGTTGACTCATAAATGATTGTCGATCCTTGTTTCATTATTTTGCCAATCATATTGCTTGCTTCAATTAGATAGGTTAGATCGGGAATTTTTTCTGAAGTCACTGGTGTCGGAACTGTAACAATTATGAAGTTACATTCTCCTAAGGATTCGTAATTAGATGTGAATTCAATATTGTTATTATCTTTGAGATCATCAGGATTAGTTTCTTGAGTAGAATCAATACCCGTATTTAATTCAGTTATTCTTTGCTCGCTGATATCAAAGCCAATAACATTGAATTTTTTAGAAAAGGCTATGGCTAATGGCAATCCAACATAACCTAATCCAACAACACCTATTTTATGCGATAATTCCATTCTAATTAATGATTTCTATAGACTCTTTGGTCTTTGCATATATCAATTTATTAGGTATCTTTTTTAGTAAAATAGTAAAGATACAATCCAATAAATGATCCAACTATTAAGCCAATAATTGTTGAAATAGCTACAATACGAATTCTATCTGGACCAGATTTCCATTCTGGAAGGTATGGATCATCGATAGGTCTGAGTACATAATTTTCCCTTACATTTGCAATCATTTTTACTTTTAGCTGAGCATCGATAAGTGTTGAGATCGAATCCTTGGTTCCAATTTCCATTGTGTTTTTTAACTCATCATTGAGGTACTTTAAGGACTTATTTGTTTCTTCTACATGTTGAAGTCGAACAATATTGTTTGCTTCTTGAATAATTGTTTTCGTCATTTTAAATGCAAAATCAGGTGAGATATGCTTAAAAGCTAAAAAGATAAACCCAGTTTTTTTATCAGCTGAAACAGTTAAGTTTTTTATAAAAAATTCATAATGAGATGACAAAAAACTTGGTTTTTCTTGAATCCATTTTTTTTCTTCAGGGTCATATAAATCCTCATCAAATGAAAGTATTTTTGTTTTAGAATCATAGCTTTTTGCTGCTACCAAAGAAGGATATATTCCATCAAGCTTCGCAATATGTTCATAAAAAGCTCTTGATTTAATTGTTGCGATAATATGATCTGACTTAAGGGAGGTCCCAGAATTTATAGAAACTCCAGCAAGGGAGGCCAATCCGCCATACCTAGTCGCTATGTTTTGAAATCCACTTCCTCCTGCCTCACTATCATCAACAATGGTCAATAAACTGTCTGATGAATATACATCTGGAGAAAATATAGAATAAATTGAAGAGCATAATAAAGATATAAGCGCTAAGCTAAAAATAATCCTTTTTGAATTTCTTAAAATATCAATTAAATCTGAAAGTTTAAAATCGTCATCATATTCAATCTGATTATCAATATTGTTACTTTTATTTTCTTTATCCATAAATCCACCTCTGGAGGCTGAAGCCGGAATCGAACCGGCGTGAACGGCTTTGCAGGCCGCTGCATAGCCACTCTGCCATCCAGCCTTATTTTTTAAATGTTGCTATTGTATATGAAAGTCCTGTTTGTAACGTAATAATTAAAGCTAAAAAAAGAAAGAAATTTGAAATAAATAATACTAAGGAATTGTTTAAATATAGACCAATCATGAAAAATCCAAATGTAAAAAATTGAAGTGACGTTTTAAACTTCGCCATAAAAGTAACATTTGTAGCATCATTATTTAAGTTTCTTGCATTGATATCTCTAAGAGCACTAACCCAAAATTCTCTTATAAGAATAAGCCCACCGCAAAAACCAACAAATGTACTTGAAAGTTCAATGCTTAAACCAATTATTAGAAATGTAATTAGTATTTTATCCGCTATTGGATCTAATACAGCTCCAAGGTCTGATTCAAGATTATACTTCCTTGCTAAAAAACCATCCCAATAATCTGATGCAGAGGCTATAAAAAACAATAAAAAAGCAAAACCATAAAAATCAAAAACAGTAATAAATAAGAAAATAATTGGAGAAATTAAAATTCTGAAATATGTTAAAAATTGAATAAAAAAGTTCATTGGCTGTAAAATGATTTAATCTCTTTTGCTAGTTTAATACTAATTCCATTTACCAAACATAGTTCAGACTCTGAAGCATGCTTGATTGATTGAATTGACTTGAAATATTTTAATAAATCCTTTTTTTTCTTCGGCCCTAAACCTCTAATTTTATCAAGAGAGGATCTATTTATCGATCGATTTTTTTTCCTTCTATTGCTTTTGATGGCAAATCTATGTGACTCATCTCGAATTTGTTGCAGCAAAATAAATCCTGGGCTATCTTTTGACATTTCAATTATTCCATCTTTAGACAGAATCGTTTCAGTAGATCTAATCCTTTTGGAGCCCTTTACGATACTCAGAATTAAAGGTGAATCTTTAGTTAAAACGGAAAAAATACTTAATGCTGCCTCTAATTGAAGCTTTCCTCCATCAATTAAGATAATATCCGGCAATGGATTTGAACTCGCTTTATTTATTCTCCTTTCTAGAACATGTCTAATTGAACCCGTATCATTTCCTGATAATTCTTTGGGTATATTAAAAAGCCTATATTGCTTTTTATCAGGCCCTTGAGATGAGAACCTTACTGCAGATGCGACAGCATTCTGACCACTATGATGACTTATATCAAAACCTTCTATTGTTAAATTTTTATTTTTTAAACCTAATTTTAAAAATAGGTCCTTCAGGGCGAAGGTATACTTATCGGATTGATTAATACGATTTTCAATAACCTGATTAGCATTTAATATGCCTAATTTTGCAACTTTCCGCATATTTGTATTGATGCTTGATGAGATTGATACTTTCTTTCCAAATTTTAGTTTAACCGCTTCTTTTATAAGAGAGAGGTTTCTGGGCTTTGTATTTAAAATAATTTTCTTAGGCAGTAAAAAGCTATTTTGGTAATAAGAAAATATTAAGCTTTGGTACAAGCTATCAATATCATGCAAATGATTTCCTTTTATATAATGAGTTTTAGCTCCTCTTATCTTGCCATCCCTGACTGATAATACAGAAACACCTGTTCTGTCTAGCTTAGAAATACATGAAAAAAAATCAATACTTATCAAAGAACTGTTGAAGGACTGCTCTTGATGCAAAAGATCTAAACTTCTAATTCTTTTTTTAATCTCATTAGCCCTTTCAAACTCTTGCAGCTCTGCAAGCTTATGCATTTGAGAAGTCATTAACGATTTTGTATCTTTTCCAGAAGACGTAAGATAATGTTGGGAAGAAACAATATCTGACTGATAGCTAAACTCAGAAATTAAATCTACACATGGAGCAGAGCATCTTTGCATTTGATGCTCAATGCATGGTCTAGACCTATTGTTAAAAGTTGTATCACTACAATTCCGAATTTGAAAAATCTTCTGTAAATCTTTAATAGTTGATTTTACAGCTTGAACACTTATGAACGGACCAAAAAAATTTTTAGAAACAGCATGTTTTGATCTCTTCATGCTAATACTTGGATATTTATGATCCATTGAAAAATGAACATATGGATATGTTTTATCATCTCGCAAAAGGATATTGAAGCGAGGTAAATTTTCTTTAATTAAGGATTGTTCCAGAAGAAGAGCTTCAGCTTCAGTGGTTGTGGAAAAGGTTTCAATTTTATCCGTAAGAAGTTTAATCTGTTGTGCTTTTCTATCCTTGAAAGATTTTCCAAAATATGAGGATACCCTTCTCTTTAGATTCTTTGCCTTCCCGATATATATAATTTTATTTTTAGAAAAAAACTTATATATTCCAGGTGTATTAGGAACTTGTTTTAAATTCAAAGCCATTAACTAAGAAATTTTTTTGTAACAGCTTTTCCTGCAATAACACCATATTGATCAAATGGATTAATTTGTAACATGCAAGCAGTTATAAAAACACGATGCTCCCAGGTTGCGAGCAAAAAGCCAAGACTAGCAAGAGATAAATTATTTACATGGAAAATATTCACTGGTGAATTGCTATTAGTTTTTTCAAGCAAATTACTAGATGCATTTAAATTAGAGGAAAGCAAAGAGGCCTGCCCTTTGGCTTGAGCAGATAATAATGGACTAATTTTTGAAGTTGAATAAATAATATCCGTACAAAACTCTGCTGTACCTTGATGTAATAATTGAAAGTAAGAATGTTGAGCAGTAGAGCCAAAACCTCCAAATATTGACTGACCTGTCTGTTTAAAAAAAGATTTAGGATGAGGTTTTTTTCCAAGTGACTCCATTTCAAGCTGTTGAATATAATTAGTTAGCGATCGTAATTTCCAATTATATGCGAGTACAATTCTGTTCTTCTTATTCATAAAATTGCTGAACCACAAATCTGAAAATGCTAGTATTTTTATGAATTTTTGATATTGCTTATCTTGCCTTGAATTACCTAAAATCATTTTATCTGCAGCTGATCCGCCCTTTAGAAATTTTGAAAAATCATTTTCAATTACAGCACTTAGAGATATTGGTGACCAAATTGAATACCTTCCTCCAACAGATTCTGGAAATGGAACAATACAATTTTCTGGGAAACCCATTGCAATAGCTTTTTTTGAATTTGCAGTTATAACTATTGAATTCTTTGAGTTTCGTTTTCGTCCTAACCACTTCAAACATAAAAGAGTTTCGTCTGTTGATAATGATTTTGATGAAAAAATATAGAAATTCTTTTGTCCACTCAATGGTTCTAATATCGAGTTAAGCTCATCCTTGTCAGGCCCAGAAATAAAAAAATAATTAAATTTTGATGGGTATTTTTTTGAATATTCTTGGAGTAATTTTGGCCCTTCATATGACCCACCTATTCCGAATGTAATAATATTCCTAAATCCTTCTTTTTTAATCCTCTTAATAAAAGGTTGTGTTATTTTTTTAAAATTAAAATTCTTTGATTGTTTATCAACACGATATTGGTGATGTAAAGCTGGACTATTTTCAGTCTTATTTACAACCTTTCCGTTAAAAAGATTTGATATGGAATCCTGAAGATTTAATTTACTTGCAAGCTCATCAAAGATTTTATAGTGTTGAGATGAAAAGCTTTGTAAAAATGGTTGGTAATTTAGGTACTCTGAATTAAATTTAAATGGTAGATTTTTTACTGAGATATCATTTTTTGAAAGCTTCTCAAGATCTGAAAAGGATTTTTTAATTGATCTTTTATTCATAAATTGAGTTATTCAAACTTTTTAATGCCAGTGCAACATCATTAGCCTGAGTTATAGGTCTGCCAATAACAAGGAAGGTGGCACCCTTTTTAATCGCATCTTTTGCGCTCATAGTTCTTGCCTGATCATCATCAACTAAAATATCCCTTATCCCTGGTGTAACTTTAATTGAGTGTGAATCTAGAATTCCATTTGCAACTTCTAACTCAAGAGGTGAACAAACAATACCATCTATTTTTGTTTTTTTAGCTAATTTAAATAAATTTACTATTTGATCATTTAAACTATTGTTAAATAAATTTAATGAATCTGATTCATCCAAACTTGTAAGAATGCTTACTCCTATTACTTGAGTTTTAATTATTTGAGCTGCAAGCATTGCTTTCTTGATCATCTCTTCACCGCCAGATAAATGAACGGTCAACATATCAATATTACAGTCATGAAAACCTAAGATTGTTTCATGAACAGTATTTGGTATGTCATGCAATTTTAAATCTAAAAAGATTTTAAAACCTCGTTGAAAAATCTCTTGAAGAAATGATTTACCTAATGCATTAAAAACTACACTTCCTATTTTAATTTTACAAAGCTTTGGATCAAGTTGATCTACAATAGCATTGGCTTTTTTAAGATCAAATGTATCAATAGCTACAATTATTCTAGGATCAGTCATTAGTTTTAAGAAGTTTC
>Ga0255758_10004512_pt1 | contig 11792 bp, 11 predicted proteins | sample 011ome_24_FD_179958 | JGI IMG/M metagenome (GOLD analysis project Ga0255758, IMG submission 179958) | Coastal salt marsh microbial communities from the Groves Creek Marsh, Skidaway Island, Georgia - 011513CT metaG (version 2) | ecosystem: Environmental > Aquatic > Marine > Intertidal zone >...
AATCCATATACAATACAGAAACGATTATTTTTTTTACCAAAAAAAAAGGGGATATTTATCGTAACCCAATTTCCTCCCCAGGAAGTAACATCCCGCGTCCAGACCATATCTTTACCACTTGAGCCTTTTTTAATCTAGGATTACCTTGATATTCGTCCCATTTCAATCCCCATGATTTACCAAACGTTCCGCGCGACCATAAGTGAATATCAGCAAATAATGTATGAGGAGAACGATCGTGTTTGTGAAAGTAAAAAATGCTCAATAATCGTTCTAGAAGCATTCTCTTATCTCGTGAATCCACTTCTTTTAAACCAATTGATATGAACTTATAATCCTTTTCAAGCTCATCCACATAATCTCTGGATACAATACAAATACCACCGAAGGTACCTTGCCAACAATTGAGATTTTTCCATACGTTTTCTAACTCTCTACTTTTTTCAAACTTTGAAATACATTTGTTCATCGCATCTCGTAACTGAACATACCAACTCACCGAGTTAAAACTCCAAAAGGAAAGAAAATCGTCTTCAAACATATTGTCGTGAATGTGGTGTTGTATAAATACCGAGTCGTGAAGAAATACTGCATATTTTGTCTTTCCATACGTATGAAAGTAATAAAATGGTAACATTTCTCCCCGTTTTGTGAAATCCTTACATCCAAATTTATTATCATTTTCTTTACTCGAGTAGAAAAACGTAACGTCACTCACTTCTTCGTCCCCCATCGTAAAACTCTCATGTGAGTTATCATCGATTACGACAATCTTTACTTTCTTATAAATTCGCCGCAAGCATTCATAATTATGTTTCCAGTATTTTGAAGTCTCTTCGTTATTCATATGCCGTGTAATATAAATAGTGTAATTGTCTTCAAAAAAGTCTTGACGTAAATAGGAGCGCTCTGTATTCACTGCGAAGAACTGTCGTTGTTCTTTCATACCATGCATCACCCAGTGTTTCCACGCAGATTGTTTATTGTTGATAGATGGTGCTTTTTTTAAATCAGGATAATAGTCCATATATTTTCTCCAATCAAAATTATTATAATTTTGGATAATGGTCATTAGTTTAACCATATATATTTATAAACAGAAACTTTTTCGGATAGTTTTACTACTAATCTTCTGTGTCTACTACAATCTCGCAAACTTCAGCTTTGCTTTCGGCGTGTTTCTTTTGGCAACCCTTTCTATGTGCAGCCAGCGCGCGTCGTGTGTCCCATCCCTTGTTGCAAAATTCACATACAAAATCAAATGCCTTCATGTGCGCAAATTTAGTATTTAAATATTTTTCAAGACAAGTCAAATTCAATTGTTTGATCGAGGTCACCATGCGTTTTTGAAAGTCGTTCACCAAACGAATCATATTTTCTTTGGCTTCCATCATGTTGTTAAACTCAATATTGATAGTGTCGAGGTCATCTTTCGATATACTATTTTCATCTAGATCAATTTCATTCAAGCGCTCCGATAGTTGATCAATCATCTCTATAGCAGCTTTGATCTTTCCTGGTTCATAATTGACGTTATGTAGATACACGAGCACATTATTCTTATGAATATCAATCTTGTAGTTTTCCTTTCCGCTAATACCACTATTTTGAGACAAAAAGATACCATGGGCATTGTTGCGTTCTATATCATCAATAAATTTCTTAATGTTGTCTGGACCAATATTCACAGCGTAATCTTTGTTTTCAACCAATATATTTTTACCGGTGTTTCGAATTACAGTATAGTCACAACAGTGCGCTTGTTTTCCACTTCCATTATGAACGACCTCGTCGGAGGGGAATATTTGGCTTAATATGGGAAGCAATTTATTTTCACTAATGTCTCCCTTCCGGGAAGAGGTTTTGGAGCTTAATATGTGATCATGTAACGATTGCTTGAGTTCCGCTGTATTTTCTCCTTGAATGATGGATTTTTCCTTGATTTCTGATAGAGAAGACGTCAATCTTTCTTCACTGGCTGAAAGCGTTTGCAAAAGAGGTTTGTTGGTCGTGTCAATTATATCAGGTAGTTTCTCGACGTAGAATAATTTTGTTTTATCAATATAGCCATTTAGTTGTGACTCCAATAAAGCAGTTATCTTCCCCATAGACTCGTCAGAAAATTCCTTTTCGTGGAGTTGGGTCAGAATACCATTGGTGATATCGGTTTTCAAGTGTTGGTTACTTTCCTGAGCATTTTGGGTGATTTGTTTCAAAATAGTCTGTATAGTAGTGATATCACTAGAAGCCTTTTCTGCGGATAATTGCGTCACCTCTTTCATGTTTTGAATTTGTTGTAGCGCGTTGTCCGTGTTCGTAGCCGTTTGTTGCATTTTTTGAAGCATATTTTCCAATATACTATTGTCGATGACCCCGCTTGCGTTATTCAGAAGACGTTCGAATAAATCTACAAACATGAGGTTTACTTCCTCAAAATGGAGAGAAGAATATTTGCGATAAAATTCTATAATCCTCTCGTTTGTTATATGGAGAGTTGAAAGGGGACTTGTATTTTGATTTATATTTTCGTTTTCTTCTCGTATAATTTGCGACATAATATTACTTAAATAAACATCTTTAAACTCTTTACAGGTAACATATTGAGAATGAAATTATTTGTTGGTGATATTGATTATTTTGGTGTTTATTTAATTGTGTCTTATATGTATGCATCATTTATTTGACTGTTTCAAAAAGAAAAAAATAGTCGTTATTGTAGAGGAAGAAGACGATTTATATTCGCCCATTGTCACTGATAGTAGCCGCAATTCTGAGAAAATAGAAAATATGGTTGACAATTTTACTGAAGGAGTATTAGATGCGGGTACAGAAGCCGCACTAGCAGTCATAAACGAAGCTGGTGATAAGTTTGGTCAAGCTAGTGAAACTATGAGAGACAGCATGAGGGAAACAGTATCTACACAAGTAAGGCCTGCTGTAAATCTCCTCATAAACGAGGATGTTCGCGCCGAAGATATCTCTTTAACAAATGAACCAAGAGATAGCATTCGTCCTGGAACGCCGATACCTGCTTCGTTACTGGAAGGTCTTCATAAAGTGAGAGACAATGATGGATTATAATTGTGTCAGACGAGTAAAAAATAAAAAACACTTGCTAGGCTTAAACCACCCCCATTTTATATAAATTAAATGTGTCGGATTTGTCCCCCGTAGCCATTTTTTTCATATAATTATAAAGTGCTTTCTTATCAATACTCCTCTCCGCGTTTGAGTTAAACTTTTCTCTTAATCATATTTAAACCCTTTTTATATATTTAATTATGCACTGGATATACATAATTAAATGTGAAAATAATATAGCATATATAGGGGAGACGAAGAATTTATTTAGTCGACTTAATCAGCATATGACCAAACGCGGGTCCAAGCATACCATCGAAAATCAACCCGAATCGTTGGGTGGATTATACAAAGTACATACTCATTATCGCTTTCTTCAGTATTGTAGAGAGATTGAAAAGGAAGAACCCGATACGGGAAAGATCCATGAATTAATGGACGAGTTCAATATGGTAGAATGGAACAATAAAGATTGGGCTCGTATCATAGAAGATTATATGACTGAGAACCTTCTCCAGTACGACGACATAAATGTATTCGGAGGAAAATACGTGAATGACAACAAGCACGAACTAGAGAAGACATTTTCCATCAAAGAAGTAAACAAAGTACCGTTGTGTAAGTGTAATTTTCCAGCAGAAGTGCATATGATGAGTACCACGAAATATTACAAACTTTACTTTACCTGCTGTATGAAAAATGTATGGCCAAGTATGCGTGAAGAATATAAAAAATTACCGATTGAGGAGGGCTGTTCATTTTACCAAGAATTTACTGAAGGGATCGAATATCGTATCAAATCAACGCTTTAAGCATCTTCGTTTTTTACAAAAAAATATAATGGATCTTAATATAATGAATGATATTAGCAATATTTCCCCTACACTCCAAAGTAAGCTATATCTTCAGGAAATGAGACGATTAGGGAGATCAGTGTACAATTTTGGACTGGGTGAAAATCCGGTGAACCAGCCTTCCTTTTATGTAGACATGTTGGCAAAACATGCAAATCAAAAATCGTACACTTCAAGTGAAGGCATTACGCCGTTGAATGACTGTTTGAAAAATATGTACAATACAGAAAATACGAAATATGAGGTATTGGTAGGAAATGGCCTCAAAGAATTATTGTTTGTGGTTCAATCTGCTTTCAAGGGGAAAATCATCCATGTGACTCCCTCGTGGGTCAGCTATAGTGAACATATTGACTTACTGGACCGAATGGACGATTTGATTGAAATCAAAACATCTATTGAAAATGACTTTCGTATCAATCTAGATGTTTTGGAGTCTGTACTGCAATTACATGACCAAGAACCAAAAATGATACTCCTTAATTATCCCAATAATCCAACTGGCACGTGCTACTCAAACGATCACTTAAAAGATATAGCAGAACTCCTGCGAAAATACAATTGCATGATATTCGCGGATGAAATTTATTTGAATTTATGTTATCGTGGCGATCAGCGATCCATATCTGAATTTGCCCCAGAATTAACTATACGAGCTACCTCTGTATCTAAAGACATGGCATGTGGAGGGTATCGTATTGGATGGTGTGTATTTCCTTCGAACCTTCATACATTCTTCGAAACATGTCGTAACTATGCCTCACGTGTGTATTCATGTTCTGCAGCGCCCATTCAATATGCAACATGTGAATTGCTTGAGAACAAAGAGGTATGTAAAACATATATTGAAAAGACGAAACAATTATATCAGCATGTAATCGCCGAATTGTTGCCGATTATAAATAAAACAAAGTTGATATATCCTTCCCCATCATCCGCGTGGTATGTGTTTATAGATTTCACCAATTATAAATCTGAATTGGCAAATCTTGGCGTGTATGATAGTATTGATTTATCCGTATATCTCATGAAAAATCATAATATCATCACCGTGGCCGGTCAACACTTCCGCGACGATAGTTTGGCACTTCGATTTTCGCTGGTCGATTTCTCTTTCGACGTGGAAACCGAACAATTTGAAGATCTCGATATTGAAAACATGAAAAGAGGCTTTCATGAGATGGTTTCGTTTTTATCATCTCTTTCGTAAACTTATTACTTCTTAGGGCCATAAAATTTCCATTTTATTTTATATTTCCACACTACATGGGCTCCATGAACGAGCAATATAAAATATGTATCTCATCTATTTCCAACATCATAGCAACAACATTGGTGTATCCGTTCGACACAATTCGCATTAAAATGCATTTAGATAAGGAAATACATTTTACATTTCGCAATATGTACAAGGGATACACGTCTGGTATCTTGCGACAGCTGACGTATTCTACGCCCAATATATATATTTACTCCTCCCTCTATTCAAGTTACAAGGATACGCACAAAAAAGAACCGGAATTAGCTCGCAAATTTGGCTATGGTGTATTCGCTGGGGCTATTGCGGGACTATTGGGAACGCCTTCTGAGGTAATCATGGTGCGAGACGTTTTGAGCAAAACAACAAATGGAATAGTCCCTATTTCCAGGACGATATGGCAAAAATACGGAGCGTCGCATTTTTTCAAAGGTTGTATTCCGACCATGTTTCGCTCTATGACTTTTAACAGCATAAAATTGTCCATGTACTCGGAGATAAAACCATGGATGTCACAGTATACAGAAAATAAATTTTATGTACATAGTTCTTCTGCTTTTATTTCAACTACACTAGGAATTGTTGTAAGTAATCCTCTTGATGTCATAAAATCGCGTATGCAAAAACGAAACACTGGGTTCGTACAAACGTTTTATGAGATCAAAAATGTAGGCATGTTCGAGTTTTACAAAGGTTTTGCGCCAAGTATGATGAAATCTGTGCCTCATTCCATCGTCTCTTTTGTTTTGTTTGAAACACTATCAAAACACATACTCAACAAGGAACTTATGTAAGAGATCGTTTCTACGGGGTCGCTTACGGAAAACTTTCCACTTTAACAGAGTTTCCTTTTACCTCCACATCTCCGATAGAAAAAGGGCAAGCCATATTGATTTCTGACTCGTTATAGTTAAACATCAATTCGTCCCCTTTTTTTAGGTCTCGTTTCGCCACAACATTCAATCCGTCAATATAAATAGTAGGATCGAAAGAGTGATTGATATACATACCATGAAGGTCATAAATATGTTTATTATTTCCTATGTGAATGCTTTCACGTGTAGGATGATCGAATATTTCTCCGGAGAGAACGTACACAAGCTCGTTTTTTGCATAGGCTTTGGTTGCAAATAGACCCTTTCCATTTACGTTCATGCTATCTTTTACTTCCATTAATTACTATAAAAGAAATGTATTTAAATGGGTAATACGAGAAATACGTAACCTCATTTGACAACGATCTCCTTCGCTACATCAGATATTATTTTCTTGTCTTCGCGCGGATCTTTCAGCACTTCGTTTGCAACTTTTAGATACGTATCTGGGTCATTTTGCACACTTGATAGACTTTTTATGCTTTTTTTTGTGATTTCATCAAGAGCATGTTTTAGCTTCGGCTTGTCTTTTTCTTCTTTTTCCCATCTATCTTGATCCTTTACATAGATGGTTTCTTTTTTAGCGTCGCTACAGTGAACTGGTCGTTGACATACGTCAAGTGTGTTGAGTTTATCTACCAAAATAGTAGACATCCCTTTTGTCTGCCCATATTCTTGGATCGTTTGTAAATCTTCTAGACTTAACTGTATCGATTCGATGAAATCTTTCATATTCATAGCGTCTTTGCACTTTTCGTCCAAAAAAATTTGAATATTGAAATTATTTTCGCTATTGTACGTATTATGACTATTATTCATCGAATTCATGCTTGGTATTTGGTCACAAATTTCTAATACTTTATGTTGAAGTTCACTATTCTGTTTGACTAATTTTATCACCAAATCGTCTGTCACAGTAGTGTCTATCTTTGTGTCCTCCAGTTTTTTATTTTCAACTGGAAAACACTTTTTTTTATGTCGCCACAAAGATGTTCTACTTTGAAAGTTTTTCTCACAAATTGTGCACTCATACGCTGTGGCATTTTTTGGCGTTAAATTTGTTTCATTTGTTTCATTTTGTTTCAAAATATGTTTCCGTGTGGACAAATGACGTTTAAAATCGCTAATTTTACTGCATTTAAAGTCACACAACTCGCAATTATATTTGTTGGCGTTTTTGGCGTTTTTTGGCGTCAAAATTGTTTCATTTTGTTTCATATTTTGAAACATAAAAAACGCCTAAGTTGTTTTCGCAATAACTTGTTAAAAAAGTTATGGTAACAAAATGAAAAGGGAAAAACGGAAACGCGAGCATTATGCTCTCAACCACTTTTTTTATTTTTTTTGAAAATTCTTCATCAAAAAATTTAGATAAAACCTCTCCACAAAAGTTTTTTCAGAGAAATAGAATTTTATTTTTAAAAAAAAAAAGTTTATGGCTAAAGAAAACATTTAATTTTCCTGTGTTGTTATTGAAACGACTTCGCTTACATATAATAGAGTTCCCCACATATAAAGGGACACCATATCTTTCTTCGTATATCCTTTGACGGTAACAGTTTTTCCTATATTTTCTTCACAAAGCTTCTGAATGTTCATGGGGAGATAGTTCTCATTATTGGATCCGACAATACCATAAAACCCACCCTCCAATTTAATAAATTGAATGACACCTGTAATATTTACTATATTTTTATCTTCATCAGATAGCTCTTGAAACATGGCTATTTCTTTTGTAAACATGGATGCGTCAAGAGAGGGTAGACCAAAATTTTCTGTCATATCCTTGGCAACTAAACTAATCAATACTCTTCTAGAAATATACACAGCATCATTTGTTACATTTTTCTGTTCTGCATTGGACATAATGTCAAATACAATTTGTATTGTGTCGCCCTCTATGAACGGCATTTTTTTATATTCATTATCGTCGCTATTTTCAAATATCCCATTCGTAAAACGACACTTTGCGTGAGCATACATTTTGGTTAACACACCCATTGCTGCTTTGCCTCCTGTATTTATCCCTCGGTTTAGATAAGGAAGATGCTCGGTGATGGTAGATATGTTTACGGTTCCTGTCTCGTGTATAGACAGCACAATATCTTCTTCTATGTAATTTTCTCCTCGCGTACTGACAAATATGTGCGTCAATTCACCTCCGGCGATTACTATTTCGAATACCGCTCCCTCGTTTGAAGCTTTGTTATCATCTTTAATTTGATAAACACCGTCTGCTACGGTTCCTGTGAAAGTGCTCGCAGTCTTCATATTTCCATTTACCCATTCCAAGGAAGGGTCATTCAATATCACATCAATATTGGCAGATTTATCATCCTCTTTGTGGGTGAACATAATAGTTTCTCCACTTACATATTCTGAACCAGGATAAACCATTTCCACAAAATTGGGTATAGAATGACTGTCAAAGGAAACTTTGATATGAAGTCCTTTGTTCTCATCGGCCAAAACGACAATTTTATTTTTCAATATATTGTTTGTATCCTCCACTGTCAGGGATTTCATCATCATACTGGAAAAGGCCGGTAAAAATGTTTCACCGTAAAACGACAACGAGTTTGTTTCGGTAGTTTGTACAAGATAACCAAGATGCAAAATAGCTTCTTTGAAGGCAATTTTAAGTTCGTCTTTATTCTCAAACAAATCGGATGAACCGATATATCCAAATATTTCCTTGGCGAGATGTTGAACAAAATCCTCACTCGCATCAAAGTTTGCACCTGTTGTGCGTTCTGTATAAAAATTATAATCTGCTACTGTGTCTTCAGTAGTAATAGAATTATCTGCTTTACGTGAAGGAATGATAGGGCTGGATGAGTTCCATTTTGCAGTCGTATTCTGAATATCAAATTTATCTCCTGTGAACTGAAATAAGAAGGCATTTTTCAAGTTATCCAATTTCACATTCACAAATAATTGCGCGTCAGCAATAGGCGCGTCCATAACATATTTATAATCGACCCTACCAATTGTGTCGATTGCCTGCGTTTGATCAAAATGATATAAATATATTACAGCATAATCGAGATTATCACAAGTCATTATAAAACGACACGAAAATAAATAATAAAAATTTTTACATCTGGATATTTTTGTGACCTATATTATCCGCGGTTATATCGAGATATTAATTCATTTGGATAGTATAGAATGTTTTGGGCTATATTGTTGTATGTTTGTTTTTGTTTTACTTTAGGTGCCAATGGAAGTGATAAGGTAATCGAGTTAAATCATAAGAACAATATTTTATTACGCGGGGTCATTAATCAACAACGTGCGTCGCAGGTAATCCATGAGATTAATAAGAGAGAAAACAAAAGTGACTTATATTTAATATTGGACACCCCTGGTGGAGATGTGACACACGGAATGCAGATTATAGGAGAAGTGCAAAGTCATAATTTGAATTGTATTGTCCAAAAGGCATACAGTATGGGCTTTGCCATTTTACAGGCATGTAATAACAGATATATACTACCATTTGGGAGTGTAATGCAACATCAAATATCGATGGGAATACAGGGAGAATTGGGAAAGATAAAATCATATGTGTCTTTAGTGACACAATATCAGTCGTATTTAGTTGATTTACAAGCGCAGAGGATAAACGTAACTAGCGATCAGTTTATTCGAAATACAGACAATGATTGGTGGTTATTTGGTAAAAACGCTATTTCGGAGAATGTGGGCGATGAAGTGGTAAATATGAAATGCACTACAAATTTGACGAAGCGTAATTTGTCGATTACAAACGGTGGTTATGAGTATATATATTCTGCGTGTCCGCTGATTACCAAAGAGTTGGAGAAGAGGAAGACAGATAATAATATTGATACCATTTTCTACCTATGAGACGGGAAATGATTTCTCTATTTTCTTCTAGACTTTTTGGCCTTTTTAGTGAAACGTTTTTTGGAATGTTTTTTGGAATGTTTTTTGGCCTTGGATTTGTTTAACTTTTTTGTTTTACGTTTTCCGCCTCTTGGTATAAAGCCCGCGATTTCTTTGGACATTCCAGCCGGAAGATTGTTTTTTACTGCGAGTTCAGCTGCACCTCGACGTTCGCCTTTTCTTACTTTCATGATATCATTGTATAATTCTTTTACGAATTTATTTCTAGAAAGTTCTGTTAGAGGAATTTTTTTATTTATAGCTTTTTCAACAACCGATTTTATCAATATTCTACCACGTTCTTTGCTATCTATAGATTGTTGACGATAGCCTTTGTATTGGTCCACATTTTGTTGTTGTGTTTTTAAGTCAGATTGCAGACTTTTCAATTTATCCTTGTTTGCAGGATTTTCCATTCTTCTCGTGATCTTTGCTTTTGCGTTTTCATGTACACTGATCTCTTTTTCCCATCTGATAATAGATTCATTAAAAGGCTCTATGTATTCTTCAGCCATAACATCCATAGCAGTTTGTCCATATTTGTTGGTTATTGTCAAATCTGCGCCCTTATCGATCAGAAATAGGATGGCATTGTCTCTCTTATTTTTAGATGCTTTATGAAGAGCTGTACTACCACCTATGCCTTTTATGTCGTTTTCATGCTTGATATTAATATTTCCTCCTTTTTCCAGAAGGAGTTTCATGATATTTACGTCACCTTTGGCAGCGGCCCATACTAAGGGGGGTCCATTGTATCCATCTCCAGGCACATCAATAGTCGCTCCAGCATCTAATAATATTTTAACAATTTGTTGGTTACCAATACTCATTGATTCATATAGTGGCGTATATCCTTGTCGTGTTACATAATTCACATTTGCACCGGCGCCTATTGAGGTTTTAATATTAGTAATGTCTCCATGTCCAACAAATGTTAACAACGCTTTATCCTTGTCGTTCTGTGGTAGACTACTAAATTCTTCTGCGTTCATTTTCAATATATATATATGAAAATATTATATATATATACATAGTAGTTATATCAACAATAAAGCATATAAAAATACTCGACATCATCATAAATGGTATAGTTTCTACTGCGGATTGTTCTCTGCTTCCATAATGGTAATGATATCTGCCAACTTTTCGGTGTCGAATACGCCACCTTCTGGTAAACCGTATAATTGAATATATTTGATATATTCTGGACGAATGGTGGCAACCGTTTCCACAGTTGCCTCCATTTCGAAAAGAGGTTTGGTTGGATTTTGTGTTTGATATAATTCGTTTCGTATTTTATCCATCTCAGTTTTCAATTCATTTTCTATATGGAAACTCTTTTCCAACACCTCAAGGGATCTATTCACAAGTTTGCGCAAAAATTCGTAATAAGTATAATCTTCTCCGTCGCGTCGTTCTTCATTTAACTTAAGAGCCAACTGATTGTAATAATCGGTATTCAATAAGTGTTGAACCCCTTCAACATCACCTGAAATGAATTGACGCAATAAGGTATCAATGAAATTACCGGCATTTTCATATAGTGATTTTAATTGCTCTTGTACTTGCGAAGTAGATTTTGTGTACGAATTCAAAATATAATATCTGTCTGTTTCGCTGTTATACAATTGGCGATTGAAGTTGTCGTTGACCATTTCTCCCGTTTCGGGGTCACGGTAAATGTATTCTTCTTTTTGCGCGGCTAACCACTCTAACAAATATTGAACATCAGCAACATCCACTGCACTATTTTTTGTAACGTCGCCTTCGAAATGAAGAGAATCTGCAGAGCTGTATGTGGCTTCTGGAAGT
>Ga0255758_10004536_pt1 | contig 11760 bp, 14 predicted proteins | sample 011ome_24_FD_179958 | JGI IMG/M metagenome (GOLD analysis project Ga0255758, IMG submission 179958) | Coastal salt marsh microbial communities from the Groves Creek Marsh, Skidaway Island, Georgia - 011513CT metaG (version 2) | ecosystem: Environmental > Aquatic > Marine > Intertidal zone >...
AACTACAGAAGCTATGATCGCTGACAAACCAGAAGAAAAAGATGCTGCAGGTGGAATGCCTGGTGGTATGCCTGGTGGAATGGGCGGCATGGGTGGAATGGGTGGAATGGGAATGTAATCATTTCTACTCAAACAAAAATTCAAAAAGGGCAGTTTTTACTGCCCTTTTTTTTTATCTAAACTAAAAATCTTCAATGAAGTTTACAATGAATGTTCAATGAAGTTTTTACGCACAAAATAATTTTATCTGCGTAGGTCAAAACTCTTATAAATACTTTTAGATAGATTTAATGAGTGTTTAAAAAATAACATTTAAATGCGTATGCCGAAGTTATCTTAAACTTCTATCTATCGTTATATGCCATGTCTGATGACAACAATTATGGGTCACCGAAGTAATGAAAAGAAAACATTACGGGATATTTATGATGTTTTGATACCAAGTGAGCAATGACTTACCTGTCAACTCACAATCAATTTAAATGCAACTATATTTGTATTTAAGTGATGCGTTGTTTTACGAAAGTAAAAGAGAACTGAATAGAGATTATCGCACAACTGGGTCTCGTAGCAATTCAGAATATAGGTCTATGCAATACGATAAACGCAAGACAAAACCTCTTGTTCTGTGAAGCAAGAGGTATGTCTAAACAAAAACAATTCCGCAAGAAAGGATAACCAAATGAACAAGATTAAACAACTAATCCAGAAACTAGAAAGAGAAAAAGAACCATTAGATAAACTAATGTTACTCCAACAAATGAATAAAGAACTAGAACTAATTAAAAAAGAGTTACTAAAGAAAATTAAATGAAACTAGATAATACAATTAAAAACATCTTGAGTTCAGAAGAAGCAGAAACTGAATATGAAGAACTATTATTTCAATCAAGTATTTTAAATACAGATGAATTAAAACATTCAAGAAATGCAATTCTCGGTGATAATAATAATTCCAGTTTTCATATTAGAAGAGTTACCAAGTATGCAAATGTTATTATTAATCAGTTAATGAATAATAGAGATTTTAAAGTCAAAAAGACTAAAGTTGAATTCTTTTAAATATGCATCAGGAGTGGTGATTTATTCAAATACGATAGATATTACTTATTTTCAGTATTCACTAAAATTTGAATACTCCTCCCCTGTTTGACAACTATAACAAACATACTTTCAAAAAGGAAAATACAATGTGGTCAGCACAAAACAATCAAACATCAACTACTAAGAAAATAACAGTCAATTTTTCAATAGATAAACATCTATACGAACAATTTAAAAGAGTTGCACAAAAAGATATGCGTAAATACTCAAATATCGTTGAAGGCAGTATTCGTAGATATGTGCAGAGTAAGGTTTAAGTGTTAAACTAATCTTACAAATGAATAAAGAAGAACTAATTGAGTATTGCAAAGAGGAAAATAGAATTTGTCCAATGCCACCTGAATGGGCAAAAATTGGTGAAATAATTAAGATTAAACCTGGTCATCCCTGTACACCATTAATTTTAAATGGTTGGGCATTTTCATCTAATGAGGAAAAACAAAAACGATTAGTTCAACAAATAGATTATGCAAGTAAAGATGAGAAGATTTATGAAGAATTAAAAAACTTTATTCTCAAATTAAGCGATAGTCAGTGGCATAAAGAATAAATCTGAATTGTTGAATTCATCTATTGGTGCTATCTTCCTAGCACAATGTCTTCAAAAGAAACTGATGCACGAATACGAATAGATAAAATGCTTATTGAGGCAGGTTGGAAACTGCCTGCTTGGGCAAAAGAAGAAGAGATAAATGTTAAAACAGAAATTAACAATGCATCTGGTGAAGCAGATTATGTCTTATTAAGTTCAAAAGAAAATCATTTATGTACAATTGAAGCAAAGAAAACTTTACTCTCACCTCTTGTTGGTAAAGAACAAGCAAGAGGTTATGCAAATTCCTTAAGTTGTAGATTTATAATTTTATCAAATGGCATTCTTCATTATCTCTGGGATTTAGAACAAGGTAATCCAGTAAAAATTGAGAAGTTTCCATCTCAAGAAGATTTAGAGATGAAAACTACATTTAATCCTCCAAGAGACGAGGATGAAGATAATGGAATTAATGAAGACTATTTAGCACTAACTCAATTTCCACAATACAAAGATAGTCCTGATTACAAAAATGAAAATAAGAGAAAAGAGTTTCTTAAAAAGAATAATCTAAGATTTTTAAGACACTATCAACTTGGTGCAATTAAAACAATTCAATCAAAAATCAAAAATGGTGGTGACAGATTTTTATTAGAGATGGCAACTGGTACAGGTAAAACAACTACCGCTGCTGCTATTATCAAAATGTTTGTAAGATTATTTAAAGTTAATAGAGTTTTATTTTTAGTTGATAGATTAGAGTTAGAAACTCAGGCAAAAAAAGAAATTAATGACATTTTAAAAAATGATTTTGAAACTACGATATGGAAAGAAAACAGAGATGATTGGCGAAGAGCAAAAGTAGTCATTTCTACTGTTCAATCATTTACAAGACACAACAAATATAAAAAAATATTTAAACCTAATAGTTTTGATTTAGTTATTTCAGATGAAGCACACAGAAGTTTAGGTCAAAGTAGTAGAAATGTTTTTGAATATTTTATTGGATTTAAATTAGGTTTAACTGCAACTCCAAGAGATTTTCTAAAGTCAGTTAATGAAGATGATATGTCTATGACTGACCCTAAAGAACTTGAGAGAAGATTGATGTTAGACACTTACTCTATTTTTGGATGTGATGATGGTGAACCAACTTTTAGATATTCATTACTTGATGGTGTTAAAGATGGTTTTTTAATTAATCCTACTGTTGTTGATGTTGAAACAGGTCTTTCAGCAGGCATTATGAGTAAAGAAGGTTTAACTTTTAAAGGAGTTGATGCAGAAGGAAAAGATGTAGATGAACAACAATTCTTTAAAAAAGATTATGAAAGAAAATTTAAATCAGATGAAACAAACTTATCTTTTTGTAGTGCATTTATTCAAAACGCATTACGAGACCCTTATTCAAATGAAATTGGCAAAACTTTAGTATTTTGTGTTTCACAAAAACACGCAGTTAAAATTACCAAAATCTTAAATGAACTTGCTGAGAAATACTTTCCCAATCAATATCAATCAGATTTTGCAATTCAAGTTACATCAAGCATTACCAGTCCTGACCCTCAACAAATGACGATTGATTTTAAAAATAATAATTTAAATGGAAATTCACCTTTAAATGAACTTTACAAGTCATCAAAAGCAAGAGTTTGTGTAACAGTAGGAATGATGACAACAGGGTATGACTGTAAAGACCTATTAAACATTTGTTTGTTTAGACCAGTATTTTCTCCTACAGAATTTATTCAAATGAAAGGTAGAGGAACAAGATTATTTGATTTTAAAGAACTTTGGAAAGATGAGAAGGAAATACCCAAAACCATTAATTCAATTAAGTCATCATTTAAACTCTTTGATTATTTTAAAAACTATCAATATTTTGAAGAAGAGTTTGATTACGACCAAGTTTTAAAACTTCCAACTGGCAGTAAAAATGATGGCAAAACTACAAATCCTCCTATAAATGCAGACGAAGTATTTAATAAAGATATAGACCCCATTCAAAAGACAGAAGAAATAAACATACCTCAAGCAGGTATGAGAATTGACAGAGATTTATATAAATCTTTTAAAGAAGAGTTTTTTAAAGATAAACAATCATACACTAATCTTAAACAAATGATTGAAAATCAAAATTTTGATGATGCAGAAAAATACTTTAAAGAAAAATATCTTAAAAAATCATATTCACTAGATAAACTAAGAGAAGCATTAGGACTTGATGTAAATATCTCAATCAAAGATTTACTCTTATATACATTTGGTTTCATTTCAAAAATTAAAAACAAAGACGAAATATTAGATGAAGAATTTGATAAGTTTGATGACAGATTTAAACTAGATGAAAGTTCATTTAATGCAGTTAAACAAGTATTTGATGCATATGCGACAGACAAAGATTTTAGAGATAAAATTGATAGTGGTAAGTATGCAGAACTAAATGTACACCCTTCAGGAGATTACTTCTTTAAATTGCCAGAAGATTTAAGACATAAGATACCAACATATATTAAAGAAAATATTAATTTAGAAAGATTTATTAATGCTTGATGATGTTACTAAAAGAAGAATTAACTCTTTAAGACAAATTTTAGTTGGTAAGTTACCAGACCCAAAAGCACAAGTTGAACAAATCACAAATGGTCTAATTTATAAGTTTATGAATGATATGGATGAACAATCTGTATCAATGGGTGGTAAATCAACATATTTCTCTGGCAAATTTCAAAAGTTCTCTTGGAAAAATTTAATGGACACTAAAACAAGTGGTGTTGAAAAAATCAAACTTTATTCGGAGGCAATAGAGCAAATGTACACTAATGAAAATCTTCCTGAATTATTTAGAGAGATTTTTAAAAACTCATTTCTTCCTTTCAAAGACCCATCAACATTAAATATGTTTTTAAAAGAGATTAATGAATTTCATTATTCTAATTCAGAAAAACTTGGTGATGCATTTGAATATTTATTATCTTTTATGGGTTCACAAGGTGATGCAGGTCAATTTAGAACACCAAGACATATAATTGATTTTATTGTTGAGATAGTAAATCCACAAAAGAATGAAACCATATTAGACCCTGCTTGTGGTACTGCAGGATTTTTAATTAGTTCTTATAAACATATTTTAAATCAAAATACTAAAAAAAATTTAGGAGATGAGTTAACAGCATCAGATAGAAAAAAAATTGGTAAAAACTTAAATGGTTATGACATTTCTCCCGATATGGTGAAAATGTCTTTGGTAAATATGTACTTACATAAATTTACTAATCCAAAAATTAATGAGTACGATACACTTTCAAGTGAAGATAGATGGAATGAATACTATGATGTGGTACTTGCAAATCCACCTTTCTTTTCCCCAACTGGCGGCATAACTCCACATAATAGATTTGGGGTTAATTCATCTAAAGCAGAAGTGTTGTTTGTTGATTATATTAACGAGCATTTAAAACCAAATGGTCGTGCAGGAATAATTGTTCCCGATGGAATTATCAATCAGACTGGGACTGCTTACAAACAATTACGAAAAAAATTAATAGAAACATCTTTAGTTGGGGTTATTTCTTTACCCTCAGGAGTTTTTAATCCTTATTCGGGAGTAAAAACCTCTATTTTAATATTAGATAAATTAAATTCTAAAAAGTTAGGAGAAGTTATTTTTTTAAATGTTAAGAACGATGGTTATTCATTAGGAGCACAAAGAAAACCAATAGAAAAAAATGATTTACCAGACATAACTGAGGAATTTATAAATTTTATTACAAAAAACAAAACAAATCATAAAGTTTTAAAATTAGATTTACTAAATAATGAAAATTATTCCTTAAATTACTCAATCTATGAATTAGAAAATAATTTATCAAAAGCAAATTATATAAAGTTAAATAATGAAAAATATTTTCAACTCTCATCTGGTGGAACCCCTAAATCAGATGAAAATAAATATTGGGGTGGTAATATTAATTGGATAACTCTTGCTGACTTACCTCAAAAAGATTTTATTTCATTAATTAATAATTCTAAAAGAAAAATTACAGAAGCAGGTTTAAAAAATTCATCTGCAAAGATTATTCCTAAAAACTCAATTATTGTTTCAACAAGAGCAACTTTAGGAAGGGTTGCTGTAAACAATGTTGAACTAGCAACTAATCAAGGTTTTAAAAGTATAACTATAAAAGACAATAATAATATTTCTTATAAATATGTTGCTTATTTAATGAAAAGTTTAGAAAAAAAAATGAATAGTTTGGCAACAGGAGGAACTTTTAAAGAATTATCTAAAACAGCATTTGGAAACTTAGAAATTCCTCTCTTACCAATAGAAAATCAAATTAAAATTGTTGAAGAATTAGATGGTTATCAAAAAATTATTGATGGATGTAGACTGGTTGTAGAAAACTATAAACCTTCAATTGATATTGACCAAAGTTGGGAAACAGTTGAGTTAAAGGAAATTGCTGAAGTTATATCTGGTCAATCACCTCCTAGTTCATCATATAATGAAAGTAAAAACGGTTTGCCATTTTATCAAGGCAAAACAGAGTATGGAGATATATATTTGAAAGACACAGATAGTTATACTAGCGAGGTAACAAAAATATCAAAAAAAAATGATATTATAATGTCAGTTAGAGCGCCAGTAGGTCCAGTTAATTTAAATCCTTTTGAAAAGATTTGTATAGGTAGAGGTTTATGTGCGATTAGACCAAAAAATATTTATGACTTAGAATTTATTTTTAATTATTTAAAAGTAGATGGTGTCGTAAAAGGACTTATGGGCACTACTTATGAAAGTATTAACAGGGATGAAATATTAAAAATTAAAATTCCTAATCCTGATAAAAAAAATAAAGATAAAATAATTAATCAAATTTTAGAGGAAAGAAAAATTATTGAAGGTAACAAAAAAATTATAGTAAAATTTTCAAAAAAAATTTCTAATACAATCAATAAAATCTGGTTAAATTAGTTACACTTGCAAATGCGTCTATAACAATTGTTGAAAAACCCTTAATCCATCAATGATGACACTAGTTTGTAGGTCAAAAAAGATAACTCTATTACTATTAATGCTTCTAACATTTTATCTATCTATCTCGTCATCCTCTAAAAACTGGTCTAGTGATGATACTCTTTCCTTACCGTCAGTTCTATTTTCTTTAATGATTGTATCTTTTGTCTCTTTTATAGATTCTTTAGTTTTACCAATAGTTCTATAAAAATATATATAACCAAACACTATTGCTAATATTAAAGTATTTTTAATTATAAAAGAGATGCCAATATAATTAGCATCATTATTAGATTTAAACTCAATGTAGTTTAAATACTGACTATGAATATATAAAACTAAAATTAATAAAATTATTGTTAATAATAATCCACTTAATCTTTCTTTTGCCCAATAATAAATTTGTCCTAAAATAAATTGTTTTCCAAACCATTTAATCATTACAATTTAGGTATCCCTAGTAATAATAAAACACTACTCAATCCAACTGTTGCTTTCAAATTAGAAATAACTTCATTCTCTTCTTTTTCAATTAACTTTCTCATTTCTTCTTTAGTATAATCTTCAGGTTTTTTTTGAGCATAAGTCATTAACTTCTCAACTCTTTTTAATGCTCTCTTTCTAATAAATCTTTTCCACTTTTTTACTGTGAAATCTTTTGCTGATTTTGTTCCGTCTATAGTGCCTTTTGTGATTTTATCTAACATTTATTTTCCTTCATCTTCATCATCAATAGGGTAGTAATCTTCTCTACGGTCGTTATCCGAAATTCCTAACTCTTGTTTTTCTACTTCTGATAAATCATCCACATCATCATCAACTAAATCACTTACAATATTATCATAAATGTCAGGAGTTTCATCTGGGTCACCTCTCAATTCTTCAAGTTCTAATTTATCTTCAGCAGTCAAAAATTCTAACTCTTTTCTAAATTTTCTTATATCGTCTTTAATTTCATCATTAAATTTAACATTAAGATAATATGGAAAATTATCATCTCGTTTAAATACATATTTGTCTATCGAAGTTAATTTATTTTCATCTTTAAGTTTCTGATATTTTTTATAATTTAATCTAAATCTTACATCTAAAAGACCTGTTTTAAATAATTCTCTTTTTTCTTTATTTGAAAGTTTATTAAAATCTTTTTTTAGAATACTAGAATATTTTGAAACATATTTTTTTAATAAAACTTCTCCTTCTTGAAGTTTAAACTCTTGATTTTCTTCTCTGCCAGAATTTTTCTTATAATCATATATACTTCTTCTAATTTGATAAGACTCAGTTCTTAATTTTTCCATCTCTATTCTATTTTCCATATAGTCTCTGACTAATTGACTTATATCTGGAGCATCATCTTCATTCATTCTTGTTTACCAATTGAGTTTGATTTAAATAATAATATACCTTCTTACAAAAATGAGGACTATCTAAAAGAACTACATTTTCATCAATACTTTCTAAACATTTTCCCATTTCTTCCTCAAATTTATCGTTTTGATAGTAATTTACATAAGCAACCCAGTAAGCAGTAACTAAATGAAATATACCTAACTTATCAATATGCTTAGGAAGTTTTTCCATTAGTTCTTTGTAGGTTTCTTTATTTTTAAAACACTTTGTAAAAATTTTGGTAGTTTTTTTATCTTCTGGATTGATATTGCTGTAATGAGCAAGACCTCTTAGGTCTTCTAAATCAATTTTAATTTCTGATTTTTCTCTAAACTTTTCTAAATGATTATTTAGATAAACTACTTTGGACATTAAGTAATTTAAAACTACTTACTAAAAATGTCTATTATATGGTCTGTTTAATATCTTATGAACTTGTGGAAAATATATTCTTTTTCCATACTTATTCTTAATTTCTGTAGATATTTGACGATATCCCAGTCCTGACCTTCTTAGACTAATCATAGACTGCAACATCTCAAATTCTTTATCATCTGGTATTAACTGATTGTTTTTATCTACTTTATAACCAAATTCAGAATAACCTCCCAAGTATCGCCTTTCCTTTTTTGCTATCTCTTTACTTGCTTTAATTCTTTCAGAAATATTAGTTCTTTCTATTTCTGCTAATGAAGCAAGAATTGTAATGAAAACTCTTGAAACGCCATCAGTATGAACATTACCAATATCAGTAATACAAAGTTGATTATGTGTTTTTTTAAAGTCTTCTACTAACTGCAATGTTTGAAGAACTGACCTTGATAATCTATCTAATCTACTAACAATTAATCTTCCATTAGACCCAAGTTCTTTTAAAACTTTTTGAAAAACTTTTCTTTTTCTAAATTCTACTCCACCAGAAACTATTTCAGAATAAACTTTATCAATTTTAAAACCGTGAAGTTCTGCAAATGCTTTACATCTTTTTTCTTGAGTATCTAAAGATGTGCCATTCAAACTTTCAATATGTGAAACTCGGATGTAAGCAATGTTCATGGTTGGAATGGTAGTGATAAAAAATTAAATGGCAAAAAAAATTCCAGAATTCAAACCAGCATTGACATTTTTGATGCTTTGTGATATATTAATAATATAGAGAAACACTACAAAAACCTAAATTCTCTATAAGACTTCACACTATAAATAACTGGATAGGCAAATGCATTAGCATTTGTGTAATTAAAACAATTAATTTTGTTAAGAGAATAGGTGTGTCCAGTGTTCTGTTACCAAAGAAAGAAAAAACAATGCTTAAAAAATATAAGATAAAATACACACTAGACTTTGGTGGTCGTAGTGGTGAGAACAAAGAAATAGTAATTGAAGCACACAGCAAAGAAGATGCAGAAAAAGAGTTTCAAGATTACGATGAGACAATCAATGGTGATATAGAAGTTGAATATGTTTCGTCTGTAGAAGAAACAAAAGAACCACTTTCAGCAAGTTATCTATCAATGTGTTTTGAAGAAGAAAGAGGAAACTTATAGTGAAAACAATAGGACTTACACTTGATTACCTATGGAAACCAATTAGCATAAAATTACATAATGCCAAAGATTAACAAAAAAACGATATTCAAGTTTGAAAGAATTCCAGTAAGTGTTTTTCAATTTGAAAATAGTAAGAATTACTTTGTCAGATATTATGTTGGCAGACAAAAAGGTGCTAAATCTGGTAACAAAGATAAAAGTTTAAAAACACAGAACAAGAATGAAGCAAAAGTAAAAGCAAAAAAAATCTATTTTGAATATTTAACTAATCCAACTCCTGTAGAAAAAGAAATTGATTTTAATATTGATGTTGCTCAACCTTTTTTCAGACACAGAATAAGACACTATAAGAATAAAAATCCAGATAGCACTCAAGGTATTAGAGAAAAACAAAGATACGATAATTACATTCATAAGTTTTTTGAAGATGTTGATTATAGAAATAATGAAGATTTAGAAGACGCAATCGATGAACTTAAAGACAATTTAAAACAAGATGAAAAAACAGATAATACAATTTCAAAATATTTTAATGTTTTAAGTTTAATGTTCAGAAAAGCAGTTGAGAATAATTTAATTAAAAAAGTCCCCTATTTTCCACCTTTAAAAGTAGTTAATCAAATTAGACATTCCTATCAAAATGAAGAATTAAATTTAATCAATAGAAAATTAGATGATGAATTTAAAAGAACAGAAGATAAGTTTTATTTATTTGTAAAAGACTATTTAAATCTAATAAGAAGTGCTGGATTTAGACCAGGTATTGAACCATTAAAGATTAAAAATTTTCAATGCCAATTTGTTTTAAATAGAGAAACAAATAAAAAAGATATTTTAGCAATTACTTTGTTTGATACTAAAACTAAACCCAAACACCGATTATTTTGTAATCCGTTTTTTACTAAAAATATCTATCCAGAAATTAGAAATAGAAATTCTAACCCTAGTCCTGAAGACTATCTTTTATTTCCAAACTCAGATGAAAATAGAAGAAAGGTCTATCAAAAAATTAGTAAGACTTTCGTTAGAATATCTAAAGAACTTAACTTGTATTATCGTGGGGGTTCAACACGACCTTTGTATTCAATTAGACATACATTTGCTAAAAACAATTATATTCAAAATGCACCTTTAAAAGTAATTGCAAAACAAATGAATACTTCTGAAAAAATGCTTCATTCTGCTTATCTTGATGATGACGATATCCTTTTGAGTGAAGAATTTAATATGATGTATAATAAAAAAATTAAGTAGTTAAATTTAATACCTTTTGTTAGGTTTAATGATGAGAAAACTTTTATTATTAATCTTTTTTAGTCTTTTTTGGTCAAACAATGGTTTTGCAGACCAATGGTTTAGTCTTATTCAAATTAATTGTTATGAAAAATCTGGTTATTTTGAATTAAGAAAAATTGGCACTTGGAATTTAAATATGTGGGAAGTGGCAGAGGATGAAAATTTAGTTAATTTACAACATTCAAACAATGTCACAAAAAAATGTGTAATTCCTAAAAGAACATTTGTAGATGAACAATTTACTATAGAAGTTGCTATTCGTCCTTATTGTATAAATATGAATGATTACAATAAGTGCCTAGAAAGCGATGCAGAGTTTGATATTTGGCACATAGATAAAATAGGTAAAAAAAAGTTTATTGATAAAGGTAAATTTGCGTTTAATGAAAAATACCCATCAAAAAATATTTCTAGAATTGAATTTCTACCTAAAGATAATTATTTCACGATATTTTTTGAAAAAATCGATAATATAGGTCAAGGACCAACAGAAGTAGATAATGTAACTATATTTATGCCTGGTACATATCATGCTAATCCAGATCAAAAATTACCTCTAACTTTTAGTGATTTAGCAAAAATGTTTTGATGTTTTTTTCATCAAACCAATTTTAACTTCACTCTAAAATCAAGTCGCCTTTCTGTTTGCTTTCTGTTTGCTTTCTGTTTGCTTTCTGTTTTGCCTGAAAATGCAGTGAAGTTTGCAGTGAAGAAATTAAATAAGTGAGTACTGACACTAAATGAATGCGAATGTAATCTTTCCAACCCAAATCAAAATTCAAAAAGGGCAGTTTTTACTGCCCTTTTTTTTTACCCTAAACAAAAATCTGCAGTGAAGTTTGCAGTGAATGTGCAGTGAAGTTTTT
>Ga0255758_10004537_pt1 | contig 11756 bp, 9 predicted proteins | sample 011ome_24_FD_179958 | JGI IMG/M metagenome (GOLD analysis project Ga0255758, IMG submission 179958) | Coastal salt marsh microbial communities from the Groves Creek Marsh, Skidaway Island, Georgia - 011513CT metaG (version 2) | ecosystem: Environmental > Aquatic > Marine > Intertidal zone > Salt...
AGACTTCATCTTTCTTTCATACGATTTACAGATAACCACCCCTCCCCAATTGTCTCCGAAATGATTGGTAATGGTCGCTCCATCAATAATTAATTTTGCTTTTTTCTCAATATAAATAGTTGCTCCTGAAGCCATACTAACATTGCTGTTTATAGTTAACACTGTTCTTTTTCTTACCACAATGTCCCCTTTTACCACCATAGCTTTGTTCCAATACGTATCATCCCAAACCTCAATAGTATACGCTGTATCATATTCATTGGCTATAGTAGTTTTAATTAAAACTGTATCCGTTGTATAGCGTTTATGTATATGCGCCACTTGCAATGGCGAAAGATACCTCCTGCATTTGTTATACCCCATTATGTTATTACTTGTATTACTACTATTACAGTCTATCCAACCAAACTGATCCTTCTTGGGCAAATCTGAAAACTGCGGATAATTCGTATGTCTTAACCCCAAACAATGACCCAATTCATGACCTGACAATAATGCAACTGCATAACCTTGTTTTTGATCAATATTAGACACATTTAAAAAAAAAGGAGATGGCCCACAGCCAAATGAGGTTTTAACTCTAGAACTACCGGTATAAAATACATGTAGCGCGTTTTTATCCGAATTGGTATATTTTCTCCAAATATCCTGAGAGCAATTTACATCATGCTTTTTGAAGAAAGTAAGACTTCCATCTCCCACCTGAGAAATGAGGTCCTCTTTAATTTTTAAAAATGTTACACCACCTTTTTGCCTTTTAGACATTAAGGAATATACGCCATTATTACCGGAAGATTTTATTATTGTTATACTATCCAGGTTCGGAGTAAATCGATTTAATAGATTACCCTTAATTCCTATTTCATTTCGTGTCAAATCAATTGTATCTATTTCCCAGGGTGCTCCTCCACTCATATGTAAAACGGTTCTTATCCTATCCCAGTCAACAGGGTCAACATGAAATTGAATCGTATCTAACCGGAATCTTATTCTTGAATCAGGAACAAATGGCACCTCTCCAGATTCTGGCAACAACGTTGGATTTGAAAATGTCGAATACATTCTATTTATCCAGTCAAACTGCTTCTCAATGTATTCTTTGTTATCCTTTGTTATGTTTTGGGGATTATTTTCGGATTGCTGAATAACGTGCACGTGCACCTTTATAGTAATAAACGGATGCGTTTCTAAAGAGGTGTTCTCAAAAGGGATATAATCTTTGAGATTTTCATAGTCAGCTTGTCCAAAAGAAACAACATGAAATAACAGAACAAGCCCCATAAGAGCATTACTCTTCATCCACTTGCTGTTCTTGTGTTTTTTTAGCTTCAATTCCATCTAATTCAAGTCGTATAGGAGCAATATACTCCAAATACTCTACCAAAGCACTATCTTCCAATGGATCAGAAGAAGGAATGTCTATTTTTAAGGGATCAACAGCTTTTCCATGAATAAAAATTCTATAATCTAAATGTGGGCCTGTTGAAGCACCTGTACTTCCAACTTCTCCAATTTTCTGTCCTTGCGTAACAGAAGCACCTTTTTTTATTCCAGGACCAAACTTACTTAAATGCATGTACTTTGTTACCATGTCTCCGGTTGTATGTTTAATTTTGACCAACCGACCAGCGTCGCCAGCCCATCCTGCATAAATAATTTTACCCGTTCCTGTTGCCACCACTTCGGTTCCTGTTGGCGCTGCATAATCTACGCCATGATGCGGGCGATAGTATTTATGCACCGGATGAAAACGCTTATGAGAAAATTTAGAAGATATGCGACTGTACTCTAGTGGGGCAGACAACAAGGCTCGCTTCATACTTTCACCTTTTTCAGTATAATAACCTAAGCCAGCTGTGTCCGCTTCATAGTAAAACACATAGTGATTATTACCCATGTGATTAAACAGAACTGCATTTACATTTCCAACGCCAATATTTTCTCCTTCAACATATTTCGTTTCATACATTACTTTGAAATAATCGCCTTTTTGAATCCCAAAGAAATCGATAGACCATGCAAACAATTTGGAAAACTCCATCACTAATGCCGGACTCAAATCATTATCAATAAATGCATTCCATAAACTTGATGTAATAACCCCTCCAGCTGATTCGGCTATTATTTCTACATCTTTTTTCCCAACAAATACATTTAAGGTATCTTCAAAATCAAAAACAACATATTCTATTGCATTTTTTTCATAAATAAAGCGTTTCGTTCTTTTGTTTGAATCCTTGGAACAAAAAACATAGTAAGGATGGTTAGGTTTTATTTTACGTACATCAAAAATTGAATCAAATTCATCGGCTATTTTAAATATTGTTGTTTGGCTTATTCCATAATTTGGAAGTATATGTGTTAATCCTTGATTTGGTTGAACAACTCCACTATCAAGGAAAAATTCTTCTACATCTAAGCCATACATAAAAACGGTATCTCTAATTACTTCTGGAGTGATTTCAACTACTTCCGCCTTTGGCTTTTCCGTTTCCGTTTCTGATTCAGAACAACCTATTAAAATAAATAAGCTTAGCAGAAATAAAATATTTTTCATTTTGTAATTAACCATGGTTTATAAATTCGAAAATAAGTAAACCAATCGCTCATTAACAATTGAATAAAATTGGTTTTACACAGTTGCTTGTGACAACAGGCAGTAAACAAAACTAATGTCTTCCATTATACATATAATAACCATTTATTATTCGCTAAATTTGCGCTCGTATTTTAACCTAAAATTCTAATGAAAACTCTAACCGTATTCTTTACTATATTATTTTCAGCGCAATATTATACGCAGAAAAAATTCCAAATAATGTTTAATTCAACAGTTCAATAAAACATGAGTTTAAGACCTTTCCACCTTGCTATATCTGTTTCAAACATAGAAAAAGCAAGAGATTTTTACGGTGATGTATTAGGTTTCGAAGAAGGTAGGTCATCTGAAAAGTGGATTGACTGGAATTTTTATGGACATCAATTGGTTACCCATGAAGATAAAACCATGCAAAATAATAACGTGCATAATCCAGTAGATGGGCAACAAGTTCCTATTCCACATTTCGGTGTAGTTCTTTCAATCGATGATTGGAATCTGCTCGCAGAAAAACTAAAAAGCATAGGCACTAAATTCTTGATTGAACCGTATACCAGATTTAAAGGAGAACCGGGAGAACAAGCAACATTGTTCTTCTTGGACCCTTTTGGAAATGCCTTGGAATTTAAAGCTTTTAATAATCTAGAGAGTTTATTCGCAAAGTAAGTTTATAACCCAAAAACTGGGTGAAATCCAAAAAAATTCTTTGAAACTAAAGCTTTGGATGGCTTAACCATGGTGTATGTCATCTCGGGTAAAAGCAACATCGCAATAAATACCTTTGCTTTTCGCTATTGATTTTACCTGACCAATAAACGTTTCATGCTGTTCCGCCTTAATAGAGTCAATGTCCAATAAATAGGTTTTGTTATTCTTATCTAAGAATCGAATATCCCTATGACTACTCTCAATCTTGACGATTTCTTTCATTGGAATTATGGTGATGTAATTAGAAACAATAGTAATCGCATTTTCTTGAATAAGTGTTCTATAGCCAGAGCTAAACATATTTTGAACAAGGTTAATAAAGCCCTCTAAAAAGTAAAGACCAATAAGTATTCCGATAATAAACCCTTCATTTACATATAACAAAAGCATGATAGATAAATAGGCATAAAAACCAATATTTATACCTTCATAAACAATCGCTTTTTTAATTCCCTGTCCACTAATTATAAAGGAATTTGGAGCTTTTTTGGCCAGATAAGAGGCCTGCCATCTGTAATTCGCTTTTAAAAATAATAAAATGAACATAAAAATAGCAATCGCTAAAAAGACCTGTTTCAAATAAGGCACTACAATATCCATTTCCTCATGGTAAGTAATCCAGGCCGTTACTGCAACTCCGATAAATACAAATAATGCAATCCGATTGACGAGTTTTGTCATACAGCGAAATTAGGCATTTAAGGTGGGTTCTTAAAACGCTTTACATTCAAAAATATAATCGCATTTTTCGTAAATCAATTCTTGTAATTGCAGGAGCGAAGCAAGTGCAACCTGAGAATAATTTTGAGAAGCATTTTTAAATCCTCCCCATTCACTTTGCCACATTAATGTTATTAGTTCCTGTCCTCCTTTTTCTGGTTGCAGACTATCTATTAACCCCCCAACATTTCCGGCTCCAGCGTGATAAATATGCAGCACAAATAAGCGAAACCATAAATCTGATTCGTTATAAGTTATGTTGTGCTTATCCAATATTCGCTTGGCTTCAGGAATACAAGTAGTTCGTAAAAGATGAGCTGCCCCCATTGCAGATTTATCAAAATCTTTTCGTTCATCAACGTATTTATTGACTTTCAAGCCATGTGAGCGTGCTACAGATTTCAATAATTGAAATGGACCATAAGCACCTACACTTGAATACTGAATTTTCCCAGGGCTCTCTATTAATAATATTGCTTGTGCAAACCATGGGTCAGTTCTATATTTTTCAAAAGCGTCTACAGCTTTACTAATACTAAGCATTACTGTTTCAATTTGGTAAAAATGACTTTTTCCTGAAGTCACATAAATTTTCTCATCACTAGCCAATCCATACTGTTTACGGACACTGTCTTTATAAAGTCCTTTTTGTGTTTCTGTTTGTGCTTTCCATGCAACAAAAGATTCCTTTCCTAAAATGGTTCGAGTAGCAGCAATATTTATAATACAAGAATCTGGAGGTGTAACCATTACCTGCTTCCAAAAATTCGGTTGCGCTAATGTGTCCCATCTTTCAATAAATAAATCATCAGATTTAACAAATTGATGATTTGTAGTATCACGCTTGGTATAGACATCAATAATTTGAGCGTGTTGTCCAAAAGACAGCAGTGAACATAGGATAAAAGTAGCTACGAAAATTTGTTTATGCATTAAAATAAAGATTAGGTAACTAAATAACGACAAATTGCCCCGATTGTTACCCGACTTTTCAGAAAAATATTAAGTATAAATTGTGTAGAACCTAAACCTTTGCTAAAATCTCTCCAGCTCGTTTTAACGTATCTTCTCCTTTGGCAAAACAAAAACGGAGTACTTTTTCATCCAAAAGAACATGGTAAAAAACAGAAATCGGGATGGATGCTACACCAAACTCTTTGGTTAAACGAATCGCAAAATCTACATCCTTTTCGTCTGTTATTTGATCATATTTCAGTAATTGAAAATATGTTCCATCGCAAGTAATTGGTTCAAATCGTGAAGTAGATACAGCATCTAAAAATAAATCTCTTTTCTTTTGATAAAATGAGCCTAAGTTGATATAATTATTTTCATCTTCCAAATATTCAGCAAGAGCAATTTGAACAGGGTGATTGCAAGAAAAAACATTGAATTGATGGACCTTTCGAAACTCATGCATGAGATTTTCAGGACCTATACAATAACCCATTTTCCATCCCGTAACATGAAATGTTTTTCCAAAAGAATAAGTTGCTATTGATCGATCAGTCAATCCTGGATATTTACATATACTTTCATGCTCTTTTCCATCGAAAACAATATGCTCATATACTTCATCGCTTAAAATAATGATTTCCGATCCTGAAGTTATTTTATCCAACTCCATTAAATCTTCTTTGGACAGCATTGTTCCACTTGGATTATGTGGTGTATTAATGATGATCATTTTGGTCTTACGAGAAATAACCTTTTTAACCGCTTGCCAATCAATTTTGAAGGTTGGTGCATGAAGCTGAACAAATATTGGCCGGCCACCATTCAACTCAATTGCAGGTTGATAGCTGTCATATGCAGGAGTGAAAATAATTACTTCATCATCTTCCTTTACAAAAGCTGAGATTGCTGTAAAAATAGCCTGCGTAGCACCTGCAGTAATCGATATCTCTGATTCAGGACTGTATTTAACTCCATAAGCTTTATCAATTTTATGGCTCAAAGCTTCACGTAATCTCAAAGCACCTTGCATCGGGGCATATTGATTATTCCCTTGCTGCATATTTTTTGAAACTAACTCAATCAGTTTTGGGTCAACCTGAAAATCTGGGAAGCCCTGAGACATATTTAATGCTCCTTCTTCGTTTGCTAAAGAAGACATTACCGTAAAAATAGACGTTCCTATTTTTGGTAATTTTGACGATAAACTATTATTGAAATTTGGCATGCGGGCGCAAATATAGTTCAATCTTTAATAAGGAAGATTAATTATTTTCTTTAAGTTTTTTGAATGAACAACTGTTTATTCAAAAGGTAAAAATTCTTGTCTTACTTTTACCCAGCCTCTTATTGAAGCCTATTAATTTCAATGACAAAATTATTGTAACTTCACCAGTGCATGAATACACGAAAAATAATAAAAATTATGGCTTTTATTCTGCTGTTGGGGATTCTATTTGGGTTCTACTACCTATATGTTAGGCTACCTGTAATCAATGGATATGCAGCTAAAAACATGTGCTCTTGTGTTTTTGTTGCAGGCAGAGAACAAAAAGAGATTGAAGCCAAAGATTTAAATTTCTCTTTCATTAAATACGTTTCAAATACTATTGACTATCAAAACAAAACTGTTACAAGTTCTTTTTTAGGTATGCGTTCGCAAAAAGCCTTTTACAATGAAAAAACGGGGTGCTACTTGGTAACCACTGGAAAACCATTTGACCTAACCGCGTTAAATATCACACCTACAAAGCCCGAAGCAATTTCTTCTCTTTTTGCCGATTTCGATAATTTGGAACCTTTGCCCAAAAAAGTTAACCAAAACAAACTTAAAGCTGCTATTGATAATCACTTCACAGAAGTTGAAGGAGAAAATCCTAAAAACACAAGGGCTATTGTAGTGCTTTATGGCAATCAGCTAATTGCAGAGCAATACGCCGAAGGATTTGACAAAAACACAAAACAGCTCGGCTGGTCCATGGCGAAAAGCATCATGAACACATTAGTAGGAATATTGATAAAGAAAGGGGAAATTGAATTACACAAAACTACCGGAATTGAAAAATGGCAAAACGATAACCGAAAAAACATTACCTGGAATCAATTACTGCAAATGAATAGCGGATTAGAATGGGAAGAGAATTACGGCTCTATTTCAGATGTGACCAAAATGCTCTACACCGAAGATGATTCATATGGATTTGCTATTGATCATCAATTGGAAGGTGAAATAGGTAAAGATTGGAAATACTCTTCAGGAACTTCCAACATTTTATCTGGATTAATTCGAAAACAACTTGCTGATGATGCAGCTTATTTAAATTTTGCTAATAAAGAATTATTCAATTGGATTGGCGCTGAAAGCATGGTATTAGAAACGGACCCTTCTGGAACTATCGTCGGCTCCTCATATGCATGGGCAACCCCTAGAGATTGGGCAAAATATGGATTACTGTATTTAAAAAATGGAAAAGCAGCAGATCAGCAAATCTTTCCAGATTGGTGGACAGAATATACAGCATCTCCAGCGGAGGGGTCAGAAGGAAAATACGGAGCTCAATTTTGGAAACAAAACGACGAGGAATATCCAAACGTACCAAAAGACATGTATTTCGCAGACGGTTTTCAAGGTCAAAGAATATTTATTATCCCCTCTAAAAATATAGTAGTTGTTCGGTTTGGGTTAGCCAATAAAGGTGACATCTCTTACGACCAGTTATTAAAAGAGATAATTGAGGCTATTGAATAATAACCTCGTTAAAAAAATAGCACAAATAGTATTAACCCTAAGTTTTTTATGAAAAAACGAATTGCAATTATAGGTGGTGGTCCATCAGCTTTTTTATTGGCGGCATTTCTAGATGCTGAAAAATTTTCGGTTACAATCTATGAAAAAAACAAAACGGCTGGTCGCAAATTTTTAGTTGCTGGCAAAGGAGGATTTAACCTAACGCATTCAGAGCCAATTAATCAGCTTATTAAGCGATATACACCAAATGACCTTTTAGAGAAAGCCTTACTTAATTACACTAATGTTCAGTTTAAAAATTGGTTGGAACAAATTGGGGTTCCGACCTATATAGGAAGCAGTAAAAGAGTTTATCCAAGACAAGGTATTAAGCCTATTGAAGTGATGAACTCAATCTTGAAATATCTCAAAGAAAAGGGAATTGATATTAAATATGAACATACTTTTTCTGATTGGGCTGAAAACCATAAACCGATTATTAATAAGAAATCCATACAAACAGATTATACTGTCTTTGCCTTAGGAGGAGCAAGTTGGAAAGTTACTGGTTCCGATGGAAATTGGCTCGATACTTTTTCTAAAAAAAGGAATCAAAACAAAAACCTTTCAAGCATCAAATTGCGGTTATCAAGTTGCTTGGAAATCACGTTTTATTGAGAAGCACGAAGGAACTCCTCTAAAAAATATTACCATCTCATGCAATAATAAAACTCAAAAAGGAGAAGCAGTAATTACCAAATTTGGGTTAGAAGGAAATTCCATTTATGGACTTGGACCGCAAATTAGAGATCAGTTGCTTAAGCATTCCAAAGCAACCGTTTTTATCGATTTTAAACCTTCGCTAATGGCAGAAAAAATCCATTCTAAAATAACATTGTCTAAACATAAAAACACTACTGAAACCTTAAAAAAAGAACTCAAACTAAGTCCGCCTATAATCGAGTTATTAAAAATAAGTATATCTAAAGAGGCGTATTTAAATGCAGAGTCATTATCAAAAAACATTAAAAAATTTCCTTTAGAAATAGTAAATGCAGCATCCGTTGATGAGGCAATTTCTACAGTTGGAGGAATTGATTTAAAAGCAGTTTCTGAAAATTTTGAACTCAAAAAAATGTCCAATCAATTTTGCATTGGAGAAATGTTGGATTGGGACGCTCCAACTGGCGGATATCTTTTACAAGCTTGTGCAAGTACTGGGGTGATTTTAGCAAAACATTTAAATGAAATTGATTAAAATTGCGCTCTAAACATGTCTACTATGAGCGTCCAAAGAGAGTTACTAGCAAGAAGTGTAACCTGTGAACTATGCGGAGGAGAAGATAATTTAAGCGTTTGCAGGTGACACTGTTGTCTTAATTAAAGACTTACACGTTAAAGGAAGTAGTATGATTGCCAAGCGCGGCACAGCTGTAAGAAACATCTCATTAGACAGAGATAACGCGGAGTATATTGAAGGAAAAGTTGACAAATAAACAATTGTGATTATTACAGCTTACGTAAAGAAATCATAGCGTTATATTCTGCTCTGGTATGTATACAAATCATAATACCTTCCTTTCTTTTGAAGTAATTCATCGTGTTTACCGCTTTCGATGATTTTACCTTCTTCAATAACTAAAATTTGATCCGCTTTTTGGATAGTACTTAATCGATGAGCAATGACAAAAGTTGTTCTGCCCTTCATTAAAATACCTAAACTTTTTTGAATAAAGGATTCACTTTCTGTATCTAAATTAGACGTTGCCTCATCCAAGATAATAATTCGAGGATCTGCCAATAAAGCTCTTGCTATGGATATTCGCTGACGCTGACCACCCGATAGTTTAACTCCGCGTTCACCAATAACCGTATCCAAGCCTTTCTCAAAACGGTTCGTAAATTCATCAACATAAGCTCCTTTTACAGCTTCGATTAATTGTTCTTCGGTAGCATAAGGTCTTGGAAACAAGATATTTTCCCGAATGGTTCCTTCATATAAAAAGTCATCTTGTAATACGACTCCCAATTTACTTCTATAGCTGCTTAAGTTAACGGTAGCTAAATCAATATTATCTAAGGTAACTTTTCCTTCTATTGGGTTTAAAAAAGTTGCAGCTAAACCAGCTATAGTAGACTTTCCCGAACCAGATGACCCAACCAATGCAGTAACACTTCCAGATGGAGCTTTAAATGAAATATTATGCAATACGTCTTTGCTTTCTTCATAACTAAAAGAAACATTGTCAAAAATGATGTCTCCTTTAATATCAGTAAGATTTATTGTTCTAACCATTGGGTTATCCTCTTCTTCCATTTCCATCAGTTCTTGCGTTCTATCCAAGCCAGCAAGAGCATCCGTTAATTGACTGCCAATATTTCCCATTTGAACTAATGGTGCCAACATAAAACCCAATAACACTGTAAACTGTATAAATTGTCCAGCTGTCATACCGTTTCCATCCATCATATAATAGCCTCCTATGCCCATTATTCCTGCGGATGCTAAACCAATTAACAAAGTAGAAGAACTGGTCATTAACGCAGTAGCTGTTAAACTTTTCTTCACGTTTTGATATAGGCGATCAACACCCTTTTCAAACTCAGCGTTCTCTTGTTTTTCAGCATTAAAACCTTTAATAACCCGAATCCCATTCAATGTTTCTGTCAACCGACCTTTAACTTCTGCATTTATTTTACCTCTATTTCTAAATATTGGACGGATATAACCAAAAGCTTTCAATGCTACAAATGCAAATACTCCTACGGGAACTAATACAAACAATGTCATCATAGCATTTATATTAATCAATAATACTAATGTTATAACTGAAGTAATCAATCCGCCGATTAATTGCACAAACCCTGTTCCAACCAAATTTCTTACCCCGTCAACATCTGTCATTACTCTAGAAACCAATGCTCCAGATTTATTATTATCAAAAAAACTTATAGGTAAAGTCAATAATTTCTTTTGAACCTTTGCTCGTAAAAGAGAAATCAAATGCTGCGCTTCTACACTTAAAAGTCTGGTAAGAGAAAAAGAAGATAGGGCCTGAACTAAAATCGCTAAACTTACGATGATTAATATCCTATACAGTGCTCCTATGTCTCCAGCCGGAACAACAACATCTAATAATTCCTTAATTTCCATTGGAGCTACTAAACCTGACAAACTCCTAATTACAATAAGCAATAAACCAACAAAAAGAATTTTTTTTCTAGGCCAAATAAATTCTTTAAATGCCCACTTAAAAGATACTTTCTTGTTGTCTTTTGACTTGATTTTGGTTTCTGCCATGTGCCTCATACTTTTGTATGACGAATAGCAATACAAAATATTTTAAATGATAGTTCGACAGAAAACTAATCTCCCCAACCGGGATCATTAAATGTACCTGCTGTTTCACATTCTATAGTTGTAGGGTAGCCTTCATAAGGAGGTTTGAAATCTCCATGAGAAATCTTGATTTTCTTGTCTCTATACACCTTACTCATGAAATAACCCCAAATTGGTAAAGCTGTATTGGCCCCCTGGCCTAAAGTAGTTGTAGAAAAATGTACTCCTCTATCTTCTGCCCCAACCCAAACTCCTGTTACCAAATCTGGCGTGTGTCCCATGAACCAACCATCTGAATTATTCTGCGTAGTTCCCGTTTTTCCCGCCATAATTCCGGAAAAAGCATACGGTTTTGCTGTTCTTAATCGCGCAGCTGTACCACCTCTTTTCCCATCAGATGGACGTTTAGCTCCTGTTACTCCTTTCATCATTTTGATTACTTCATAAGCAGCCTCCTCTTGAATGATTTGCCGAACTTTTGGCTGCGCCTCATACAATACTTTTCCATTCTTATCTTCTATTCGTATAATAGCAGTTGGCTCATTATAGTAGCCTAAATTCGACAAAACACAATGAGCAGAAGTCATCTCTAATACGGACATGTCGCATACTCCCAACCCGAGGGAAGCAACAGCATCAATTGTTTTGTTTTTTAACCCCATATTCTCAAAATAATCTACCACCCTAAGGTTATCTCCACCGCTCAT
>Ga0255758_10004553_pt1 | contig 11731 bp, 12 predicted proteins | sample 011ome_24_FD_179958 | JGI IMG/M metagenome (GOLD analysis project Ga0255758, IMG submission 179958) | Coastal salt marsh microbial communities from the Groves Creek Marsh, Skidaway Island, Georgia - 011513CT metaG (version 2) | ecosystem: Environmental > Aquatic > Marine > Intertidal zone >...
TATATATAAAGCTCAAGAGAAAAAACCAGATTCACCTGACGATAGTAAGAATAATGATGAAGGAAAAAAAGACGATAACGTAGTTGATGCAGATTTTGAGGAAGTAAAAGAAGAAGATAAAGAAAAAAGCGCTTAAGAATATCAACGATCATTATCTCAGGGTAACTTATGGCTAAAAGGGATTTCTATGATGTTTTAGGTGTTGGAAAAAGTGCATCTCCAGATGAACTAAAGTCAGCTTATAGAAAGCTTGCTGTCAAATACCATCCTGATAAAAATCCTGGAGACAAGGTTGCTGAAGACAAATTCAAAGAAGCCAGCGAAGCATACGGAATTCTTTCAGATAAAGAAAAAAAACAAAATTACGATAATTTTGGTCATGCCGCTTTTGAAAATGGTGGTGGAAGACAGGGTGGTGGTTTTGGAGGTTTTGGTGGTGCTGATTTTTCAGATATTTTTGAAGATTTTTTTGGTGATTTTGGTGGTGGTGGACGATCAAGAAATAGAAGCTCTAATAACAGAGGCTCCGACTTAAGATATGACTTATCAATCACACTTGAAGAAGCTTACCAGGGTAAAAAGCAAGATATTAAATTTTCAACAACAGAAAAATGCAATACATGTAAAGGAAATGGATCTAAACCTGGTCACTCACCTGATAGATGTACTTATTGCGGTGGAAACGGAAAAATAAGGTCTAATCAAGGCTTTTTTACAGTACAACAAACATGTCCACAATGTAATGGTAATGGAGAAGAAATCACTAATCCTTGTAACGACTGTAATGGCCAAGGAAAAAAACAAGCGTCTAAAAAAATATCTGTGACAATTCCAAAAGGTGTCGACGATGGAACAAGAATTAGATTAGCAGGCAAAGGAGAGGCTGGTAGCAGAGGTGGTGCAACAGGTGACTTATATTTATTTATTAATGTTCATTCTCATGAGTTGTTTAAAAGATCAGATGAAAATTTATTTTTTGAATTTCCAATTTCTCTAGCAGATGCCGCATTGGGTACTACTATTGAAATTCCTACTATTGATGGAGGTAAAGCTAAAATAAAAATTCCTGACGGAACTCAAAATGGTAAGCAATTTAGATTAAAAGGTAAAGGAATGCCATACATGAGAAGAGGTGATTTTGGTGATTTATATGTTCAAGTAAAAACTGAAGTACCTGTATATTTAAATAAAAAACAAAAAGAGTTGCTAGAGCAATTTAGAGAAATAGAAAACGATAAATCAAATCCAAGTATTAAAAAGTTTTTTCAAAAAGCAAAAGATTTCTGGAAAAACTAAAAGACTAATCTTCTAAAAAAGGTTAGTATTTATTTAAATGAAAAAAATTAATTTAGCTATTTCAGGTTGCATGGGAAGAATGGGGCAGCAATTAATTAAATCATCAAAAAAAAATAAAAATTTTAAATTAATAACACTTACAGAAAATAGAGTGGTAAATAAAAAATTTAACGGAATTAAACCACAGCTAAATTCTGATAAAGCTTTTAAAAATATAGATATAATTATTGATTTTACTGTCCCTAATTGCACATTAGAAATATTAAAAATAGCTTTTAAACTTAAAAAAAGAGTTGTGGTTGGTACAACTGGTTTTAATAGAAGCCAAGAAAATCAAATTAAAAAATATTCAAAAAAAATACCTATTTTAAAAGCTGGTAATATGAGCCTAGGTGTAAATTTATTAATGTATTTAACTGAAATTGCATCAAAATCATTAAATGATGAATACTTAAGTAAAATATTTGAAATACACCACAAACACAAAAAAGATTATCCGTCAGGTACTGCTTTAATGCTTGGAAAAGGAATTGCAGATGGAAAAAATAAAGATTTATATAATTTAATGGGGAAAAAGTTTTTGAACAAGAAATCCTTTCCTTATGGGAAAAAGATTAATTTTAACTCTTTAAGAAAAGGTGAAATTATAGGTGAACATGAAGTAAAATTCTCAAGTGGGAAAGAGATAATTACTTTAAACCATGAAGCTTTTGATAGAGCACTTTACTCTGACGGGGCTTTAACTGCCTCTAAATGGTTAATGAAAAAGAAACCAGGGTTATATTCTATGAGAGATTTGCTTAACTTTTCATAATGGATGAAAAACAAAAAGCGAAGATTATCATTAACACTCTAAATAGAATTTATCCAAAAGCACCTATTCCTCTAAAAAGTAAAAATACTTTTACACTTTTAATTTCTGTGCTGCTTTCTGCGCAGTGTACAGATGTAAACGTTAACAATGTAACAAAGGATATATATCCAAAATACTTTAAACCAGAACACTTTGTAAAACTAGGAAGAAAAAAAATTGAAAAATTAATAAAAAAAATTGGTATTTTTAGAGTTAAAGCCAAAAGTATTTATCTAATGTCAAAACAAGTTTTAGAGAAACATAGTGGAAAAGTTCCTAAAACTTTTGAAGAACTTGAAAAACTGCCTGGTGTAGGTCACAAAACAGCAAGTGTGATAATGTCTCAAGGTTTTGGATACCCAGCTTTTGCAGTTGATACTCATATTCACAGACTTGCACAACGATGGGGTTTAACAAATGGGAAAAATGTAGTTCAGACCGAAAAAGATTTAAAAAGAATATTTCCTAAAAAAACCTGGTCTAAGCTTCATTTACAAATAATTTTTTATGGAAGAGAATATTGTAAAGCAAGAGACTGTTATGGTTTAAAATGTAAAATATGTACTACTTGCTATCCAAATAGAAAAAAACCTGTTATTACCCAAAAAGCATAAAATGAAAATTTTAGGAATAGGAAACGCAATAGTTGATGTCATTTGTAAAGTAAATGACAGTTTTATTAAACAGAATAATCTTACAAAAAGTACAATGAAATTATTTTTTGATGAAAATGAATTTAAAAATTTATTAACAAATCTCGAAATTGAAAAAACTGTTTCTGGAGGGTCTGTTGCAAACTCCATAGTTGGATTATCTCAACTTGGTAACCAGGTGGGTTTTATTGGAAAAGTTTCTGATGACAACTTTGGTATAAAATACGAAGAGGGTTTAAAAAAAGAACATGTAAAATATTTTTATTCAAAAAAGAAAGAGGAATTACCAACAGGTACTTGTTTAATATTGGTCACCCCAGATTCTGAAAGAACAATGTGCACCTTTCTAGGAACTGCAGGAAAAATTAATGAAGATGATATTAATCCTGATGTAGTTAAAAATAGTGAGATAATATTTTTAGAAGGTTACCTATGGGATGAAGGAGAACCCAAAAAAGCATTTGATAAAGCTATAAATAGTGCAAATAAAGTAGCTATGTCACTTTCTGATCTATTTTGTGTAGATAGACATAAACCTCATTTTTTAAATTTAGTAAAAAATAAACTCGATATAACTTTTGCTAACGAGCAAGAAATTACATCGTTGATTGAAGCAAAAAATTTTGACGAAGTTATAAACTTTTCGAAACAACTAAATAAATTAGTGATTGTAACTAGAGGAGAAAAAGGTGCAGTTGCAGTAAATGGTGATGAAGTTTTTGAAAGTGACATACAAAGAAATCTAAAAATTATTGATCTTACAGGTGCAGGTGATCTCTTTGCTGCTGGTTTTTTACATGGACATATTAACAAATTATCTACAAAAGAATGTCTTGAAAAAGGTACGGAAATGTCCTCAAAAATAATACAACAGATTGGTGCAAGAATTTCGGCTTAGTTTTTTTTTCTTTTATAACTTCCTTTCCCCTTTTTAGCCTTAACTATCTTTGGTTTATACTTTTTGGTAAATAGGTCTCTTGCTATTGGATTTTTCTTATTTAATCTGGTAGCCATCTTTTTTACTAACAATAAATTCATTATCATTAAAAGTATTTAAGAATTTTTTTCTTAATCGGTAAATATGTGTCTCAACAGTATGAGTTTCTATATCGAACTGATAGCTCCAAACTTTTTTTTGTAATTCATTAATACTAACTGCTTTACTTGATTTAGATAAATAGGTAATTGTATTAATTTCTTTTTCAGTTAATTTAAGCTTAGTGTTTTCTTTAAGAATCTCTCTTGAATTCAAATCTATAGTATAATTATTTACTTTAATTTCTGATTGACTGTTAAATTGTAATTTCAAAAATTCGATATTTATTTTTTCCACTAATTTAAAAATATTAATTGGAACACTGTCTAAAACAAATTGACTGCCAATTTTTGGATATCTTTTATCTACTACAATCAAATAATTATTAAGATTTTTTACTTGATCATTTAAAGAACTCTCGCTATCCACAAAAATAATCTTAAAATTTAAATCTAAACTAAGTTCTTCAAGAATATGATATAGTGAGGTAAATTTATATATGATTAAATTTTGCATGTTCACATTAAAGACAATATGACAATTATTGTAAAAAATAAACACACTCTTCAAATAGATGAATTTAAATTTAGGTGTTGCATTGGAAAAAATGGATCAACAAGAAGAAAAAATGAAGGAGATCAAAAAACACCAAAAGGAACCTTTGAAATTGAAAATCTTTACTTTAGAAAAGATCGTAAACAAAAGCCTTCGACGCTATTAAAATGTATCGAAATAAAAAAAGACATGGGCTGGTGCAATGACTCACGTTTTCCAAAAAAATATAATAAACTTTTCAAGGTAGGAAAAAAAATTAGCCATGAAAAATTAAAAAGAAAAGATTACAAATATGATTTTCTAATTCCAATTAAGTATAACTTTAAGAAACCTATTGCTGGCCGTGGAAGCTGTATTTTTATTCATTTGACAGAAAATTATAAACCAACAGCCGGTTGTATAGCTTTAAAAGAAAAAGATTTTTTAATTTTAATTAAATTAATTAAAAAAAATTCAAAAATAAAGATTATCTAAGATCTTTGACCAAAAATACTAGAACCAATTCTTAAATAAGTAGATGAGTTTTCAACTGCTTTCAAATAGTCGGACGACATACCCATGCTAATTTCTGATAAATTAAATTTTTTATTTAAAATTTTAATTTTTTTAAAATATTTATCAGGTTCTTCGTCTGCTGGTGGAATACACATTAATCCAATAATATTTAAATTTAATTTTTTTGAAAAAAATATTAAATCTTCAATTTGATTTACATTTATACCAGATTTTTGCTCCTCATCTCCAATATTTACTTGGATAAATAGCTTCAATTTTTTATTTTGTTTATGTTGCTCATCAGCAATTTTTTGTGCAAGTTTTTTGCTGTCTACCGAATGTATATAATCAAATATTTTTACAGCATATTTTACTTTATTAGTTTGAAGCCTTCCAATTAAATGAAGTTTAATATTTTGTTTTTTTAATTTTATTTCAGACCACTTCTCTATAGCTTCTTGAACTTTATTTTCTCCATAATCTAAATGACCATACTCTATTAATGGAAGAATTTTTTCCAATTTGAATGTTTTGGATACTGCAATAACTTTTGGTGTTGTAGGAATTTTTTGTTCTTCTATTTTTCTATTAATTGAACTAATAATATCTTTATATTTTTGAACAGAACTATGCATGTAGATTTCCCAAGTAAATATTACTTTATTAATAAATTTGATACAAATAATATAGATAAACTAGACAAAAATACTGGGATAATACTTAGAGATTATACTGCAAAAATTGATCTTAAATCAATCCTTGATCTAAAAAAATTTTGTAAAAGAAAAGGCTATAAATTTTTTTTATCCAATAATGTAAAATTAGCCTTAAAACTTAACTTAGATGGAGCTTATATACCTTCTTTTAATAGAGATACAAAGCATCTCTCCTTTTCTATAAAAAAACAATTTTTAATACTTGGCTCTGCACACAATAACAAAGAGATAAAATTAAAAGAAAGACAATTAGTTAAAATTATCTTTTTATCTTCAATATTTAAAAAAAATAAAAACTATTTAGGAATAAATAAGTTTAAATTACTCTCAAAGTTAACCAACAATAAAGTCATAGCCCTTGGTGGCATTTCAAATAAAAATTTGAAAAAATTGAAACTATCAAATTGTTTTGGATTTGCGGGTATATCTTTTTTTGAGTAAAAAAAAGGCCCCTAAAAAGGGGCCCTTTAATATAATTTTCTAAACTAAATTAGAATGCAAATGATGCACCCAAAACCCATTTCTCAGACTTAGCACCTGATGAATAACCTTCGTTTTTAGACTCTAAAGTCTTAGCCGAAATTGTCATTCCACCAGTTGTGTAAGAAACTGTAAGACCTTCAACTTCTTGGTCAAGACCAGAAGTATTTCTTGAAATAGTTTCTTGTCCGTAAGTTACAGATAAATCATCACTTACAGTGTAACCTAATTGTATACCTACAATCTCAGGACTTGTTGATGAGTTATCATCAGTTACAGAGTAACCAGCTGAGAAAGAACCAACTGCGTAAGAAGCACTCATAGTAGTACTTTCTACTTTTGATCCTACAACACCAGAATCACCTTTACCGTAATTAAGTGTTAAACCTTCAACACCTGTGTAAGAAACACCGTATGATGTATGAGTTGGTTGGTTAGCAACAGCACCTCTTGGAGACATTGAAGCTGTTACAGTTACACCATCCATTATTGATGGAAGTGTGTAGAACAAGCTATTGTTACCAGCTGCAGCAGCTGCAGGGTTAGAAGTAATACCTAGAGTGTTGTTCCAAAGATCACCAGCAGCAGTAGTGTCCATAGCTGATTGAGCTGAACTTCCACCGTGTCCTGATAATACTAGAGTTCCAAGAGCATCACTTCCGATTGATACTGAGTGATTATCAAAACCTAAAGCTGAGTTGTTAGCTGCACCTTGGTCCATTTCAAATGAAATAGATACAGTCATACCATTGTCTAGTTCACCTGAACCAGCCATAACAACACTGTTACCCATTGAATAGCCTTTACCAGTACTTAAATCAGAAGTACCTGTAAGGTTGCTCACTTCCATGCTAGCAGCACCAGTCACAGAAAGTTCACCAGCAAATGCAGAAGTAGCTACAAGCGACCCTGCTAATGCAGTTAAACCTATTTTTTTAAATTTGTTCATATTAATTACTCCTTTTTAATTATTGTTAATTATTAATAATAAACAGGGGAATAATTATCATTTTATGCTTTTATTTTTCTTAAAACATTGTTTTTTTGCAATAAAAATTAGTTATGTTGTATTTTTACAACACTTTTATACCTTTTTCTCAAATTTTCATAAAATATAGACTTTATGCTGTATAAGAAAATTAAAAAATGAATTCTATAAATTACTTATTCAAAACAATAAAAATATTAACTTTTCTTGGCATAATTGCTTTATTTCTTAGCGCTTGTAATGGAAAAATACCTGGGGGAGATGCAAGAAAAAATCCTGTTGATCCAAAAAAAAGAGTAGCAAAAAACATAGCTGAAGGGCGTGGAATGACTCTAAATAAAGCTTTTGGTCAAAAGAAAGGTGGAGTTTTTGAGTTTGCAAGCTCTAACGAACTTTGGAGAGCCTCGTTAGATGTTATTGATTTTATGCCTTTATCCTCTGTAAATTATAGTGGTGGAGTAATTATTTCAGATTGGTATTCGTCGCAAAAAAATTCTAAAGAAAGTATTAAAATATCGATAAGATTTCTTACTAATGAAATTAGATCTGATGCACTTGATATTAAGGTTTTCAACAGGAAGTGTAATGAAAGTATAATAGATTGTAAAATTATCGAAGACAAAAGTGCTTTGGTTACTGAGTTAAAAAAGGAAATTTTAAAAAAAGCTAAAATTTACGAAATAGAAAAAAAAGAGAAAAAAAAAAAATAAACCATCCAAATTATTATAAGATAATTTAATAATAAAAATTTTGTGGAACGTTATAACTTTAAAGTAATAGAAGACAAATGGCAAAAATATTGGTAAAAAAATAATAGTTTTTCAGCAAAAGTAGACAAAAATAAAAAGAAGTTTTATTGTTTAGAAATGTTTCCATATCCATCTGGGAAGATTCATATGGGACATGTTAGAAATTATACTATTGGCGATGTATTGGCGAGATATAAAGCTTTGAAGGGCTTTAATGTACTCCACCCAATGGGATGGGATTCTTTTGGAATGCCGGCAGAAAATGCAGCAAGACAAAACAATTTAAATCCTAAAGATTGGACAGAGGCAAATATTGCTAATATGAAATCTCAACTAAAAAAATTAGGCTTATCAATTGATTGGGATAGAGAAATTTCAACTTGTTCACCTAATTATTATAAACATCAACAAGAGTTTTTTTTAGAGCTTTATGAAAAAGGTTTGGTTTATAGAAAAGAAAGTTATGTAAACTGGGATCCAGTAGATAAAACCGTTTTAGCAAATGAACAAGTTATAGATGGCAGGGGTTGGCGTTCAGGAGCAATTGTTGAAAGAAAAAAGCTAAATCAGTGGTTTTTTAAAATTACTAAATTTTCTAAAGAGCTATTAGAAAGTTTAGACAGTCTTAAAGATTGGCCAAATAAAGTAAAGGTAATGCAAAAAAATTGGATAGGAAAGTCTTATGGCTGCGAAATCAAATTTAAAATTCAGTCAGAAAAAGAAATAAAAGAGATTAAATGTTATACCACTAGACCAGATACATTGTTTGGCATGTCGTTTTTGGCCGTCTCAGTAGATCATCCAATTGCTAAATTTTATACAGATGACCCTGAATTTATTAAGTTTAAAAAAGAATGCTCTAAAACAGGCACAACAGAAGAGTCCATAGCAGCAGCAGATAAATTAGGATATAAAACTGATTTACTTGCAATAAATCCTCTAGATGAAAAAATTAAAGTACCAGTTTATTTTGCAAATTTTGTTTTAATGGATTATGGATTAGGAGCAGTATTTGGTTGCCCTGCACACGATCAAAGAGATTTAGACTTTGCAAAAAAATATAATTTAAAAATTACACCCGTTGTCAGACCTGAAAAAGATAAAGATTTTTCAATTGATGGAAAAGCATTTACAGAGTCCGGCTATTTATTTAATTCTAAATTTTTAAATAATCTTAAAGTCCCTGATGAGTCAATTGATAAAACTATAGACTATCTTGAAGAGAATAATATTGGTAAAAGAAAAACTAATTATAGATTAAAAGACTGGGGTATATCGCGTCAAAGATATTGGGGATGTCCAATTCCAATTGCATATGATGAAAATAATAATCCTGTTAAGGTCCCAAAAGATATGTTGCCTGTTGAGCTCCCAAAAATTGATCAATTAAGTTCAACAGGTAACCCGCTTGATGAAATGTTAGAATGGAAAAATATCACAATAGATGGAAAAAAATGCACTAGAGAAACCGACACCCTAGACACTTTTGTAGACTCATCATGGTACTTTCTTAGGTTTTGCTCACCCCTAAATAAAGAATACGGATTTAAAGCTGATGAAGTAAAATATTGGATGCCAGTAGATCAATACATTGGTGGTGTGGAACATGCTATTTTACATTTACTATACTCTAGATTTTTTATGCAAGCTTTATCATACCAGAACGAAACATTTGATATTCAAGAACCATTCAGTGGTTTATTCACTCAAGGTATGGTTTGTCATGAAACTTATAAAGATGAAAATAATAATTGGGTTAGTCCTGATGAATTAATCACAAAGGATGGAAAAAAAATTTTAAAAGACACTGGGGTGCCTGTAAAAATTGGGCCTTCTGAATCAATGTCAAAATCAAAAAAAAACACTATAGATCCTGAAAAAATTATAGAAGATTACGGTGCTGACTCTGTAAGGTTGTTTATCTTATCAGACAGTCCTCCAGAAAAAGACGTTCAGTGGTCAGATGAAGGTATAAATTCATCTTATAAATTTATCCAAAAATTATGGGTATTAAATCAAAAAATTATTCAAGAAATAGAAGCTAATCATCCACCTTGTAAAAATAACGATTTAGACAAAATAACCAATAAATTTATAAAAGAAATTACTCATAACATCGAAAATTTTTCATATAATAAAATAATTGCCAATCTTCACGAAAATTACACTGCTTTAAATAAGATTATTTTAAATAAAATTGAAAAAGAAAAATTAGTTAAAAATTATAAGAAAATTTTAGTTGTTATTAGCCCAATAATACCTCACTTTTCAAAGGAATGTATGGAAATGATAAATATAAAAGAAAATTTACTATGGCCAAAAGTTGAGGAAAAATTTTTATTAGAAGATGATGTTAAATTTGTTGTGCAATTTAATGGAAAAACTAGAAAAATTATAATTTCAAAAAAAGATACAACTGAAAGTTTGTTATTAAATAAAATAAAAGAAGACAATAAGTTAAATGAATATCTTAAAAATAAAATTATTAAAAAAAAAATATTTATACCAAATAAACTGATTAATATAATCACAAATTAAAATGATAAAAAAAAATATAATACTTATATCTCTGCTATTTTTTTTAACTAATTGTGGATTTACACCTATGTATTTAAAGAATACAGATTTGAATTTTTCTATTGAGCAAGTTACTTATACGGGAGATAGAGACCTAAATAATTTTTTAAAAACAAATTTAATTAAATATAAAAATGAAAAAATTAATAATAAGATTTATATTGAAGCAAACAGTACTTATAAAAAAATAATCTTAAGCAAAGATAATACTGGTGAAATAACAAACTACCAATTAGAAGCTGAGGTAATATTTTTAGTCAAACCATTAAACAAAAAAATTAAAATTAAAGAAAAAAAGATTTTAGACAGTAATAATGATAAATTCGAAGAAGCTAGATATGAGAGATCTATCAAACAAAACTTTGCTTCTTCTATATCTGAAAAACTTTCAACTGAATTAATAAATAATTAATGATTTTAAAATCATATGAAATTAATAAAATAAATCAAAATATCAATCACTTAATACTATTCTATGGAAAAAATGAGGGATTAAAAAAAGAAGCTCTTAATATCTTAATTAAAGATAAAAATAATATATCGAACTATGAGGAAAAAGAAATTCTAGATAATGAAAATAATTTTATTGAAAATATTTTATCTAAATCTCTTTTTGAAACAGAAAAATTTATCATTATAAAAAGAGCTACCGACAAAATTTTTAAAATAATCGAAATTTTACAATTAAAAAATCTTGAAGATACTACAATTATTTTAAATTCAGATAGTTTAGAAAAAAAATCAAAATTAAGATCCTTTTTTGAAAAAAATAAAACATTAGTTTGCGTTCCTTTTTATCCCGATAATGATCAAACGTTATCTAAATTAGCTTATAATTTTTTAAGAGAAGAAAAAATTTCAATTTCATCCTCAAATATAAATTTAATAGTAAACAAATGCAGCGGGGACAGGGAAACACTTATGAATGAGCTCCAAAAAATTCAACTTTTTAGCAAAAGTGGGAAACAAATTAATAGTGACAATATAACAAAATTAATCAATTTAAGTGAAAACCACAATATATCTGAACTTGTTGATAATTGCCTTGCTCAGAATAAGAGGAAAATACTAAGTATCTTAAATGAAAATAATTTTAGCAATGAGGACTGCATTATGATTATTAGATATTTTATAATCAAATCAAAAAAATTACTGGCCTTATCAAAAGCATTTGAGTCCAACAAAAATATCGATTTAACCATCTCATCAGCAAAACCACCAATTTTTTGGAAAGAAAAAGAAATAACAAAACAGCAGATTTTAAAGTGGAGCTCGAAAAATATTAAACAACTAATTTACTCACTGAGTGAGACTGAATTACAAATTAAAAAGA
>Ga0255758_10004566_pt1 | contig 11714 bp, 10 predicted proteins | sample 011ome_24_FD_179958 | JGI IMG/M metagenome (GOLD analysis project Ga0255758, IMG submission 179958) | Coastal salt marsh microbial communities from the Groves Creek Marsh, Skidaway Island, Georgia - 011513CT metaG (version 2) | ecosystem: Environmental > Aquatic > Marine > Intertidal zone >...
ACTATCAAAGTAGAATTATTAAACTTCAAGATAAAAAAGAAAAATTAAAGTCCTTTGATTTTAATAAACTTAATTCTGACAACAAATTAAATTACAAACTTCTCGACCTAAACCTTGATAACTCTTTAGAAGCATCAAACTACCCTTCATACTATATGTCACTAAATCAAAGAGGTGGAGTGCAAAGCTATTATGAGACAGGAGATAGGCTGATATACTCATCCAAATCTGATTATGAGGATTGGTTGATTCGATTGTCTAAGTATTCAGATAATATTAACAATACAACCAATAATCTTAAAGAAGGATTGTCTAAGGGATACACTCAACCAAAACTTGTGACCAAACAAGTCATTACTCAAATAGATAATCTACTAAATAATGATCTAGATAATCATCCCTATTTGAAGATATTTTTATCAGCAAATGATAAATATTTTATTAATGATGAGAAAAATGAAATCATTGATGATGCTAAAGAATTAATTACCAATAAAATTATTCCTGCTTACCAAGAGCTTAATACTTTCTTAAAAAATGAATACTTGCCAAAATCTAGAGATTCTATTGGTTTAGATGGGGTTCCAAATGGTAAAGAGTGGTATGAATACGTTGCAAGGTATCACACAACTACAAACCTTACACCAGATGAAATTCATGATATCGGGTTAAATGAAGTAAAAAGAATTAGATCTGAAATGGAGCAAATAATTAAAGATTTAGAATGGGAGGGAGATTTTAAATCTTTTTTAAATTACCTTAGAACTAGTCCCAGATTTTATTATGACAATGGGGAGGATTTGTTAAATGCATATTTGATAATGGCTAAAAAAATTGACCCTCTTCTTCCTAAAATTTTTAAAGTTTTTCCCAGAGCACCATATGGAGTAATACCTATCCCTGAAGAATCTGCTCCCTTCACAACAACTGCATACTACAATGGACCAGCTAAAGGAAGACCGGGTTACTTTTATGCAAATCTTTATAAACCAGAATCTCGACCTAAATATGAAATACCAGTATTGACCGTGCATGAGGCAGTACCTGGTCATCATTTTCAAATATCTCTAGCTCAAGAGTTAGAAAATGTCCCAACTTTCCGTAAATATTTAAGTTTTACAGCTTTTGTTGAAGGCTGGGGTTTGTATAGTGAGGAGCTTGGTGAATTTATGGGAATCTATGATGACCCATATGATAAATTTGGACAGCTAACATATGATATGTGGAGAGCTATAAGATTGGTTGTTGACACTGGAATGCACTATAAAGGTTGGTCAAGAGATGATGCGATTGACCTCTTCATAGAAAATACAGCCAAATCTAAATTAGATATTGAAAATGAAGTTGACAGGTATATTGCATGGCCCGGCCAAGCTTTGGCTTATAAAATTGGACAACTAAAAATATTAGAATTAAGACAAAAAGCAGAACGAGAATTAGGTGACAAGTACGATATCAAAGATTTCCATCATGAAATTCTAAAAAGAGGTTCAGTTCCTTTAGATATTCTTGAAGGCTATATTAATGATTGGATTTCTGAGACCTTAGATTCTTAGAGTTTCTACATCTTTCACTACAATACTTAACATTATCCCAATTTTTCTCCCATTTCTTACGCCATGAAAACGGCTTATTGCATACAATACAAATTTTTGTTTCTAATTTAAGTTTTTTATGCAATTTTACCAACTGGATAATTTTTATTATCGCTACTTACATAAAGAGTGTCATCAATAATATTATTCTTCTCTAAAGCAAAATTTATTAAATTATAATAAGTTGACCTATTAAAAAATCCTTCAATATTATCTCTTACATGCACTATAGGGATTAAGGTGTCTTCAAAATTAATTAGTTTAATTGTATTAATTTCATTTATTACAAAAGAGTATTCAAAATTTGTTACCAACTCAAGACTTTCATTATTAAAATTAAAGTCTGTAATTAAATATGGAGCTATAGCAGTTTTTAGAGGCACTTTTTCATGAGGAGTGACTAAATAGTATGAATCATCATCTTTTCTTAAAACAGTAGAGAAGAGTTTAGTTAATCTATAATTTTTAATTGGAGAATTGTTATAAAACCACTCACCTTCTCTGTCTATAAAAAACTCCTGGCCTTCACATAAATCTGGATTCCATTTGTGAACTGGAGGGAAACTATTGCCAGTTGGTTTAATGTGATTAGCAATCCTAGAAATACTCATAAATAGATTTTATAAAAATGAATAAACCAATTAAACATAAAATTGCTGATAAAAAATAATTAATTAATTTATTTTTGTGGATATTTATTGTTTTTGATGCAGTAAGTAAAAAAGATAGCAACATAAACCATAATGCAGAAGTAATTGAAAAATAAATTGGATAAAGATAAAAAAATATACCCTGAATTGAGTCTATTAGGATGGTAAATAATGAAACAAAAAATATAAAGGCTTTAACATTAAATATATTTGTGATTAAACCAGAGAAAAAGCTTCCATAAATTGATGAACTATTTTGTGAATTGTTTTGATTATATTCAGTTACAGAATCAGATCTAAGCATTGATATGCCCAAATAAAATATATAAGAACTTCCTATTACGCTTATAGAAAATTTATACAGATCATTTTCTAAAATAAATAAAGAAATACCATTTATAGCAAGAAAACAATGAACGTATATTCCAACACCTATACCTATGGCTGTAAAAATTCCAGCATTTCTTCCATATAAGGATGCTTGCCTTATAGTTACAGCAGTATCAGGACCTGGACTTGTTAAAGCAATTAAGTGAGCAATAGATGACCAAATAAACATATTAAAAAATAATATTTGGTTCAATTTCTAATTTGATATTAAATGTCTTATAAACTAAATCTTGAATCTCAGATGCATAATTTAATACATCCTCTTGTGTTGCTTGACCATTGGTTATTAATACTAATGAATGATTTTCAAATAGAGATACATTTTTATGTATAGAAATTTTGTTTTTTATTAATTCTATTAATCTTGCTGCTCCAACTTTCACATGGTCTTGATCATAATTCCAAATTATTAATTCTTCATTTGAATGACTAGTGAAATTGATTGAATCTATACCAACTATTGGATTTTTAAAAAAGCTACCAACATTATTAATAACATTTGGATTTGGTAAGGCTTTTGATCTAATTTTAGAAATAATATTTGAAACATCTTTAGTAGTATTAGCATTGATATTATTTGCTTTTATATAATCTCTAATAGTTTGATAATTGATTGATATATTACTTGCCTTATTGGTAATGAAATTTATGTTGTATATAAGGCGTTTTGAGTTTTTTAATGATGAATTTCTATATACAAAATCACATTCTGAGTTTGTTAAATTAATTTTTTTAAATTCTGTTAAACAGTAACAATCAATACTTTCTATTAATGATGATACTTCTGCTCCATAAGCTCCTATATTTTGAATTGGAGATGCTCCAACACTTCCAGGTATATCTATTAAATTCTCAAATCCATTAATATTTTTTGATATACAAAGTTTAACTAGAGCATTCCAATTGTAAGCAGCACCAACCTTTAATATGTTATTTGTTTTATCTTCAATGAGAGTATCGAAATTAGCTCGGATAATAATGCCGTCATAATAATTTGGTAAAACTAAGTTTGTTCCTTCACCAACGATATAAATCTTTTCATTATTATTAGATAAAAAATCTTTAAGCTCATCAAAGTCATTTTCACTCTCAAGTGTTAGTAGGTATTTGCATTTTGAACTTATGCCAAGGGAATTATTTATTGATGAATTTTTTTCAACAATCATTATATTTTTAGATATTCTTCAGCTCTTATAACATCTTCTTGTGTATCAATTCCTGTAGGAACCTCCCCTTTATATTGAGACATATATATTGAAAGATTGTTATCTAGGAATCTGAGTTGTTCAAGCTTATGTTCTAATTCATTCGGTGTTGGTTCTAGATTAATTATTTTAGATAATGTTCTATATTTATAACCATATATTCCAATATGCCTCATAACACTATTATCTAGTTCTTTACTAAGATTTCTTTCAAAGGCTTCAGCATAGCCCCTACTGTTGATAATAACTTTTACACAATTTTTATTTGAAACATCTTCATCATTATAAATTGGATGAGAAGCTGATATAACATCGCAGTCTTTATTAGCAAAGTCATTAATTAAATTAGAAAGTAAATCGATAGGCATAAAAGGTTCATCTCCTTGTAGGTTAATTACAAGATCATCATCTTTTATATTCAGTTTTGTTGCTGCTTCAAAAACTCTATCAGTACCAGAAATATGTTTTGAATCAGTCATAACAACATTTTTTGTAAATTTTAATACGTGTTCAAATATTTCAGTTGAATCTGTAGCTATGTATGTATCTAATTTTAATGAATCTATGTTAGTAAAAACTCTCTGAATTAATGACATACCAGAAATATTAATGAGAGGTTTTTTTGGAAGTCTAGTGGAACCAATTCTTGAAGGTATAAGAATAATTGTCCTGTTATTCATATTTACTTTACAGATTTTAACTTTGAATCAAGTTCTGTTATAAATTTATCAGATACATCAGCCTCAATTGTTAAATACCAAATTTTATTATTATCAAAACTGCGACATTTTGATGCATCCTTCTCAGTCATGATTATTGGTAAGTGATCTAGAAAGATTAAATCTTCCTCATCAAAGTTATGGTGATCTGGAAACGAGTTTCTAGTAATATCAAAACCTAGTCTAGCCAATAAATCAAAGAATCTACCAGGATTTCCTAAACCTGCCACAGCATGAACCTGTTTGTGCATAGGCCAATCTTTAATTGGATATGATTTACCTGTCTTTAAATGAACAAATTTTGATGGACTTATGTTCATTAGATATTCGTCATCTTGTGTTGGACCACTATTATTAACAATAAAGTCTACGTCTTTTAGTCTTGAAGTTGATTCTCTAAGTGGTCCAGCAGGAAAAGTAAGATTATTTCCAAATCTTCTTTTTCCATCTATTAAAACAATTTCTATATCTCTACCCATATTGTAATGTTGAAGACCATCATCAGAAATAATGACATCACAATCATGATTATCTACAAGTGTTTTTACTGCACGAACTCTATTTTTATCAATATAAAAAGGTAAATTTAATTTAGCTAATATTTGAGCTTCATCACCAGTCTTCTTTACAGGCGTATCATCAGTAACCTGAAGTGTTTCTCTGAATTTACCGCCATACCCCCTACTTACAAGACCTGGTTTGTAACCTAAGTTACATAATTCTTGTGCTATGTAGGCCACCAATGGAGTCTTTCCAGTACCACCTATTGTTAGGTTGCCAACAATAATAACTGGAACATCAGGTTTATATGAAAGAGTTTTATTTTTAATAAACCTTCTTCTTCTACGATTAGTTAGATAAGTAAATAAAAGCGAAAAAGGTGTTAGGAGATATAGCCATAAACTTTTTTTATACCAACTATCTACAACAAAACTAGCATTGTCTTCATCTTCATATTCTGGGACATATAACTGTTTGCTTTCAGATGGTTTTTTCTTGTCTTTAGGTGAATCTTCAAATTTATTTTTATATAAAGATTGATATATGCCTTCACCACTCAGCAGTTCTTTATGCGTTCCAGTTTCAGAGATGACACCATTATCTAAAACAATTATTCTAGAAGCATTCTCAATTGTTGATAGTCTATGAGCTATAACAATGGTAGTTCTATTAGTAATCAGTTTTTCTAAGGCTTCTTGAACAATTAATTCAGATTCTGTATCTAGCGATGATGTTGCTTCATCTAAAATAATTATTGGTGAATCTTTATAGAACGCTCTAGCAATTGCTAATCTTTGACGTTGACCGCCAGATAATAGAACTCCATCATCACCTATTTCAGACTCAAAACCTTCAGGCAATCTTTCTATAAAATCAATGCAACCAGCCTGTTTTGCGGATTCAATAAGTTTTTCAGAATCTATTGAATCATCACCATAGGCTATATTTTTAGCAATAGTGTCATTAAATAAAGATGGTGACTGATTTACTATTGAGATAGAAGATCTTAAGTGTTGCAATGAATAATCATTAACAGAAACCCCATCTATAAGAACATCTCCAGAAGAGTGATTGTAAAAACGTGGAATTAAGTTTGCTATCGTTGATTTACCTGAACCTGACTTTCCAACAATAGCAATTGTTTCATTTTTATCAATTTTGAAAGAAATATCATCAATAATTAATCCGCCAGTATCATATGAAAAAGAAACATTTTTAAATTCAATATTTCCTAGTATTTTAGTTTCTAAATTTCCTGAATTATCCTCATTTTGCTGATCTAGTTGATCAAAAATTTCATTAGCTGCTGCTAAACCTTTTTGAACGATAATATTAATATTTGATAATTGACGAATTGGTTTGGCCATTAGGCCTGCAGCTGTAAAAAAAGCTACAAATGTTTCTGCATCAAGGCTAATACCTAACTGAGAACCTAAAGCAAAATAAGCAACTAGTGAGAGTGAGACTGATACTAGTATTTGAATTATGGGTGTTGCTAAATTTCCTGTTGCTTCAAGTTTAAGGTTTTGATTTTTATTTGAAGCATTGGCTTTTAAAAATCTCCTATTTTCATACTCTTCAGCATTAAAACTTTTAATCTCAACGTGACCATCAACAGCTTCAGATGCAATATGCGTAACATCACCCATCGCTGTTTGTATTTTTGTTGCGAGTTTCTTTAACCTTTTACCTGCTACATAAACTATTAAGGCTATTAGTGGTGCTGTAACAATTAACAATAAAGTTAATTTGTAATTTAAGAACATTAGATAGGCAAAAAGACCAACTAGTAAAAAACCTTCTCTTACAAATGTTTTAACAGCATTTGATGCGGCACCTGAGACTTGTGTTGTAGTGAATGTAATTCTATTAATTAATTGTCCTGATTGATTTGCATCAAAATATGATTTTGGTAAATCATGTAATTTTTGAAATAATTCAGCTCTTAAATCATGAACAATTCCAAAACCGACCCTAGACATGAAATAGTTACCTATAAAAAAGCCCAAACCTCTTCCTATGGCAATAAAGATTAAGGACATTGCTAGAATGGTATTTAAACTTTCATCATCAGAATCAATATAGCTAATAATTCTTCTAATCCACTCTACAGCAGCAATATCTGCTGCGGCAAAACTAATAAAGCCTATTACACTAATTAGAAAGGACCACCTATATCTATAGGTGTAACCAAGAATACGTCTTAGACTGCCAGTTTTCATTTTTCTATAGTTCTTATTTGAACTTCATCAAATCCATTCTTATTTAGTATATCCATTATACCTACTATCCATATATGAAGAGAGGCTGCTTCTGCACTTAGCACTATGGAGTTAGAAGTATTATTAAGATTAAATATAGCCTGTTCAATCTGGTCTAAATTATTGATGTTATAAATTTCTCCATTTATATAAACATTTCCACTCGAAGTAACTGATATCTCATTATTAATTTCGACAAGGTTATATTCAAAAGATTCAGTCTTTGGAAGATCTAATGATAGAAATTGTGAATCCCCTACTTTGGATGTAACTACAAAGAAAATTACTAACAAGAATACAATATCTATTAAAGGCGTAATCTCTATCGAAAATGAAGATTTTTCTTGATTAATAAATTTCATTTATTAATTACATCAATAAATCTAGAAACTTCAACTTGAAGAGAGATTAAAAGAAATGATACTTTTTGTTCAAAGTATTTATGAAGTACGAGGCCTGGAACAGCTATAAACAATCCAAAAGCAGTTGTAATTAAAGCTTGTGATATTCCTGCAGCTAAAGCGTCAGGATTAGCTCCGGTAACTTCACTTAAACCAGTAAAGGCTGTAATCATTCCAATAACAGTTCCTAAAAGACCTAATAATGGACTTATAGTTGCTATAGTTCCTAACATATTTAAATTTCTTTCCAGGGAATATTTAACTTCAATCGCTTTTTCTTCAATCTTTGACTCTAAGTTTTCTCTTGGAAGGTCTTTATATTTGATACAAGATACTAAAAGAAATCCTAATGACGACAACTCTGCTATTTCATCGGCCTGCTGATTATTTATAAGATTTTTATTAAAAAGATTAACAATTTGATTAGTTAGTCCATTTGGAGAAACAAGCCTAATTTGTAAGAACCATAATCGCTCAACTGCAATAGTTATAATTAATATGCTACAAGCGAGCAAAGGCCACATAAAAGGACCTCCAGCAATTATAAACTCTGTCATTTATACCTCATTTAGATTCATATCTTGAATCTTATAGATTTTATCAAAGTTTTTTATAAAGTTACTATCATGAGTTGCTGTTATAAGAGCTATGTTGTGTCTGCAAGAAATATCTAATAGCAGGTTTTGAATAATTTCTGCATTATCTTCATCAAGATTTCCTGTCGGTTCGTCTAAAAATATGAAATTTGGTTTATTTATTAATGCTCTGGCTATAGCTACTCGTTGCTTTTCACCACCTGATAATTTCCAAGGGAGATGATTAATACGATGAGTTAGACCAACTTCATCAATTATTTTACTTACTTCTGATTTATCTATTGTTTTATTTGCAATTTCAAGTGGTATCAAAATATTTTCGATAACTGTTAAATCTTCAAGTAAATGATGAAATTGATAAACAAAACCAAAATTATTAAGTCTTATATTGCTTAAATCAGAATTATTAAAAGATGTTATTAATTTATCATCATATTTAATTAATCCTGAAGATGGAGCATCTAGAGATGCTAAAATTTGAAGTAGTGTTGATTTGCCTGCACCAGATCTACCTGATAGAGCAACCAAATCACCTCTTTTGATTGATATATTTATATTATCTAAAACTTCTATTTCATTGTTATCAACAAAGAAAGATTTACTTAAATTAATGCATTCAATTTTATTCATGCCTAAGAATCTCTATTGGATTTAGTTTTATAACTCTTAAGGCTGGTAATAGAGAAGAAATAACACTAAAAATAAATGAAAGGGAACAAATTAAAAGTATTTGTGCATAGTTAACATAATATGGAAAATAATTAATAAAATAAGCTTCTAATAAGTTTCTCTGAAGGAGGGATTCAAGAAAGGTTATAAAATTATTTAGATTGAATGTTATTAATAAACCAATAACTAGCCCAAAAATTAAACCTATCATACTAACCATTAATCCTTGGAAGAAAAAAATCATAACAAGTTGATTATTATTAGCTCCTATTGTTTTGAGGATACCAACCTCTCTTTCTTTTGATTTCACTGTCATAACTATTGTCGAAAGAACTAGTATTGACGCTACTCCAACAATTAAAAATAACATTAATCCAATTAGAAGTTTTTCAAATTGTATTGCTTCAAATAATGTTCCGTGCGTTTCTTTCCAAGATGATGAAACAAGGCCTGTATCTTCTGGTATTGCGTCAAAAGCAATTTTATCAGCAATAAATAAATCAGATGTTTTAATTCGGATAGATAAAGTTTCATCTTTTAAGGACTTAAATTTTTGAGCCAAATCATGAGAGATCAAAGCTAAGGATTGATCGATTTCAGCTCTTAACTCGAATATACCAACAACTTCTAATGATACAGATTTTGGATAAGAACCAATGATCGAAGATTTAATATCAGAAGTTGTTATATTTATCTTGTCTCCAACAAAAATTCCTAAATAGGACGCTAACCATGATCCAATAATTATTGAATTATCCTTGTTCAGGTTATCCAACGAACCATAAATCATGTAATCAGGTAGTATTGAAACTCTTTTCTCAGCCTCTACATCAATACCATTTATAGATATTCCTTTGCTTAAATTTTGATAAGTAGCCAAAGCTTGGAATGAGATAAATGGTACTGCCTCAATCACCTCATCATTTGTTTTAATATTGGATATTAAGATTTGATAATCTTTTATAGGTTCTTCGGAAAATATAACTGCATGTGGCACAACTCCAAGAATCCTATTTTGTAATTCTTTTTCAAAGCCATTCATCACTGACATAACTATAATCAAACTTGCTATGCCAATTGAGAGACCTGATACAGCTAAAAAGGAAGTGAAAGAAAAAATACCTCCTTTATTAGATTTAAAGTACTTAAAAGCTAATTTAAGAGGTAATTTGAACACAAGACTATTATTTTAATAATCCTTTAATTAGGCTCTCTATGCTTTTTGTATATGGAGGTCTAATACCCTCAAATAATTTATCAAACTTAAATCCAACATCTTTATAAAAAGCTCTTGGATTTGAAAAGTTTTTAAAACCATCAAAAGATTGATATCTGCCCATTCCGGATGGTCCCACCCCTCCAAAAGGTAAATCTTTTTGTTGTATATGACCAACAACATTATTGATAGTAACTCCACCAGATGATGTATTAGACATTATTTTTTCCTCTTCATTTTTATCATTACCAAAATAATACAATCCTAAAGGCCTATCTTTTGAATTTATAGTCGTAAGAGCTTCATTTAAATCTTCATATTCTATGACTGGTAAAACAGGACCAAATATCTCTTCTTGCATAATTTTCATATCATCTGAAGTATTAGTAACAATTGTTGGTGGTATTTTATAAAATTGTTGTTGAGAAAAATCTTCATTGGATGGGTTAATTTCATTAATATCTGCGCCCTTTTCCCTGGCATCTTCTACCAATGAATTAATCCTATCAAAATGTCGTTGATTGATAATAGATGAATAATCATCGTTATCTTTAATAGATGGATAATATTCATTAATAGCGTTTTCTACTTCAGAGATAAACTCATCCTTTTTTTCTTTATGAACAATGACATAGTCAGGAGCAAGACAAATCTGCCCTGCATTAAGAGTCTTACCAAACATAATTCTTTTTGCTGAAACTTTCATATCAGCTGAATTACCTATTACAACTGGTGATTTTCCTCCAAGTTCAAGAGTAACTGGTACAAGATTTTGCGATGCAGATTGCATAACATGTTTGCCAATATTTCCTGAACCTGTATATAAAAGGTGATCGAAATGAAGTTTTGTGAATGCTTCACCTACTTCAGGACCACCTAAGAAAGTAGCAAACTCATTTTCATCATATGCTTTATCACAAAGGTTTTTAATTAGTTCTGAAGTGATAGGAGTTAACTCACTTGGTTTATGCATTACCTGATTACCAGCAGCAAAGATTGCAGCTAGCGGTCCAAAAGATAAATTAACAGGAAAATTCCATGGAGATATCATTCCCACAGTTCCTAATGGCTCATACTTCACATATGATTTTGCTCCAAATAAACCAAATGGAAAATTTGATGAACGTTTTTCTACTTTAGTCCATTTTTTGATATTTTTAATAGCGTTATTAATATCAGGAATAATGCTATATGCATCTGTCATTATTGATGTGTTTTTTGATCTATTGCCATAGTCTTCATTTAGTGCATCAACAAAATCATATCTATTTTCCATAATAAGATTTTTTAGTCTGTTTAGCCTATCCACTCTTAACTCTATAGAAGGTGCACCTTCTTTTATAAAATGCTTTTTTTGTGCATCGAGTATTCTTTGCATGTCATTTGTATTAGTATCCATAATTACTCCCTATCCCCTATTAGCTTTATCTTTATCATTTGAAGACCTTATCATAGCTCTGAGCTGTTCCCAATCTTCTTCACTAACTTTATCTAATCCTGAAAAAGTACCA
>Ga0255758_10004569_pt1 | contig 11710 bp, 11 predicted proteins | sample 011ome_24_FD_179958 | JGI IMG/M metagenome (GOLD analysis project Ga0255758, IMG submission 179958) | Coastal salt marsh microbial communities from the Groves Creek Marsh, Skidaway Island, Georgia - 011513CT metaG (version 2) | ecosystem: Environmental > Aquatic > Marine > Intertidal zone >...
ATAAAGAAACAAACAAAGCAAGACATCAGGAAATCAAAGAAAATACCATAGCTTTAAAAGAAGAAATTCGGAATAATGTGGAGACTGAGGCTACAAGGACATCCGATCTCTGATTTATCTATTAATTTAAGTTAGATCTATCAGGTTTATTAGTTCCTATAGTCTGTTCTGGGAGTTCCCTCGCATGGGAACTCCCTTTTTTATTGGATAAAATAAAATGGATTTAACTTTGGAAGATTGGGCTTCATAGAGTCGCCGATGTATTTCCTAAGTTTATGATAACTGGTATTTATAAATTTCCTTTAATAAGGGAAAGGACACACCAAGGATTATTTCCCAAAACAATCGAATGAAATTGGTAATAGTTCCCACCTCACACTGCAGTCCATCTTTTAATTGCATAACAGGTTTCCCAGTGTCTGTTCATGCTCAATGACTTATGAAAAACTGGACCATTTGGCACAAAATATGAAAAAGTGACCATCAATTCTTAATCATAAAAAATACATGAAAACAAAATTACTAATGACAATACCCCTCTTTATTTCTGCCACTTTGTTGGGTACTTCTGACCCAACAGGCGATATTAAGCCACCTGGTTTTCCCATCCGTGATCAAATAGTAAAAAGGTTTGATATTGATGGGGATGGAAAGTTGAACATGGATGAGCGTTCTACAATGCGTAAGAAAATGCAGGGGAAAAAAGAGGAACTTATGCAAAAATTTGACGCGAATGGGGATGGCATACTCGATAATGAGGAACGAACCACAATCAGAAAAGCATTTCAAAAACGTAAATCGGAAGCTTTTGAAAGTTTTGATGCAGACGGAGAAGAAATTCGCGATCAGGTTGAAGCGGAGCCTAACCGGTAATCCAATCTTTAATTAATAATTGAATTATTTGTCATGATTGAATCAAATGGAATTTTAGGCACATTGATGTCTCAATCTCACGCACAAGGCCGTTCTCACTTAACAGATAAGCAATCCCAGCTTATTTCGGACACATTAAGTAAGTACGATCCAAATAAACTTACTGAAGCTGATGCTAAAGAAATTACATCAAGTTTCAGGGAAGCGGGAATCCGACCCAGCAAAGCACTGAAAGAAGCAATTTCGGCGGAAGGTTTTGATGCAAAGACACTAGCTAAAAAAGCGGGAATCCGACCCAGCAAAGCACTGAAGGAGGTAATGTTAGCGGAAGGGATTGATGCAAAAATAGTCGTTAAAAAAGCTGGACTTCAGCGTCCGCAAATCAGTGGTTCAGCTGGAAAAAAGGAAAAATTTAATATTAGTGAAAATCAGTTGAGCGAACTCTACAAACTGCTTCATAAATACCATAATAATGATTCATTAGATGCAGATCGTGATTCTTTATTAAATTCCATTCAGGAAGTGTTAGGAGGAATCCAGATGATTGGACTCAAAGAGGTTACTAGGGCTCACGAAGCTAATCAGAAGATGGTCCAAACCGTTTGAACACAATACTATCAATCAACTCGAATCCATTCCTTAAATAAGGATCTATTTAAATGAATGTTAAGCCATTTTTATGCTTTTAGCAGATGGACAATCATTCGGAGTAAGGTCAGGTCTACTGAAGGCGAGAGCATTAAATTTTCTACGCGATGAGGGAGTTGGGAGGCATAATACCTGGTTACAAGAGTTGGGCGGTTTGTAGGGTAATCGTCCTAATATGAGGGTTTGATAACAGGTTGCCCCTACCCTCTCGCCCTTAACTTTCGATTTATGCAACCCTCGATACGATTAATTACATTTCAATATTAATTTACAAAAACTAGGATCTTAAACTGAAGAAAAAAATTATTACTATTAAACGATCAAGCACAAGAGCTACATCTTTTGTAAAGGTTGATTGACTCAAAAAAGAATTGCGGTTCATTTCATCTTATCCATGCAAACTGTTCATACGCTAAAAGGAAAAGAAGTCTTGTTACTGGAAGATGATCTTCTTCTGGGCAAACGCATCGAAGCTTATTTATCTAATTTAGGGTTGGAGACTACCCGCGTTGAAACTTGTGCCCATGCGCAGGATGCTCTTCAAGAAATGTTTTTTGACTTCGCACTTTTTGATCTCAACTTACCTGATGGCGAAAGCCTGAGTTTATTGAAAAACGGGTATGTTCCCGACAATACTCTCTGCATTTTAATGACCGGAGAAGGTGGAGTTAAATCTGCCGTTGAATCCATTCGGCTTGGAGCTGCGGATTACCTATCCAAACCATTCGATATCGAAGAACTGCCCCTGGTTTTCCAGCAGGCACAGGCAAACCTGAAAAATAAGAGATTGGTTGAGCATGAAGAAAGAGAGAGAAAAGAAAAAACAGATATGCTCTTCTTTGAAGGTGCATTTGCCGAGGACCTCGAACAACTAAATAAAATACTGGCGGCCGATAGTCGGTTAACAGCCAACCTTCCCCCTTTGCTTATTGATGGCCCCACCGGGGCGGGTAAATCGACCTACGCCCAATGGATCCATGCAAATGGACCACGCAAAGAACAACCTTTTGTTGCCCTTAATTGCTCAGCCATCTCGGAAAACCTCGTAGAATCAGAATTATTTGGTCATGAAAAGGGAGCCTTTACTGATGCCGGAAAATCGCGCATCGGGTTATTTGAGGCCGCGGATCAGGGAACTCTTTTTCTTGATGAGGTGGCCAGCCTATCCCTGGCTGCTCAGTCTAAACTTCTACTTGCCATCGAGAGCGGGAAAATTCGCCGGGTCGGAGGAAGTAAGGACCTGTCCACAAATGTGCGCATTATTGCCGCGGCCAACCAGGACCTCAGAAAAATGATTTCAGAAGGTCAGTTCCGCGAAGATTTATTTCACCGTTTAGACCTGTTGCGTATATCCATCCCCCCCCTGTCCCGACGTGGAAAGGATTTACCCAAACTCGCCGATCATTTCCTCAAAGCCCTTTCCCAAAAATACCGGCTGCCTAAGCCTCAAATGGATGAATCCTTCCAAAAGTATCTTTGCCACCATAGTTGGCCAGGAAATATCCGGGAACTTTTACACGAACTCGAACGCTCCCTTGTTCTTTGCGAACCAGGGAACAAACTTTCGTTGGCAAATCATGCCCTTCCCACTGTGACCAACCTGGAACAAAACGGAACAACTGACTGGCTAAATGAAAATTTTATCTTTCCTGAAAAAGGATTTGATCTGGAACAAGAAATTCTGAGATTCATCCGATTGGGTATCAATCAGGCCAATGGCAATGTGACTGCTGCTGCACGCTTACTCGGAGTACCTCGTGATTATTTGAGATACCGACTGAAAAAATAGTTTAAAATTAATTAATAGGGAAATATTTCCCAACATTAACCTGCATGAGCGGGTAATATTTACCAGTACACCGACTTCGACCCTATGATCCGCACAATGAGATTTCCACAAACCCTTACCAATCAATCGGTTTAATCTAATCTGTATAACTGGCACAGAAGATGAAAGAGAATAATCAAGTTCCGACCCATAATTGTTAAAACTAATGAAAAAATACATTATTTCCTTAATCGCATCTTGTTTCCTGCTCTGCAGCCTCAGTTTTGGCCAAGCCAAAAGAGGTGAAAAACCTGGCAACAGAGAAAAACCTGATTTTTCGCAGGCACAAGGTAAACCCAGTGTAAGCAAAGATGTTCAAGAGGTCTACAAAGCCCTTAAGGATGGGGACATCTCTCGAAAAGATGCTGCCAAAAAGATTAAAGCTATTCGCGAAAGTTCTGCAAATAAGCGTGATTTCAAACGTCCCTCAAAGCCAGAATTATCCGATGAAGTGAAAGCCGGATTAGACGCTATCAAAGAAAAGAAGGATGCTCTTCATGCCGCCCTCAAAGAAAACTTGGAAGCCTTAGATAAGGATGCGACCAAGGAAGAAAGAATGGCAGTCGTTGAAGCTTTTAAGGAAGCCAACAAAGAAAAGCACCAGCAAATCAAGGCTGAATATGATGCGATCCGTGAGCAAATTAAAGCTTCCCGTCCAGAACGTCCAAAGCGCCCAAAAATTGAACTTTCTGATGAACTGAAGGCCGATATGGAGGCAATCAAAGCAAAAAGGGAAGAACTTCATGAAGCCCAAAAAGCATTGCATGAGAAACTCAAAAGTGCATCTGATGAGGACCGTAAGGCAATGATCACTGAGTTCAAGGAAGCAAACAAGGAAAAGCACCAGCAAATCAAGGAGCAGTCCAAAGCCCTTAAGAAACAAGTGAGGGAACAAATTGAGACTGAGGAAACTCGCACATCTGATCTTTAATCGAATCTTTTTTGAACTGATTCTAAAACACAAAAGCACCGCGGGATTTTGCACGGAGAGGAGAGGTTCCCTGGCGAGCCTCTCCTTTTGCTTTCTTTATGAGCAGCATAAACCATATTATCACCAATATGACCAGATGTGCATTTCTGTCCTTCCTGGCAACTCTCTTTGCCCTCCCCCTGTGGGGAAGTCTTCGGTCTTTTAATGACTTCCATTCAAACCTGGGAGAGATTGTTATCATCCGCACGGAAAGAATGCTCGACACTTTGTCCTCCAAATCAGAAAGAGACCACCCAACTTCCTTAAATAAGGGAAGTTCCGTTCTGACAGATGAAGAAATTGACACCCTTCTTTTCGGCGACTTATTTTCTGAAGACTCCGAGGATATCGAAGACCTACAAGCCCCGATGGAGGCAACCCTCCTCCTTGATATGGAACCCAAGTGGTTTCACTCCTTTTCTATCGAAACAGGTGCAGGCTATGCGGATAATCCCCTGTATGGCAACCATGCACCTCAGGGGAGCGGATATGGATTACTCGGGGTGGAAACATTTTCATTAAGCCAAGCAAATCCACAGCATGAGCTCTTGCTCTACCTCTATGGAGAGGGTAAAAAATTCACCGATCTTGGGGATGAAGATGTTTCCGGTTTAATCCTCGGCCAGATGGACTATTCCTTTTCTCCATCCAACTCCTCTATTGGATATGGTTTACGCCTTCAGCACACCTACTTTGACCAAGGAATAGATTTTTCCGAAATTGGACTGCCCTACCGCATGAAGGTGACCTCAAACCGTTCAGCAGTTCACCCCCGTCTGAAATGGCAGGTTTTTGAAAACTTGCTTGGAGTTTTAGAACTTGGCATGGAAAAGGAATCTTATCTCAATATCGACGATGCAAGCGAGGACTTGCAAGCTGCCTTGAAATTGTCGGGTGAAATCGGTCAGCGTTGGGGATGGGCAACCACATTGGAAGGGAAAAAGACAAATTTTCAGGACAGAGTCCCTAAAGAAACAGACGGTTCTCCTCTAACTGGCAAACTTGATACCATGACGTTAGAATCTACATTCTCACTCGATTATGCCCACAAAGATGAAAGTTTGGATGAAACTGGGATGAAGTTTGCCTATAAAAAAAATTCTGACGAAAAAGGGGGCTATTATGAATACGATCGTTGGCGTATTTCTGCCACACAGGGACTTTCATGGAATGCCTGGCAACTCGATTTGGCTGGTGGATATACCGGTACATCTTACCCCAAACGATTACTGACAAGCGGAGAACTCCTGGACCGAAATGGCTGGGCTTTTGATGCCGGCATAACCCGGGAAATTGGCGAGAATTGGAAATCCTTTTTCAGATGGAATCACGAGAGGGAAAGTTCAAATGATACTTCCTTTGCATTCGAGAGCAATTTCTGGACAATTGGGGTAAATTGGGAGAAATGAAGAGGAGTACTCGCACGCGGGGATGGATCGCCTTTGCCAGCAGCGGCCTTATTTTATTGGTCATTCTTATTTCCTTACTCGGATTTTCAAGGCATCAATTGCGCAAACAAGTCATGGAATCTCAATTCCACTCCCTTCAAATCGACTTCGATAGAATTTTGAGGGATGAAATGCTCGATTTCGTCGTGGATGATTTAAATTTTTCCCAAGCAAGCATTTCCTCGGACTCTCTCTTTTTAAGCCCCAGGGAAAAAATTGAACAAGCTGCTCTCCAAAGCTTGAATATTCCCCAGGTGTTCGGAGTTCAGGCGTATAATCCCAATGGAACTTCAACCGATCTTCCCACCTCGCTCGACTCCGCACATCTAAATGCTGACATGATTGCTGAAATCTTTGACCAAGGTTGGAGCCATCGTTTTTTGGACGAACAGACCTGGGGACTTTCCCTGCGACCCGAAGAGTTGGAAAATGAGTACTTGATAGAATTCCAACTTTTACGCCTTCCACTGAATGCGTCATGGGAAAAAATTGATAAGACTTTACTCGGACAAGGAGTTCTGCTCGCCGTTGCTGCCCTTGTTCTCCTTGCCATAGTTTACCAAAGAATGATTTCCCAAATTTTGGCCAAAGAAAACTTGCTCGAAGAAAAATCCAGAGTGCTTGCGGAAACAAACCGTGAGCTTTCTCAGGCTTACAAGAGTGCTGGCCTGGGGGCAATGACCGGTCATTTATTGCACGGATTAAAGTCACCACTTACCAGCTTACAGGCGTTATCCACCAACCTTCGCAAACATCAGGAAGGCCAGCAAACTCCAGAACTAATCCACACTGTGGAAACCCTTCAAACCTTGGTAAATCGGGCACTGGAATCTATCCGGGAACTGGAACACGGCGAGATGAAATATAGTATTTCCCTAAACGAATTTTGTCAGATTATTGAGGAAAGATTCTCCAAGGATTATACCGGTGCCAGCCTACTCATTCAGGGAGTCAGAGATGAAGGTATTTCCTTGGACAATTTACAATCCCACTTGTCTCTAGCCATTCTCTCTAACCTCTTTAAAAACTCCATAGATGCAAAAAAAGATGCCCGCATAGAATTGAATCTGATCATCACTGACAATGCTTTGCTTATTCGAATTTCCGACAACGCCGGCGGTATCCCGGCGGAGGTAGCCAAACGTTTGTTTGCACCTATTGTAAGTACCAAACAGGGAGGCACGGGAATCGGGCTCGCCCTATCCAAGCAACTGGCCGAAAGCATTGGTGGTACCCTACAAGTATTTAACAACGACCAAACGGGTGCCTGTTTTTCATTAAGTTTACCCATTTATGACTTTGCCGAAGTTTAATAATTCGCCTTTTTATAAGGTTAATTATATAATAGTCATAGATTTACTATTTTCCACGAAATGATTAGCTTCCGCCCACGCAGATCATTCATCTGCCTCGCCGCATTTGCCACTGCGTTCGTATCTCTACTCGGCCAAACATTCCCATCATTGCAGTGGCAAACTTCAACCGCAGGTGTAATTTTTTCTTCTCCAGCCATCGATCAAAATGGGATTGTCTATGTCGGTTCAAACGACAACTCCTTACATGCCTTCCATTCAGACGGTACTTCCAAATGGACATATGCTACTGGGAACTGGGTGGACTCAACCCCCACCATTGGAGGGAACGGAGTCATTTATGTGGGCTCTTGGGACAATAAACTCCATGCGGTAAATTCTTCCAACGGATCGGAACTTTGGACCTTTGAGACTAATAACTATGTAACTGCCAGTCCCGTGGTTGGCTCCAATGGTCTGATCTATTTCGGTTCGAAGGATTCCGTTTTTTATGCCTTGGAACAAGATGGTTCTTTGTCCTGGGAATATTTTGGCGGCGATCCAATCTTTGCATCTGCAGCAATCGGGGAAGATGGCACCCTTTATTTTGGTGATGAGGGTGGTTTATTTCACGCACTCAATCCAGATGGAACCGTCAAATGGACTTACCAAACAGAAGAGGTTACCGATGCCAACAACTCTATCCTCTCCGCCCCAGCCATAGATAACCTCGGGAACTTGTACTTTGGATGTGGGAACGGGTATTGCTATAGTTTATCAGACGCAGGTGAATCAGCCTCTTTGAATTGGAAATATTTAACGGGAGACAGAGTGGATGCATCTCCTGTTCTGGGCTTGAATGACGAAGTATTTTTTGCCGGCAGGGATGGGTACCTGCGTTCACTACCCACCTTTTCCAGCACCACTGAAAATGTGGCAAACTGGGAAGCATTAGTCGGAGATGTCTTTTACAGCAGCCCGGTGGTCGATGCAAACGGCAGGGTCTACACAATCGCATACACTGGCGGGGGCCAAAACCACCTCTTTTGCTATGATACAAGCGGGAACAAACTATGGGATAGTGCAGAAAATGGGTTTCCCTTTTCCATTGATGGTGTGGTTGATTCCTCCCTCGCTCTAACGGATGCGGGAACACTTTATTTTGGATGCTACGACTCTAAATTATACTGCGTGAACCTAGGAACGGGTTTGGCTAGTTCGGACTGGCCTGCATTTCAGCGCTCAAGCTCCCGGGATGGAGCCTGGCCAAGTTACACAGTTTCTGTCTCGGTAACACCAAGTGGATCGGGGGATGTGGAAGGTGCAGGAACCTATGCCCGGGGAAGCAACCTCACTTTAACAGCTCTTTCGTCCGTCAAACATGTATTTTCTCAATGGCTTAATGGCTCTACTATACTTTCTACCGATGCATCCTATCCTCTCACACTCAACGAGAACCTAAGTCTCACGGCTGAATTCCTGCCCACTTACAACCTTACTTTATCGGCTGGGCAAGGTGGCACCGTCACCCCAACCCAAAATCAGAGCTATCTAGGGGGTACAAGTGTATCGATCGAAGCTGTTCCTGAAACGGGCTACTCCTTTATTTCCTGGGTGGGTGCTGGAGTCGTAAATTCCAGTAATGCCGAGACCCAAGTTGTCATGACTGAAGACCGCACGATCTCTGCTACCTTCAATCTTAACACCTACACGCTTACTTTATCAGCGACGACGGGTGGAGAAGTTTCGGGATTTGGGGAGTTTACCCACGGTACCTCGGTATCTATTGGGGCCTCCCCGTCAACAGGGTACCACTTCACTCATTGGACTGGTGGGGGAACCGCAAACCCTGACCAACCATCCACGACTGTTCTGATGACTGAGGACTGTAACCTTACGGCTCATTTTGCTCTGAATTCCTATAACCTTCAGGTTCTAGCAGGAAATGGAGGAAGCGTTTCATCGGGTGGCACCTTTTCTTATGGAACGAATCAAACCATCACCGCTACACCGGAAGTAGGATATTCATTTGTGGAATGGACGGGGGATGGAATCTCCCAAAGTTCGGAAGCAAATACAAGCATTCTCATAACTGCCAACCAGACGGTTTCGGCTACATTTGAAATTAATTCTTACGATCTTAACATAACAAGTGAAACTGGAGGAACTGTGGATGGTAACGGAAGCTACAATCACGGAGAATTTGCTCAAATTTCTGCCATACCGGCATCCGGGTATGTTTTTTCGGGCTGGTCGGGAACGAGTCCTTCGCCACCCGCGGAACCCTCGCTAGCCTTGGAGATTACAAGTGATTTAAACCTGACCGCCCATTTTAGCCCAAGAGCAGCAGATAAATTTCTTCTTCAAATTACGGAAGTGCCTGCCCAAGGTGGATCGACGCAAGGAGCCAGGGAATATGACTTAAACGACACAGCTGAGATTTCAGCTACCCCAGCGAATGGATATTCTTTTAGCGGATGGGAAGGTACGGAAATAAGCAACCCCCTCGAAGCAAATACCACTCTTTTGATCAGTGGAGATAAGAATATATCCGCCCTTTTTTCCATCAACTCTTACACCCTGGCAATATCATCATCTCCGGGTGGGAGTACCAATGGAGCCGCGGTCTATCAGTATGGCACCCATGCAGAAATTACTGCAACCGCCCAACCGGGATACTCATTTAGCGGATGGAGTGGTGCTGGGGTGACAACCCCATCCCTAGCTCAAACAACCATCTTTATGACTGAAGATCATAGCATCAGTGCAAACTTTTCCATCCACCGACATACCCTTACTCTATTTGTGAGTGAGGGGGGAGCAGTCGAGGGACAGGGGACATTTGACTATGGCACATCCGCACCCATCACCGCAGTCCCAACTGATGGGTATTCTTTTATAGAATGGTCGGGGGATGGAATCTCAAACCCGACTAGTCAAAATACCACTGTTCTTATGAACACAAATCGAATTGCATCCGCTATTTTTTCCAAAATCAGCTATTCTTTTTCAATGACAAGTATGGAAGGCGGATCGGCTACCAGTGAGGGAAATTACGAGCATGGATCCACAATCTCTCTCTCGGCGACCCCCCTGGAGGGGTACGAATTTTCTCATTGGGAAGGTCATCCCGTGGCATCCCCAACTGCAATGGCCACTACTTTTCAAATTACTGAAGATTCTGCTATCACAGCCGTCTTTAAACGATTACCAGGATATTGGAACGATGGTTGGCTCGGCTATTCCTTACTAAGTGAAAAAGATTGGATGTATGTTTATCCCATTGGCTGGGTGTACAGCCTAACCCCGGAGACGAAGAATGAATATTGGCTTTGGCACGATAAGCTGGACTGGCTTTGGTTTGAAAAAAATACTTATTCAAGTGCCCAGATATGGATGGACTCTGAGAAGAGCTGGATATTTTTAAACTTTTCAGACTGGCAAAACCCAACCTATTACAACTACCAAACTAAAACCTGGGCAGATTTATAACTAGCCCAGAGACTTACGACCCTCCAAGGCACTCCGTAAGGTTACCTCATCAGCGTATGTGACCCCTCCCCCACTTGGTAAGCCAAACCCAATACGCGTAACCTGAAGGTCCATCCCGGAAAAAATTTCCTGATTAAGATAATAACAGGTAGCCTCCCCTTCCATATCGTTTCCTAATGCAAGGATAACCTCCTTAATCTCCCCTGTAATTAGACGACTTTTTAGGGACTCGAGGTTGAGCTTCTCTGGCCCGACTCCACGCACTGGAGCCAATTTCCCATGTAATACATGATAAAGGCCACGAAAGACACCGGCTCTTTCCATAGCAAATAAATCGGTCACCCCTTCAACCACGCACAACTGGGAACCATCCCTCTCTGTGGATGAACATAAAGGACATAAATCCTCCTCCGATAGATTACCACAGGAATCGCATGCCCCCATGACCTCTGCGGCTTGCTGCAAGCAATCAATCAGGATCGAATTGGCATCCGGTTTTTCCACCAACAGGTGAAGAGCCACTTTTTCAGCCGATCGATACCCCAATCCAGGCAAGCGTTTGAGGGCTTGCACCAAGGCTTGGTACTGAGGAGTCAACTGCGTATGCCCAGATTAGAAAAAGCCAGGCATTTGCACACCACCGGTGAGGCTGCCCATTGCATCATCGCTTTTCTTTTTCGCCTGCTCAGCAGCATCAATCACTGCTTGCAAAATGGCTTCAGAAACAAATTCTGGTTCTTCTTTCAGGAATTCTGGGTCAAGTTTGAGATCCTTAAATTCTCCCTGGCCAGATATCTTGATGGATACAGCACCGCCTCCACCACTAACCTCCAAAATTTCATCGGATAGCTTGGCTTGGGCCTCCTCCATCAGCTTTTGCATTTTCTGGGCTTGTTTTAAAAGTTTTCCTACTCCTGGCATGTCTATGATAAAAAGGTTGGGGTTACTCGCTTGCAAGAAAATCTTCGTATCCGGATTGAAAATCTGGATATTGGGGAGACCATTTCAGCTCATTACAAATATGGGCGTTATTCACTCGGCGATTGGGCCCATTATCTGCGTCTGCACCAACAAATGCCGGAACTGAAACCCCAACCCGATTCGCTACCCATTCGGCAATTTCCCCACGCTTCGCGTGCTGGCCATCACAAACATTGTA
>Ga0255758_10004582_pt1 | contig 11686 bp, 9 predicted proteins | sample 011ome_24_FD_179958 | JGI IMG/M metagenome (GOLD analysis project Ga0255758, IMG submission 179958) | Coastal salt marsh microbial communities from the Groves Creek Marsh, Skidaway Island, Georgia - 011513CT metaG (version 2) | ecosystem: Environmental > Aquatic > Marine > Intertidal zone > Salt...
TGAAACTGCATTCGTAATGGTGGCACTATCGCCGGTAATATCACCAGCCACTGAAGCATCACCGCTCAGAAACAAATCCTTCCATCGAGTGTTTAGAGAACCTATGTCCTTCGTATTTGTTACATCAGGAAGCATTGAACCAACGCCGGTCGTAATATGAGCTAAGGCTTGCCAGACCGCCGAATTTGCCGTGCTATCTGCACAAATGTGCATACGATCCGTAGTCACGTTCACCCAAATAGATCCAACTGCGTAGCCTAAATCTGTATCATCGTTGGCTGTAGGATCTGCCGTAGCATCCAGCTTGTTCAATCCTCCTACTCCACCATTGGCGGCAGGAAGATAGCCGGTAACTGAGCTTGCAAGAGGTATCTTTGCACTATCCCCCGCTAAACCTGTATGCGTATGGCCTGTGGTTCCGAAGGCTGTTTCGAGTTGGTTAAACTCTGCGTTCAGTGGCGCTGCAGTAATATCCAGCGTGTTCTGAATGGAGCTTGCTGATTGTCTGGTATATCCTGCCATTATCTTTTTCCCGATTGTGCAAATTCAAATACTAGCCCTTGAATAGAATGTGGGCTGGCTACTGCGTCTGTTACGAAGGTAGCTCTAGTCGAGTAGCCGCTGCCTTGTATGTCCGACACGATGACGGGCTTACTAGAGCCGCCGTATTTAACGTCTGTAGCGTTATAAGTTATGTTTCTGCCGCCATAGACTGTGGGTGCGCCGGTAGAGGTTTGGCTGTAATCCCGTGGCGTAGAGGTGTCTGGATCAGACCAATCGTATTCGATGTTGAGCAGCATGGTGAACGGGCCTTCTGCCCTAATAAATGTATTTAGTTTATGAATTACCTTGCGGATTTCAGTGTCGCCAAAGTCTAAGAACGGCGTGGAGTAGAGGCTGATAATGTTATCACCGGCTAGGCTATTGCCTGTCTCTTGGCGATATACCTTACCATCAAAACCGCCATGTAAGACGTACTCTTCTGCTCCTATGTATTCACTGGTGCAGACCGATACTTTAAATCCCAGTAATTCAGAAAACTCCCACCCCATGCCTTGTGGAGTACTGGTTAAGCCACCTAATATGCCCTTGCCTTCGGAAGTATTGTCTCCCACAAAAAGACGGATTTGAGACTTAGCTCTGATGACCGTAGAATTAAGCGTATCTAAATCCTCGTTACGGATAATATCAGTGAGCTTGGCTTGTATATTTTTACTTATAGAGCGGATCTCTACGTCACCGATATTGGCAGTTCCCGATACAGGGCGTAGGCCATCAGGGCTAAGAAATATTAGATCCCCACCTAGTTCTTGTACGGAGTCACGGGCTACGCAGCCTACATTGCTGGTTACATTATCGGGCTTAAACGGGGCCGTGGCTCCTTGGGCTGTATTCTTGGACAGCTTCTTAATGGCGTTCTGCCCGAATACAAATAAATCCTCACGAAACGGCTTTAGCTGAACGACTTTAAATCCTGCAGAATACTGATGACTATCAGCCGCCGTAGTCCAAGTGTATGGATCTTGTGGCGCTGAATGAGCAATGCCGTTTTGGTAGCTCGTATCACCAGCAATAAACAAATACTGCTCAAACACTTCTACGATTTCAGGGGCGTCATAGGCATTCGGCCCACCGGCACTAGACGATCCACCTGAGTTGGCTGAGAGTACCTGCTTCCAGTTCGTACCATCGAAGATTGTCAGAGGGTTTATACCATCAGCAAAGGCCACCATAGAACCACTGCCAAAGTTAAACTGCACATGGCGTATCTTGTTAATCGTCTTAGATCCGCTAACGGTATTATGCGTAAAGCCAGTGGTGATTTTGCTCCAGCCAGAGCCAGTAATGTGTTTCCAGAAAGAGTAAGTATTTCCAGAAACATCCTTACGTGCGGCTATAATGTAAGGCGATCCTAAAATTTCATTGCGGTACATGCAGAGTCCAAGGATCTTACCTTCGGCTACAGGATTGGAAGACCCGTCTAATGCCTGTACTTCCTGCCCGTACTCGCCGCCAGAATAGGTAACCGTAGTGTCGTAGTGATCAAAGCCTTCGATGCGTCTATAGCCGCCAAATAAGCTAGGCTCGTAGTTTAATAGGCGAGTAGCTGCACCGGGATAGTTGGCAGCAAGATCCAGATGGTTCTCATTGCTATTCAACCCGCCTTTGCAGATTACTTTATATGAGTCGATACGATCCACTATAAACCACTCACTGATCTAAAACTGGCTGAAACATTACCACCGCCGAAGTTCACTCTGGTGTCTCTGACTTCGCTGTAGCTGTTGATGTATTGTGATTTCATGTCGGCTATAGCCCGTTCAAAATTGCGCTGGGCTAGTTGGGCCGACTCTGGATTATCCTTAAACATATAGATGTGGTACAACGCACCTTCTACGAAGACTGGCGTCAATACATCAGGATAAACCGAAGCGCCTGTAGGTGTATCGTTATATGCTACAAGCTCAGTCGGGTGCAGGAAGTATCTAAACTCAAGGCGGTACGGCTTGTCGGGTGCAGGGCTAATACCAAACCCTACGCCGTGGCTGGGAAATACATACTCAGGCCGACCAATACCTGACGTAGCTGCGTCATCATCCTTATCCCGATAGCTCTTGTACCAGACATCTCGATCTATGTACTGCAGTGAACGGTTCTCTGTGGAGTAGGTTCCATCACCCACAATCTGGAAAGAGTTCCACTCTAACGTCTTAGCCCTAGTCGGATTGGAGTATTCGGTCTGCCCCACGACAAGCTGCGTCAATTCCTCAGCCGCATTAAAAGGCCACTCGAATTGCTGTGCGTTAAAGTCAAATATGGCGCTGTTAATCGCATCCTTAGCCGCCGCCTGTATGCCACGGGCGTTCTCAAAGTCAGACTGCGTAAGCTCGACTTCATTGAGTCGCCTTAGCACCCGATTAGTCAGGTCAATAAAAGTAGTCATGTACGGGCCTTTTTAAGCTGCGTTTCTAAACGGGCTGCTTGGAGTAGAAGTTGAGGTAGTCGCAAACGGCGACACATTTAGATCTGAACTTCTTGAAGTAAATGGCGGCTCAATCACGCTAGTAGTTATGTTTTGAGCGCCTTCGGCATTCACAATGGGGCTATTAAGAGTACTACTAATAGTACCAGTTAAGGTTAAACTAGAATTAGACCGGCCTACGCTGGTGATAGTAACAGTAGCACCACTCTGGAATACGCCTTCGGGATTGGCTTGAGTAGTAACCCCGATATTAGTAGACGGCCTACCGTCTGCAACTGAATCACCATCGATAGCGGTGGTTGATGATATATCAGTCGCTGCAGTAGCTTTTCTAATACGATCAAACGAAACAACGACAGAGCTTTCAACTTCAGCGGATACTTGCGGCTGGGCAACTAATTGAGCAGCTACAGGAGCAGTGCAGGAGATCGTTGCTGAAATAAGTGATGTCGATACTCGCTCTGCATCAATTTCTGCAGACGATTGTATATTGGTAGAGGTTCTTCCTAGACGTATTACTTCAGGATCTACCGTAGCCGATACAGCCAAATCAGTGGTAACACGTTCAGCTATTGCGCCTGTAACTACGGAAGCAAATGTATACGTTTCATCAGCTTCTGAGTTTTCTGGAATAGACCCAGTAACCGAAGATGCAAATACTAGATTTGTCTCGCTTTGAATGTCTTCTGCAAGTGTGCCAACCGCTGCAGCCGTGATGCTGTAGGTCGTATCGGTTTGTGCAACTCTGCCTTTACTCGCATCCAAGCTTGCAACGAAGCTGTAGGTCGTATCAGCGGCAATATCTGCGCCTAAACCTGCGTCTAAAAAGCCGGTAAAGCTATAAGTCGTATCGGCGGCAATATCTGCGCCTAATCCCGCATCTAAGACCCCAGCAAATTCGTAAGTATTGTCTGCGCCAACATTAGTACCCGTAGTTGCAGTTACTGAACCAACAAAGCTGTAGCTGGTTACCGTGTTAGCCGCTCTAAATTCTTCACTTAAAATAGTCGCTTGTGTTGCGATATTTGTATTTGCGGCAGCTTTAATGATCCGAGCAATATCGGCAGATGTAGCAAAATTTATGGAAGCTGTAATGTCAGGTGTTATAACCCGCACGGCAGCAATCGCAGTAGTGGTTTGAGCGTTTGCCGCAATATTAGCGGTACGGATGCGCTCGAATGAAATTGACGTAGAGGTAGAAGCGGAAGCTGTTGCACTGCCATCTATAAGTATTTGGGCAACGGCATCGCTGGTGGCAGCTATAGAAGTGGATGCGGCTGCTTCTATTACTTTTAAGCGGCCCGTCACACTTGCTGTTGTCGAGTAAGTTGTATCTGTCTCAGCGTCAGTGGCTTTTGAACCTACAACTGAAGCCGTGGTGCCAAAACTTGTTTCAGTTTCGAGGCCCACGCTTCTGGAGCCTACGACCGCTGCATCAGTGCTTAAAACTGTCTCAGTTTCAACACCAATACTTCTTTTGCCTACAACGGTGGCATCTGTGCCGAGTTCCGTGTCTGTCTCAGCACTGACAGCAAGTTGCCCAACTACAGAAGCCGTGGTGTCTAGGCCGGTATCTGTAGCGATCTGAGAAGATTGAGCGGCGTTCAGAGTTGCCGTTGAAGCAATAGATGTTGTTGGAGCCGCACGTAATTTAAGCGCTGCAGTACTTGTAGTGGTTGCAGCAATAGAAGCCGCAGCGGCTGTATTTATAATGCGCTGATAATCAACGGTGCTTACGGCAGTGATATTTGTGCTTGGTCTGCCAAGGCGAACTTTATTGACTGCGTCTGCGATAACAGTTGTGACCGAAGCCACAATATTCGAGTTTCGTACTCGTTTAGAAATTGCACCTGTGGTAATCGCACAAGACGCTGTGGCAGAACTAGATTTTACTGTAACTGCAGCAATCGAAGATGTGGAAGCACAAGACGCTGAGGCCGCTGCAGTTACAACCGTGGATTCCTCACCGGCAACAGTTGAACTTATTGCCACCGTGGTGGTGGCGTCTGCCGTAGCCACCCGTACCGCTGAAAGTGCTGACGTTGAATTTACTGATGTAGTTGCTGCCGCAAGAGTAACACCCTCAGAGGTGATTGAGGACGATACAGGGATTGAAGCAGCCGCATCGGCGGTACGAACTCTAATTACATCGATACTGGTTGTAGATGAAGCCGTAGTGGCGACATCGGAAACAGCGACCCTCTTAGCCTCTACAGAGCCGCTAGAGGCGATACTAGCACTAGCACTAGAAACAGCGACCCTCTTAGCCTCTACAACACCGCTAGAGGCGACACTAGCACCAGCACTAGCCTCTCTAACCTCAACCGCAGAAGCCGCTGTAGAAGCGGCAATAGACGCACTGGCTGCTACCTCAACGATGTTAGCGTCGAGAGCAGAAAGCGGTGCTGCTGCGAGGGGGCTAAAGCCGAGCATTTAGGTTCCTTTTAAGAACTAACTGCAGTCGCCCAAGTGTTCACAAATGCTGTTACTTCATCATTCGTCATAGCACTTGGTGGATTATCTGGGTCAATCACGCCACTGCCATCTGCGGGATCGTTTAACATCGGGTAGCGAGAATGCAGATCGAGAACGTGGGCAACCAGTTCTGACTGCGTATAATTTGTGACGGTATCAGGAACCCAATACTCCCGATCAGCTTCATCAGGCGTGTAACCAATATAAGTGTTATCGTCTGGATCAGGAAAGTGACCCGGATTTTCAACCCACGGCGGTGTTGTGTTCCCGATAATTGTTCGATGAAGTTTATACTTCAGAAACATTTTCATCCCCTTTTGGCTTTTCGAGCTTCATCATATACTCTGGATTTACAAAATCAGCTTTTCCAAAAATCCTTTCGGCAGTAGCATCGACGTTTTTGTGATACTTTTCAGCCATTGCATCCAAGAAATCTTCAAGATCGTTTGAGTGCAGCAATTCGCCTTGTCCAATGCGTTGACCACACACCTGCAAATAGCCATTCACCTCAGTAAAACCGACCTGTGGATGTACACCGTATTGCTGCATATATTCGATTGTAGAAGTTGAGGCTCGACCCCCATCCAACAAATTGCGGTACATAAGCTCAAAGGCCCGTCTAACGTGATGCCGCTTTTCTTCAGCTTCGAAGGAAACCTCATCCCATTCATCAATACCGTGTTTTTCTTTAAGATTGTCGTAGGCGTCACACAGCGTAGCAATATCTTTAATGGAGCCATTAATTTTATGCTCTAGCGACATTAAAGCGTGGCGCTTCATACGCAACTTGGCCTCTGATACGATATCGTCTTGGCCTTCTAATTCTAATATTTCTTCACGGCACTCAGCGTGGCTGACTTGCGCTTCATTCAGAGCCATCTTACGAGTTTCAACCTCTGCAGCAACTTGTCGAAGCATCCGCATCGGAGAATGCCCGTTAAGCATCGTGAGGCTCATTAAGCTCAATGTCGTTTGAGAGTTCTGACGATCAAAGGCTCGTGTGGCCTGATCTATTTCTGGCAATTTTTCAGCAACCCTAGCCGCCGCTACCTGATTAATGTTTTCAGATGCCTCAATAGGCAGCGAAAACGTGATGGGTTTCGTGACGATATTAGTCATAAATTTTCCTTGAAGTTTTTAGTCTATTAATTACGAAGGGAACCCCGATAAAGCCCCCATACTCTGCAACGCCGCATTGTAAGTGCCAAAAGTCGTGGCATTCCCAGTGGTATCTATAGTGACTGTTTGTTGAGTGTTCACTATCCCTGACGTTGATCCACCACCAGCCCAACAAGCTTTAGTACTGTTACAAGCAGAAGAGCCAAACCTCATTCCTACAGTCAGATCACCAAAGTCAGTAGTGTTTCCAGCACTAGCGGGATTAAGGTATTCGATAGTATTAGTATAAGTAGTTCCATTGTGACCACCAGCGTGAAGAACACGACTGCTAGTTCCACAAGCCATTTGTCCTTGTGAATCCCTAACTGAAGAAAGATCCCCCCAGTCAATTGCACTAGACTGTGTGGCAATCGTTACATAATCTATAGTATTTACACGACCTGTAGAGGCGTACCCGCCAAAAAAGAAACCTTTAGTACCGTCAGAAGCGCCACTACCATTACCCCTAGTCTGAGTTATGAAGTAGTCCCAATTAGCAGCGTTTCCAGTAGTTGCTATTGTAATTTTTGATATAAAGCCGTGATATGTGCTTGCACCATCCCACAATGCAAAGATTGCGGTAGTGCCATCAGATGCAGAAGAAACCTGTTGAATAGCTGTCAGATTGCCAAAATCGGTAGAATTTCCCGGCGTAGAGATTGTAACATACTCGATGTTGTCAATGTAATTGCTTATTACACCCCCTGCGAATACCCCTCGACTACCACTTGATGCGCCTGAGACTCCATTTCTAGCACTTGTTAAAGATCCAAATGAGGATGAGTTACCAGAACCAGTTAAATCTATGTAGCGAATTGCAGATGTTTGAGAACTGGTACCACCCGCTACGACCATCCTATCGCCAATATGCGAGACTGGTGGCGGCGGCGGTGAAGTAGTAACCGCTCTAAACTCACTATCCCAATACTGATAAAGTTGATCATTACCAGTATCCCACCAATAGTCGCCGTTTACATTGCCGCTACTAGGCTCAGTTCCACTGGCAGTGTAATTTTGTAAGGGTGAGGCACCACCGACTAACATACCGTTTTCAAGGTCAATCGCTGTGCCATTATCTTTAATTGTATTTACTTTTAAAGTACTCATTGCGAACTATCCTGACAAAGAGGCATTGCTACTAGCGGCATACGCATAGCTACCAAAAGTTGTGGCATTTGCAGCGGTATCTATGGTGACAATGTTCTGCATATCTAATCGTGTGGAACCACTCCAACCACCCACCCATACAGCTTTAGTGGCGTTACAAGCTGATGTCAGCAATAGTGATGCCGAAGTTAAATTACCAAAAGAGTAAGCATTTCCAGCGCTTGATGGACTAAAATATTGAATGGCTGAAGTTGTTGATCCACCGGGATTTCCACCAGCAATAAGAATACGGGTGCTAATTCCACAAGCGGCATTTGGCCCAACTTGAGTAGTAGCTGTAGTTAGATTTCCCCAATCTACAGCATTGGCATCAGTGGCAATGGTCACGTAATCTATTATATTTTGTTGAGTGCTGCTTGCGACACCACCCATAAAGAAACCTTTTGTACCATCAGATGCTCCAGAAAGCTGATCTCTACTAACGGATAAAGATCCGCTCCAAGAGGTGGCATTACCTGTGGTATCAATAGTAACTTTTTGGATATTCCCTTGACCGTTGTCACCCCCTGTAAATATAGCAGTTATAGCATTGGAAGCACTAGCAAGTACACCATCGGCAGAGGTCAAATCACCAAAGTCCGTGGTGTTACCTGCGCTACTTACTGTGACATATTCAATTACATTAGTGTAAAAGCTTTCAATACCACCCGCAAAAAGCCCTCTGCCATTACCCGAAGCTCCAGAGGCTTTTGATCTATTACCTGATATATTTCCAAAGTTGGTTGAGCCACCCGAACCATTTATATCTATGTAGCGAATTTCATTGGCCTTGCCAGAGTTTAAATCACCGCCCGTAACGAGCATTCTATCGCCATAGTGTAAAACAGGATTTGCCGATCCACTGCCAACAACTCGCTTCCACTCACCCCCAGCCCGATAGTCCATATACATAAGCGTTGGTTGATACCAAACATCACCATCACTAGGGCTAGTAGGCTCAGTGTCACTGTTAGTAAATGAACCAGAGCCAATGGATTGTGCCACTCCACCAACCTTAATCCCGTGGGTGAAATTAGCAGCACCTGTGCCAGCTAAGTTATTAATTTTATCTACTTTAATCTCTGACATTATGAAGCTGGCCCTGATGTAGCTGAAACGTAAAAGTTATGACCTGACTCCATAAGATCTCCGAAGTCACTCGTAGAAGATCCACTGTATAAATCTATGTATAGAATTTCGTCTGTATTCCGACCCCCGATTATACACCACCTTGAACCGTTTGTTGTCGAACTATGATTTTGTCTGGCAGTGGGAAGTACATTTCCCATATAAGAACAATTTGCTGAAGTTCCCCAAGTCCACCTATACATTGACTGCGTAGGATTACTACCCCCTCGTCCACCAGCGTGAATCGCATAAGATTCATCGCCAGACATACTTCCCCAATAATTTCCGCTGAAAGATCCACCGCTGTAACCCGGGTTGCTGGCATTCCCAGAAGTTCCAAAAGTAAATTTACTCAGTGACTGACTTGTGCTTCCACTACCATCAAAGATTATGTACCCATACGTTCCATCTGAAGTTGCGGTACATCTAGTTCTAGAACGAATATCTTGACCAAAAGTCTGAGCATTGCCAGTAGTAGCAATAGTGACGTAATCAATAGTACTCTGATTGTACGGCGGTCCCGACGAACCATAACCATCACACGCCATTCCATAGGTTCCGTCAGAACAAGCGGCCCCCTCATATCGACTGTTTGGAGTAGTTCCAAACTGAGTGGCATTTCCAGTAGTAGTCGTTTCTATGTAGCTTATGGTGTCTAACCAATTCCCAACGTCATTACCTTGCCACATAAGCGCCCGTGATCCACCAGCACACGCCATTTCTCCGTTTGCAGATCGTGAATATAAATCAAGGCCAAATGAAGATGCGTTTCCTGTGGTGGTTATATCGAAATATTGAATCCGTCGACCGTAGTATGACCCATTGTAGCGAGCGCCGAAGACAACGGCACGATCACCATAATAGCTTTGAGGTGGTAAAGCGCCTAAAGTAACCGTTTGCCACCCACTGTTCGCATAGATCTTCAATTCGCTGTTTGTAGTATCCCACCAAACCGCACCATCACTAGGGCTTGATGGCTCAGTACCACTGCTAGTAAAGCTGGAAGTAGCTAGACTGCCCAGCGCAACACCGCCCACGGTTGGAGCAGTAGAAAAGTCGGGTGCGCCTGTTCCAGCGGCATCAACGATTGTATCTACACGAATTTCGGTCATAGGATTACGTGCCTTCCCCCAGCCGCAACAGTTAAAGTTACACCGCTGGCAATGGTAAGCGGCCCAACCGTGAGAGCGCTTTCTGTGGCTCCTACAGTGGTGTCAGTCGTAAGAGTGCGTGAGGCCACGTTTACTGTTCCAAACCCTGCACCGCCGCCATCCACGAAGGACAGAGTTCCCGAACCATTAGTTTTTAAAAGTTGGTCGGCTGAACCGTCTGAGGTTGGAAGCGTAAACGCAGATACAAAACTTTGAAGGTTGGCATCATAGGCTAAGGCGTCAGTTCCAACCACGGGCGGTCTTACAACGATTGCACCGCCCATGCCTGAGTGGTTTGCACAGTAGTAATAAAGCGCTGGGCAATCCTGCTCTAGTTTTACCTCGATATAGGCTCCTGCAGTGCCTTGTGTGCCTACTTCAGTGATGCCCGTGGTGAACTGAGAACCGCTGTTGTGAGTGCCGTCTGAGGTTGTGCTGAAGCGTAGCGGGTGACTAGCATTTGTGCTATCAGAAACATCAAAGCGGTAGGTAACAGAAGGCACTAAAGTAATCGTCTGATTAGCAGTACCATCAATCAGGTAGTTGCCGCCCGATACAGTAACCGTAATGTCAGCATAAAGCAGATCAAGATCATCTGCAGAAGCACTGATAAAGACTTTGGCATTGCCAGACAGGTTTAACAAACTGCCCGTGCTTGAACTCGTTAACGTGCGGGAAAGAGTAATACCCGAATGCGTATATACACCTGTAGATACCTCCCATGCGCCGCCGGTATCCTCAATTACAAGCCGTACTGTGTGACCATCCAAAGAAGAAGGCACGGTTTGATAACCAGTCTCCGCAGAGCCTAGCGTAACCGTGCCTGTGCCTGTTGTAGAGGTCGAAACCTTTACACGATCTGCGAACCGAGCCATGTGGGTTCCTTAATCTAATTTGATGACAAAATCCCCGATGCCAAATCGGAGTATATCTCCGCTGTTTACACTGCGAGAAGTGGTCAAAGCGCCAGTAATTAATGGGTCTTTAGACTTACGGTAGGTAGCACTGCCGTTGCTATCGTACTGGGCTGCAGAACCATTAGTTCCAGTGCCTCCAAATGTTCCACGATAGATGCCCCAGTGCGTTGCTGATCCCGTCCAATTACCTGTGGCTTCTGGAAAAGCAATTGCAGAGGTGTTTGTAATTGATGTTACGCCGCTACCATCAGTGGTTGGGGTTCCAAATACGTTTGTACTAGGGCCGATAATTTCCTGTCGTGCATAGCCATTTCCATCAAACTCTCCTGTCGAACCTGATGCGGAAGCGTCTACTGACGTGGCATTACTTCCGGGGTCACTTCGATATAAACCAAGATATAATCGACTATCAGAAACAGTGGTAGTTGAAGCAGAACCTGTTGATTGATTTACAGATTGGAAAGTGAAGTCATAATACGGAAGAGAGATATTGGGCCATGCTCTGTTTCGATTTGCTGAAATAATCCTTTCAGAGGATGACCCCGGATCATAAGTACTTGCCCAATCGTAACCATCGCCGTGAAACGGCCCCCACGGCTCATTTATAAAGCCTAATCTACGGGCAAGCTGTCTGCGCCATTCAGTTGTAGTTTGGTACAAAGTATAGCTCGTGTCTTCGGCTATCGTTACCGTGCCTGATCCCACACCCCAACGATTTGGGAAGGTAC
>Ga0255758_10004587_pt1 | contig 11677 bp, 12 predicted proteins | sample 011ome_24_FD_179958 | JGI IMG/M metagenome (GOLD analysis project Ga0255758, IMG submission 179958) | Coastal salt marsh microbial communities from the Groves Creek Marsh, Skidaway Island, Georgia - 011513CT metaG (version 2) | ecosystem: Environmental > Aquatic > Marine > Intertidal zone >...
TAAAAGGCACTGAAAATATTAAGAATTTAATACCTTATTTTATTAAAAAAAAAATTCCATTTTTAACATTATTTGCATTTGCTTTAGACAATTGGAATAGGCCAAAGTCTGAGATTTCATATCTTTTTTTCTTATTTGAGAATTTTTTAAAAAAAAATTTATCTTATTTAATTGAAAATAATGTAAAAATTAAATTCATAGGAGAAAGAAAAAAATTACCTATTAAAATTCTGACTTTATTTAAAAAGATAGAGAAAATTACAAAAGAAAAAAAAGATTTAACTATTATTGTTGCATTAAATTACAGTTCTAAGCACGAAATAGTAAATACTTTTAATAAAATTTTAAATCAAAAGTATAAAAAAATAACTGAAAAAATTATAAGTAATAATTTGTATACATTTAATACGCCGGACCCAGATATTTTAATTAGAACTGGATCGCATTCTCGATTGAGCAATTTTCTTTTATGGCAAATATCTTATACTGAGATTTTTTTTATAAAAAAACTATGGCCAGATTTTAAGATAAAAGATTTATCAAAAATTATTTCAAAATTTAAAAATATTAAAAGAAATTTTGGAAGTATATGAAAAATTTTTACTTAAGATTGGGCAGTTCTTTAGTAATGGGTCCTGTATTTCTTGCAGGCCTGTATGAAGTTGGATTTTTTTTTTATAGTTTGTTATTTTTGATATTATTGACTAGTTTTTACGAAGTATTTAAAAATGTAAAACAATTTTTTTTAAGTTTTGCTTTATATTTTTTAATTTTATTTTTTATTTTTTCACTTTTTAATATTAGAGGATCTAATAATAACGATTATATAATTCTAGTATGGTTAATATCAATTGTTTGGACTTCTGATATTGGAGGCTATGTTTTTGGCAAGATGTTTAAAGGACCAAAATTAACTAACTACAGTCCGAATAAAACTATATCTGGCTTGCTAGGTTCAATTGTATTTTCACAGTCTTCTTTTTTAATTCTTTATTTATTTTTAGACTACAATCATTTAACTTTAAAATTATTTATAGTGCAATTTTTTTTATGTATTATTGCTGTTTGTGGGGATATATTTTTTTCTTATATAAAGAGAACAAATCAAATAAAAGATTATTCTAATCTAATCCCAGGTCACGGAGGTATTTTGGACCGAATTGATGGATTGATCTTTGTTGTTATTATTTATTATTTTATTAGATATTTTAATGTTACATAAAAAAATTTCAGTTGCCATATTGGGTTCGACAGGCAGTATTGGAAGAACTTCGTTGAAAGTAATTAATCAGAACTTAAAATATTTTAAGGTAGACTTGCTTGCATGTAAAAATAATAAAGCAAATATTGATAGGCAGATAAAAAAATTTTTACCAAAGTTTTTAAAAATAAATAATAATAAAAATTATAATTTTTTTAAAAAAAAAAAATTTAAAAAAAAAATTAAATTTTTTAATAATTTAAAAGACTTTGAAAAAAATATAAAAACTAAATTTGATAAAGTAGTTTTGGGTATTTCAAGTATTGAAGGATTGGATTATGCTTTTTCATTTATAAAATATTCAAAGGAATTACTATTAGCTAATAAAGAAACGATAGTCTGTGGCGGTAAATTATTTTTAAAAAAAGCCTCAAATTATAATTGCAGAATTATTCCAATAGATTCAGAGCATTTTTGTTTAATGAGTATTTTAAAAAATATTGATCATAAATTAATTGATAATGTATTTCTTACTGCTTCCGGTGGTCCTTTTTTGAATACAAAGAACTCTAAATTAACAAAAGTTAAGCCGTCATTGGCTCTAAAACATCCGATGTGGAAGATGGGAAAAAAAATATCAATCGACTCAGCAACTATGGCAAATAAAGGCTTGGAGGTTATTGAAGCATGTATTCTTTTTAATTTAAATCCAAATAAAATTAAAATTAAAATACATGAGCAATCCAAGGTTCATGCTGTTGTTGTGTTAAAAAACGGAATTGTTTTTTTAGTTGCTCATAACACATCAATGTCTGTTCCTATAGAAAATTCATTGTTACAGTCTCATCAAATTTCAATAAAAAAAAATTTTTTTTTACAAAAAAATAATTTTATCTTCTCTTTTGATGAAAAAAAATTATTAAAATTTAAGATGGTATCATTAGCATACAAAGCTTTAAATTATGGTCAAAGAGCTTGTATATTTTATAATGTTATAAATGATAATTTAGTTCATGCATATCTAGATAAAAAAATTTTATTTTTTCAAATATATGATAAATTAAGCTTAATATTAAATAATGAAAAGTTAAAAACTTATTTTAAAAAAAAAATTAATAATTTAAATGATATTTACAAAACTATCTCTTATGCAAAAAAAATCTATGATAAAATTTAAGTTATTTTTTTTATTTTTTATTTTTATCTTTTTTTCTCAGCAATTATTTGCAAATGATAATATTATTATTAAGGGCAATAAGAATATTTCCTCTAAAACAATATATTCTTTGTTCCCAACCAATATAGAAAACTTGGATCCAGAAATTTTAAATAATTTTCAAAAAAAAATATTTGAGACAGGTTTTTTTGAAAAAGTAGACTTAAAAATTCAAAATAAAAAAATTATTATCAATGTTGTTGAAAATCCTTTAGTTAATTTTTTTTTTATAGAGGGTATTAAAAATAATGATATAAAAAATAAGTTATTTGATTTATCTGAAATTAAGGAAAATAAAATTTTTCAAACTTTTTGGATTAAAGATGATATTAAAAAATTTTCTGAATTTTTAAAAAGTCTTGGGTACTTTAATAATAAATTAACATATCAAGTAAAAAAAATTGACAACAATAAAGTTAATATTTTTTATAGTGTTGTGTTAAACGAGAAGTTTAAAATTAGTAGAATTTTTTTTATAGGTAATAAATTTTTTAAATCCTCTACATTAAGTGATGTTATATATTCCAGCGAACATGGTTGGTGGAAGTTTCTTTCTAACTCTACAACACCCAGCGAATCTTTGATTGATTTTGATATTTCAAGACTTAAAAATTTTTATTTAAACAGAGGTTTTTATGATGTGCAGATAAATTCTAGCTCTATTAAAATATTAGATAATAGAAGAGCTGATATTATTTATTCTATTGATTCTGGTCAAAGATACATTATTGAAAAGTATAATTTAATTGATAATTCAAAATCTTTAAATAAAGAAAGTATTTTATATCTAAATAAGATGTATGATAAATTAGTAAATAATTATTATGATTTATCTGCCATAAAAAAATCAGCAGATAATTCAATTAATTATTTGTCAAAATTTAGTTACGATTTAACTGTCCAATACAAAACTGAAAAAATCAATACCAATAAATTACAATTAACTTTTTTTATTTCAGAGCACCCTAATAAAAAAATTATTGATAAGATAGTAATAGTTGGAAATTCTATTACTGATGACTTTGTAATTAGAAATAACATTTTATTTTCAGAAGGAGATTTTTTAAATAATTCAAAATTAGATACTTCAATTGATAAATTAAAAGGTAAAGGGTATTTTAAGAAAGTTGAAGCAGATACTATTTCAATAGATGATAATAAAGTAGAATTGCAAATTAAAGTTGAAGAGCAACCTACTGGCGAAATAGCGGCCGGAGCTGGTGCGGGAACAAATGGAGCAGTTTTATCTGGATCATTAAATGAAAAGAATTTTCTAGGCAGAGGTTTGAATGTTAACTCTATTATAAATGTCGGAACTCAAAAAATATCTGGGAGAGTCTCTTATTTAAATCCTGACTATAATGACACTGGAGTTGCATTTAAGTCATCAGTATATGCTGAAAATAACAATTATGATAATGCAAGTTATGAAAATAAAATCATTGGTAGTTCTGTTTCATTAGATTACCAAATATTTGATAATTTTTTTTTAAATCCAGGTTTTTCTGTTGATTACGATTCTTTAAAAGCAAATTCTGATGCTCCGAGTGCTATCAAAAGAAGAGTGGGTGATTACTATACTTCTAAATTATTTTACAATTTTTCTAAAAACACTAAAAACAGAGACTTGCAGCCAACAGAGGGTTATATAATTGGAGTTGGTCAAAGTTTATCTTTATTATCAGATATTCCCTTTATTAATAATAGAATATTCGGTTCATACTATCATGAATACTTAGAAAATGTAATTGGATCTGTTAAATATAAAGTAGAAAGCATCAATGGTTTTAATAAAGACATTAAACATAGTGACAGATTGTCAGTCAATTCTAACAACCTAAGAGGATTTGCTGATAGAGGTATTGGTCCCAAAATAGATAATGATTTTATAGGTGGCAATTATTCTTTTTATACATCTATCTCATCTACTTTACCTAATGGTTTACCTGAAAAATGGAATGCTATTACAAATGTTTTTTTTGATACTGCTAATGTCTGGGGTGTAGACGATAATAGCACAAGTACTTCTAATAAATTAAGAACTTCGATTGGATTGGGTTTGTCCTGGATTTCTCCACTTGGCCCAATAAGCATAACATATGCTGAACCAATCACTAAAGAAAATACAGATGATATAGAAAAGTTTAATTTTAAAATTGGTTCAGCCTTTTAAAAAAATTGTATGTATCTACCTTCAAAAAAAATTAAATTATCGAAGATTATTAGTTTTTTAAAATTAAAATTAAATTTAAAAAAAGATTGTTTAATAAAAAATGTTTCTAATATAGATAATTCATTAAAAAATGACATTACTTTATGCATGAGCTCAAAATACATTGATTTATTAAAAAAAACGAAGGCATCAGCATGTATTACTAGTAAAAATTTTTTACATTATGTTCCAAAAAATTGTTTCCCTATAATTTCTGGTAACCCACAAATAGATTTTATAAAAGTCAGCAATTTATTTTATGGAGACTATGTTATTGATAAAATTTCAAAAAATTATTTAACTAAAAGTAAAATAAAAAAAAAATTTAAAAAATTTTTTTTTGGTGAAAATTTTGTATGTGAAAAAAATGTTAGAATAGGAAAAAATGTTAATATTGGTCATAATGTGCTCATTAAAGAAAACTGCATTATAGGTGATAATGTAAACATTGGATGTAATGTAATAATATCTAATTCAGTAATTAAAAATAATGTGAACATATGTGATGGTACTGTTATTGGAAAAAAAGGTTTTGGTTTTAAATTTTTTAATAATCAACTATTAAGAATACCACATATTGGTAAAGTCATAATATATGAAGGCGCTGAAATTGGAAGTAACTGTAATATAGATAGGGGTTCAGTATCAGATACTATAATTGGAAAATACACTTTTTTAGACAATCAAGTACAAATTGCTCATAATGTTAAAATTGGAGATTATTGCATGATTGCCTCTCAAGTTGGAATATCTGGTAGTACCATAATAGGAAATCATGTTTCGATTGGAGGCCAATCTGGTATTTCCGGGCATTTAAAAATTGGAAATAACGTTAAAATTGGAGGCAAAAGTGGTGTTGTTAAGAATATAGATGATAATAAAACGGTTATGGGTTATCCAGCTATGGAATTTAGAGATTTTGTAAGAAAAAACTTAATGAAATGAAGACTGAACTTAATAAAGAGGAAATTAAAAACTTATTACCTCATCGAGAGCCAATGCTGTTAATTGATAAATTGACAGAAATTGTTCCTATGATTTCCGCAACAGGTCATATTAAAGTTACCAGCGATAAGTTTTATTTCGACGGTCACTTTCCAGGAGCTCCTGTATTTCCTGGTGTTTTAATTGTAGAGGCGTTTGGCCAGGCCGCAGCCGCATTAGCTGCATATAGCTTGGACCCAAGCGAAGTTGAAAACAAATTAGTTTTTTTAATGACTATTGACAAGGCAAGATTTCGAGTTCCCATTATTCCCGAATGTGATCTTTTGTTAAATGTAAAAGTTGAAAAAATAAAGGGTAGAATTTGGAAGTATTCAGGAGTGGCCATGGTAAATGGAAAAAAAATGGCAGACGCTGAATGGATGGCTACCATTGCTGATAGAGATGAAGATAAGTAAAAGTTCAAATATATCTAGCGGTGCAATCATAGGAAAAAATGTTTTTATAGATGATTTTTGTTCTATAGGTCCAAATGTAAAGATTGGTGATAATTGCAAGATCATGTCACATGTTCACATATCTGGTGACACTACAATGGGTTCAGATAATATTATTTATCCATTCGCCAGTATTGGAACAGATCCGCAGGATTTAAAATTCAAGGGTGAAAATACTAAATTAATATTAGGATCAAATAATAAAATTCGAGAATATGTAACTATTAATCCAGGAACGGAACATGGCGGTGGATTAACAACTATCGGAAGTAATTGCTTATTTATGATTTCTTCCCATATTGCACACGATTGCCAAGTTGGAGACAGTGTGATTATTGCTAATAATGTACCGATTGCAGGCCATTGTATCATTGAAAATGATGTGATTATTGGTGGAAATTCTGCTGTTCAGCAATTTTGCAATATTGGCAAAGGTGCAATGATTGGCGGTATGACTGGTGTAAATAAAAATATTTTACCTTATACATTGGTTACTGGCAATAGATGTGCATATGAAAATTTAAATTTAATCGGATTAAAAAGAAAAGGTTTTGATAACAAAATAATAACAGAATATAAAAAATATATTGAAAGCAATGATATAATAAGCAGGAAATTAAATAATATTCAAAATGTTTTAATAGATGAAGCGGTAAATTTTTTAAATAAAAATAATAACAAACCCATTTGTTTTCCTGAATTTAAATGATCGGAGTTATTGCTGGCGAAGGAATGTTGCCAAAATTAATTGCAAAAAAATTTAAAGAAAAAAAAATTAAATATATTTTAATTAACTTATCTAAAAAAAAAAAAATTAAAAAAAATTATTAAAATTTTACAATAAACAAAATATCTTCAATTATAAGTATTTTAAAAAAAAATTATTGTAATGAAGTTATTCTTGCTGGAAAAGTTATTCGACCAAATTTTTCTGATTTTAGAATTGATAAAAAAGTAATTACACTTATTCCTAGAATTTTAGATAGTTTAAAAAAGGGAGATTCATCTTTATTAGATTTAGTAATAAACATTTTAAAAAAAGAAAAAATGAAAGTCGTTTCTTGCACGAAGTATTTACCCGAGTTATTTGCGAAAAATTATTTAAGTGATAAGAAAATTACTATTCAAGATTTAAAAGATATTCAAAAAGGAAAAAAATTGTTAAATGTTCTTAATCAAAAATTTGATGTTGGGCAATCTGCAATAATTAGCAATGGATATGTTGTTGCAATAGAAGCAGCTGAAGGAACTGATGAAATGTTGTCAAAATCTTCTAAAATTTTAAAAAAAATCAACAGAACTAAGCAATCTGGAGTTTTATTAAAATTTCCAAAAAAAATTCAGGATTTGCGAGTTGATTTACCCACAATCGGTTTTAGGACTGTTCAAAAATGCATTGATCTTGGCTTGAATGGAATTATTTTAAAAAAAAATGCGCACATTTTTTTAGATCAAAAAAAATCAAAACATTTAATTGCAAAAAATAATTTTTTTATAAAAGTTATAAATTGAAAAAAAAAATTTTTATCATTACCGGAGAGGCGTCAGGTGATAAGCTTGCAGCTGATATAGTTCAATATTTTAGTAAATCAGAATATAATATTTTAGCAATTGGTTCAGAAAAACTTAAAAATAAAAAAATTAAACTACTTTTTGATTCTTCTACAATTGCCTTTATGGGGATTAAGGATGTTATACTTAATATTTTCCATTTAAAAAAAAAAATAAATTTCACAATTAAATCTATTATAGATTTTAAACCGCATGTTATTTTTTCTATTGACGCACCTGATTTTGCTTTTCGTGTCGAAAATGAAGTAAAAAAAAAATTTCCAGATATTAAAGTCGTACATTTAGTTGCTCCAACTATTTGGGCATGGAGAGAAAATAGAGCTAAATTTTTTAAAAACTTTATTGATCATTTGTTGTTACTTTTTCCTTTTGAATCTTCTATATTTAATAGATGGAAAATTAAAAATACCTTTGTAGGTCATCCATTTTTACAAAATGCGATTAAATATAAAAAATTTTTTTTACCAAAAAATAAAAATATTATCACCCTTTGCCCTGGTAGTAGGATAGCTGAAATTAAAATTTTTATGCCTATTTTTATTAATTTAATTAATAAAATTAATAGTATTTTTAAAGATCAGTATATTTTTCATTTTCCAGTTCCTCAAAATAGATTGTCAGTAGTTAAGCAATATATTCCTAATAAATTTAAAAATATTTTTTCAGTAGATGAAGACCAGAAAAATTTTTATATAAAAAATTCAATATTATCTATTGCAAAATCAGGGACTATTTCCTTAGATGTATGCAAAAATAAATGTCCCTTAATTACTGTCTACAAAACTTCTAATTTTAATTATTTTTTTATTAAACCTTTGGTGAAGGTTAAATTTGGTAATATTATTAATATTGCTGCTAATAAAGAGATAATTCCTGAATTAATACAAAGCAATTGTACAGTAGAAAAAATTTTTTTTATGGCATCTAAGTTTTTAACAAATAAAAACATACGTATAAAAAATGTGCAAAATTATACTAAAATTTTAAATACTTTTAAGAAAAGTAATACAAATAAAATTATTGCAAATACAATTAAAGGTTATTGCTAGTTTCTATCTTTTAATTCAGTAAACAGTCTCGGTTTTTCTCCCACGTATAATTGTCTGGGTCTTCCAATTCTGTTTTTGGTGTCTAAATACATTTCTTTCCAATGAGCAATCCAACCGGCAGTTCTTGCAACAGCAAAAAGAGCGGTAAACATGGTAGAAGGAAATCCCATTGCGTTAAGAGTGATACCTGAATAAAAATCAATATTAGGATACAATTTTTTTTCAACAAAATACTCGTCTTGTAGAGCTATCTTTTCTAATTCAATTGCTACTTGTAAAGTTTTATCATCTTTTTTTCCTACTTCCTCCAAAACCTCATGACATGTTTTTTGCATTACTTTAGCTCTAGGATCGTAGTTTTTATAAACCCTATGACCAAAACCCATTAATTTGAAAGGATCATCTTTATCTTTCGCTTTTTTTATGTATTCAGGTATTTTTTTTACATCACCAATCTCTAAAAGCATGTTTAGTGCTGCTTCATTAGCTCCTCCATGCAAAGGTCCCCATAAAGATGTAAAGCCTGTAGATATTGATGCAAATGGATTCACACCAGATGAGGCAGCCAATCTAACTGTTGAAGTTGATGCGTTTTGCTCATGATCTGCGTGTAAAATAAATATTTTATCTAATGCTTTAGCAAATACTTTGTTTACTTTGTATTTTTCAGCTGGAACAGCAAAAACCATATGTAAAAAATTTTCTGTATAATCAAGTGAGTTATCAGGATAAATAAAAGGCTGTCCGATTGAATACTTATAAGCCATTGCGGCCAATGTTGGAACTTTAGCTATCATTCTTCTAGCTGAGATTTGTCTTTGCTGCAAATCATTCACATCAATAGAATCTGGATAAAATGCTGACAATGCAGCAACAACAGAAGTTAAAATTGCCATGGGATGCGAACCCCTTCTAAACCCATCAAAAAATTTCTTCATTTGTTCATGAACCATCGTGTGAGTTTTGATAGCTTCAGAATATTCGAACCATTCCTCTTTAGTAGGTAATTCGCCGTTCCATAAAAGATAAGCAACTTCTAAAAAAGAGCTTTTGTTAGCAAGCTCATCCATTGGGTAGCCACGATAAAAACATTCACCTTTTTCACCATCAATATAGGTAATAGAAGACTCGCAGCTTGCCGTAGATGTAAATCCAGGATCAAAAGTAAAATTGCCCGTTGAGGAGTACAACTTACTTATATCAACCACGTCAGGACCCACCGATCCACCCAAAATTGGAAATTCGTAATCTTTATTATCTATGATTAATTTGGCTTTTTTTGACATGAAATTGCAGATTAATTACCAGTTTTGATTAAAAAAGTCTATTTAAAGATAATGTTTAAGTCTTTTCTTAACTTCATTAATACCTAATGACTGTATTATGTCATTAATAGATGGAGCAAATTTGCTACCAGTTAAAACCAATCGAATAGGTTGGCCAAAATCTTTAAATTTAATTTTATTTTTATTAATAATATTATTTATTATTTCTTTGCAAGCATTAAAATTTTGATCATCTAGGTTAATAATGCTTTGATAAAATTCATCGATTAATTTTACTGAATTCTTATCTAAAGTATTTTCAATATCAATTATTTGAAAATTAAATACAAAATTACAATTATTAAAAATGTCCTCTAATGTTTTTGCTTTGTTTTTAAAAATTGATAAATTTTTTTTAATTTTATCTAGAAAAATTTCATCAATTTTACTTTTGAACTCAATAGTATAATTTTTAAAATAATCAAATAATTTATCTTCATTTATATTTTTAATATAGGTTTCATTTAAAGATAAAACTCTTTCCATATCAAGCTTAGAAGGTGACTTGCCTATACCATTAAGATTAAATAACTGAATACTTTCTTCTAAAGAGAAAATTTCCTTGTCTTTATATGACCAGCCTAACTTAAGAAGATAATTTCTTAAACTTTCTGGCAAAATACCAATTTTTTGATAATCCGCTACGGTTATAGCCCCATCTCTTTTTGAAAGCTTCTTACCTTCTTTTGAATGAATAAGTGGTATATGTGCATATGTCGGAATAGACCATTTCATAGCTTCAAAAATTTGTATTTGCTTAAATGTATTTATTTTATGATCATCTCCTCGAATTACATGAGTAATATTCATTAAATGATCATCTACAGAGGCTGACAATTGATAAGTTGGGGTGCTGTCAGTTCTTAAGATAACAAAGTCCTCAATTGTAGAGTTGGGAATTTCAACATTACCTTGAACGAGATCATTTAGAACAGAAAAACCCGAATCTTTAGATTTAAATCTAACAATAAATGGTCCCTCACCATTTGTTAAACTTCTACATTTTCGGCTATAAGTATATGGTAAATTTTTATTTCTAGATTCTTGCTTTTCAAGCTCCAATTCTTCTTGCGTGCAGTAGCATTTGTAAGCATGTCCATTTTTTAATAGATAATTTGCTACTTCAATATGTTTGTTGATATTTAGGCTTTGTTTTAAAGGCGGTTCGTCAGGGCTAATTTCTAGCCACTCTAAGGTTTTAATAATTTGATCTTCAAATTCTTTTTTAGAGCGTTCTTTATCTGTATCTTCAATCCTCAATAATGATTTTCCATTTTTATTTCTTGCATAAAGCCAATTAAATAATGCAGTTCTTGCACCTCCAATATGCAAGGCTCCAGTAGGTGAGGGGGCAAATCTTACAACAGTCTTATCCATGTGCTGTTGTTTACACTAAGTATTTAAAAGTTTCTATAAAGAGATGATAAAACACCCTGAATTTTAATTCGATCAGGGTTAAATATTCTTGTTTCGTATAAAGGGTTAGCACTTTCAAGAGCTATAGCATTAGATTTTTTTCTGTATCTTTTTAAGGTAGCTTCATGATCGTCAATTAAAGCTACAACTATTTTTCCATTTTCGGCAATATTGGTTTTTCTTATGATAACTGTATCTCCATCATTTATTCCCGCATTGATCATAGAATCTCCCTCAACTCTTAGTG
>Ga0255758_10004590_pt1 | contig 11674 bp, 11 predicted proteins | sample 011ome_24_FD_179958 | JGI IMG/M metagenome (GOLD analysis project Ga0255758, IMG submission 179958) | Coastal salt marsh microbial communities from the Groves Creek Marsh, Skidaway Island, Georgia - 011513CT metaG (version 2) | ecosystem: Environmental > Aquatic > Marine > Intertidal zone >...
CCTCCTCAGCAGTAAGAAAGCCATCATCATGATCAAAAATAATACGCAATCTTTTTTTTGCTGTATCCGATAATTTTTCTCCATAAAGAAGCATACATGTACTTTTTTTTGTACCTCTGCCTATCCTTCCTCTTAATTGGTGCAGCTGAGATAACCCTAAACGCTCAGAATTTTCAATTACCATTAATGTTGCATTGGGTACATCAACTCCAACTTCAATTACAGATGTAGCTACAAGGATATCAATTTCCCCGCTTTCAAAGCTATACATTATTTTTTCTTTTTCTTTTGGTTTCATTTTTCCATGAATGATTTCTACCGTATGTAACGAAAAATAGTCTTTTAGTTTTTGATGCGTATTGATTACCGTTTCGAGCTGCATTTTTTCGCTCTCCTCAATAAGAGGACAGACCCAATATACCTGGTTGCCCAAAGAACACTCGTGATCAATTGATTTTAATAAATCGTTTCTTTTTTTGGCTGAAAAAATTCTTGTATTTATTTTTTGTCTACCGGGAGGCAATTCATTAATGGTTGACATATCCATATCCGCAAAATAACTCATCGAAAGTGTTCTTGGTATCGGAGTTGCACTCATCATCAACTGATGTGCATGAAGATTGTTATCAAAGTGATTTTGTCGCCTTAATAATAAACGTTGCTCTACACCAAAACGATGTTGTTCATCAATGATATAAAACGCCAATGATTTAAACTTCACTTTTTCTTGAAACAATGCATGTGTACCAATAACGATATCTATATCGCCAGAGGATATATTTTCATAAAGTATTTTTTTGTCTTTAGCTGAGAAACTGCCTGTTAAAAGTGCCGTTTTTAGAGGTGTATTCTTAAGCCAGGCCGTTAATTTTTTCATGTGCTGCTCAGCAAGGATTTCAGTTGGTGCCATAAACGCAACCTGATAACCGCATTCTGCAACTTGAAAAGCTGCCAAGCTTGCAACGACAGTTTTTCCACTTCCAACGTCACCCTGCAATAATCTATTCATTGGAATTGAGCTTCCTAAATCCTTCAAAATTTCTTGTAAAGCACTAGTTTGTTTCTTAGTTAATGAGAACCCTATATTTTTAAAAACTGTGTCCTGTATTTTTGATGATAAATAAATTTTTGGAGCTTGCTTAGACTTTCCCCGTAGATATATTCCGCGAAAAAATAATTGATTTGATAATAATTCATCATAGATAAATCGTTTGCGATATAAGTAAAGGGTTTTTTCAATGCTCTCGTAATTTTTTGGCTTTGGAGGAGAATGTATTATTTCTGCGGCCTCGACAAATGCAGGTAATTTTTTTTTCTTAATGAGCTCAGGAAAGTATTCAACGAATAACCCCTTCTCTTTAATATAAGTAATTCCCTTTTGAATTAAGCTTGTTAAGGTTTTTTGCGTTATCCCAGACGTTAAGGAATATATAGGTTTAAAGTTTTGATCAGGTGCTTGGTCTGGGTCAACAAATGCGTAATCTGGATGTATGAATTCTTTAAAAATTTTTCCCTCCTTTAATTCACCATAAATTCTGACCCATTTTCCTTCTTGAAATTGTTTTACTTGACTAGGGTAAAAATTTACAAAACGAATTTGCATGCTACTGGATTGATCCTCGATAGTAACAATTAGGTTTTTTCTGGGAAAATATTTGACATCCACATGTATTACTTGCCCTTGAACTTGATAATATTGACCAACTTTAATATCTTTAATTAAAAAAATATTAGTGCGATCTTCGTATCTTGTTGGAAGATAGAGAATTAAATCAAATAAATTATAAATTGCTAATTTATTAAGTTTTTGGATTTGTAGCTTGGTAAATAAATCACTAAATGCATCAAAAGTTTTATCAATCAATTACAATAAATCCATCAGCCTCAATTAAAGCTCCTTTGGGCAAAGACGCAACGCCAACCGCAGCTCGGGCAGGAAATGGCTCCTTATAATATTCTTTCATTATTTCATTCACTAAAGAAAAGTGAGCAAGGTCAGTCAAATAGATATTTAATTTTGTCATATCTTCTAAAGCACAACCCGAAGCTTTAACAACAGCATGCATATTTTTAAATACTTGATGAATTTGTGCCTCTATTCCATCAACAAGATCCATAGACACTGGATCTAGCCCAATTTGACCTGATAAAAAAATCATATTGCCTTTTTTGATTGCTTGTGAATAAGTGCCGATTGCCTGAGGCGCTTTATTTGTTCTTATAACTTGTTTTGTCATATTTTATCCTATTGGTTTGACTGCTTTGATGCGAGTAACACGGCTTATTTTATCAATTTTTCTTAAATTTCTTATTAGGTCCGCAAGATGAATACGATCTTTTACTTGAACAACAAAATTGATATTAGCAAATTTACTGCCATCGGATTCTTGCAGTGAGACATTATCAATATTTGAATTTGAGTCTGCAATAATTGAGGCTATTTTGCCTAACATTCCTCTTTCATTCCAAACTAAAACATCCAAATTGACTTTAAATAAACGATCGGGGTTGGGTTCCCATTCCACATCTAACCATCGCTCGGGATCTAAATTAAATTTTCTGATGGCTGGGCAGTCATGTGTATGAATGATCAAACCCCTATCCTTATTAATAAATCCTAAAATAGGGTCCCCAGGAATTGGGTGGCAACATGTTGCAAGTTGTATGGCCATACCCTCGGAACCTTTGATTGTAATGACATCTAGTAATTTTGTTTGATTCAATGTTTTTTTGGCGCCATCCATAATTGAGGTTAACTGGTGAGCTACCATAATGTTGACTCTTTTTCCTAAAGCAATATCTGTCAAAATTTGATCTTTATTTTTTAGGTGATAATCCTGGGCTAACTTGTCCCAATGTTTTTTCTTGATTGAGTCAGGGTCAATGTGAAAAGCCTTTAGGGCATTATTGAGCATGCTGTAGCCTAAGATCACTAGATCCTCTGAGCCAGCGGTTTTAAGATAAGATCTTATCTGTGCGCGTGCTTTTCCAGTAATCACAAAATTTAACCAAGCAGGATTCGGTTTTGCTAGTGGGGCAACAACAATTTCAATATGGTCACCTGTTTTAATCTCTGTTCTTAATGGAACAAGTTCTTGGTTAATCTTTGCAGCAACCGCACTATTACCAACGTCAGAATGAACGGCATACGCAAAGTCAATTGTTGATGATCCCTTCGGTAATACAAAAATCTTACCTTTAGGTGAAAATACATAAACCTCATCTGGAAAAAGATCGACTTTCAAATGCTCTAGGAACTCTAAAGAGTCGGCTCCATCCGTTTGAATTTCAAGAAGCCTTTTTAGCCATTGATTAGTTTGTTGTTGTAACTCTGTAACATGTGCATCTTTTGTTTTATATAACCAGTGTGCCGCTACACCAGCTTCAGCTAACTTATGCATATTGTCCGTTCTAATTTGTATCTCAATCGGCATACCAAACGGACCAAAAAGTGTGGTATGCAATGATTGATATCCATTAGCCTTAGGAATAGCAATATAATCTTTAATTTTTCCTGGGATAGGTTTAAAAAGTGAATGCAACGCGCCTAGCGCTAAATAACAATCTGTTTTTTCTTTTACAATAATTCTAAAGGCATAGATATCATAAATTTGTGAAAACCCTGTATGTTTATCGAGCATCTTTCTGTGAATACTGGCAGGATTTTTCTCTCGCCCAAAAACCTCGGCAAGAATATTTTCACTTTTTAATTTATTTTGGATATCAGCTAAAATTTTTTCAACCACCTCTTTTCGATTGCCTCTTGATGACATGATCGCTTTATGAAGTGTTTTATAGCGCAAGGGGTGAATGTATTTAAAACATAAATCTTCAAGCTGTTGGTAAAGATTATTAAGGCCTAAACGATTTGCAATTGGAGCATAAATGTCTGTAGTTTCTTGAGCAATTCTTAATTGTTTTTCAGGTTTTAAGTGATCTAAAGTTTGCATGTTATGTAAGCGATCGGCTAATTTCACTAAAATAACCCTAACGTCCTGAGACATTGCCAATAACATTTTTCTAAAATTTTCCGCCTGTGCCTCAGTCGCATCATCAAATTTTATTTGATCTAATTTAGAGAGTCCCTCAACCAGTTTTGCAACCTGCGGGCCAAATTCTTTTTTAATATCTGCAATTGAAGTATTTGTATCCTCGACTACATCGTGAAGCAAAGCTGCTTGTATAGAGAGAGAATCTAAATGAAAAGCCGCAGCAATGCATGCAACCGAAACAGGGTGCATTATATAGTCTTCGCCGCTTCTTCTTTTTTGGCCGGCATGCGCCGCATAACTATAACGATAGGCACGCCACACTGTTTCTATTTCATTATTCTTTAGATAGCGTTTTAGGAGCAGTGTAAGTCTAGAATCCGGCTGATCTGCGGGTAAAAGAGGGGGCTCTTTGTTAGAATCTTTTTCCGCTTTTAAATATTGAGCGGTTTTCGCCATGTGCCCCCCAAATTATTTAGCTAATATTTTGTAACAGGATATCTTCGCCAATTAAGCCCTCAGCAATTTCTCGAAGAGCAATTACAGAGGGTTTATCATTTGATCCCTCAGTATTTATAAGTGGCTCAGCGCCATTAGCGAGCTGCCTGGATCTCAAAGATGCAACCAAAGTAAGTTGGAATCGGTTCGGTATTTGCTCCAAACAATCATCAACAGTAATTCTTGCCATTTTATTTTATCCTTATTAGTTTCTTAATTTTTCTATAACGCTTTTGTAACGTGCAAATTGAATACTCGTTTTTAAATTTTCCGCTTTTATAATTGCTTCAAGTTCTTTTAACGTTGTCTCAAAATCATCATTGATTGTAACATAATCAAACTTTTCAAGATGCGCCATTTCACCTCGTGCAGCAGCTAATCTTTTTTTAATAACGTCATCCGAATCTTCATTTCTATTTTTTAATCGTTGAGTTAAAACATCCATAGATGGAGGTAAAATAAAAATACTTATAGCATTGGAAAATATTTTTTTGACACTGAATGCCCCTTGCCAATCAATCTCCAAAATAACATCGTGACCCTCTTCTAAATTTTTGGCTAAAACTTCTTTTGAGGTACCGTAATGCGCCCCATGACATTCTGCTGTTTCTAAAAATTTATCATTTAATTGCATTTCATTAAATTTCTCTTGAGATACAAACCAATAATCTTTTCCATTCTCCTCAGACTGTCTTGGTTGCCTTGTGGTGAATGAAACAGAGACAAAAAGATTTTTGTTTTGTTTTACAAGCGCCTTCACAAGTGACGTTTTTCCTGCCCCTGATGCTGCCGTAATAATAAATAATCTTCCTATTTTCATCTTATTGTATATTTTGAGTTTGCTCCCTAATTTGCTCGATACATACCTTTAAATTTATAGACATGTTTGAGATTTCAATACCCGCCGCTTTTGAACCTATGGTATTCGCCTCACGATTAAACTCTTGCATTAAGAAATCCATTTTTTTTCCAATCGGTGTTTTTAAACTTAATAATCGAGTAATCTCTTCTATATGAGACTCTAGTCGGTCTATCTCCTCGTTTATATCACTTTTTTGAATAAAAAATAACAGCTCTTGCTTGATTCTCTCATCATTCGCATCAATCAAATTTTCTTTTAGGCGGCTAGTAATTGTTCTCATATTTTTATTAATTAACCTAGGCATCACTTTTTTTGCTTGCGTCACAATTTTTTTTATTGCTTTAACATTGGATAAAATTACAGCACGTATTTTTTTTCCTTCTCTTTCTCGATCCACGCAAATCATGCCAATACCCTTATTAAGAAATCTAAAAAGGTCTGTTTTTAGAAAAGCTGTATTTATCTGATTAGGCTGAGAGGTTAATATTTCAAACACTCGGAGCGGATCAATTTCTAATGAGCTTTTGAGCACTCCATTTACAGTATCAATTTTTTTTAGGAGCTTTTTTAATTTTTCTATATTAATAGGTTGTTCAACCTGATTACTCTCGTCAGAAGTCTTATAAAAAATCCTACAATCAACTTTTCCTCGAATAATTTTACTAGCAATCATTTCTCTAATTTTTGGTTCAAACTCTCTTAACTCTTCACCTAGTCTTAATTGCAGCTCAAAAAAACGGCTATTAAGAGTTCGAATCTCGATGGTTAGCTTTCCTTCCTTTAGTTTTATTTCTTGAAAAGAAAAACCCGTCATGCTTGAGATCATAAATACATCCGAAATTGATTGAATTAAGAAATTATAACGATAAACTCTGATAAGAAGCTAATTTTCAAAAATACGTTGGATTATAATAGTGATAAATTATTAAAGGAATAAGATGAGGCACGCTAAAAGAAAAGATAATGAATTACGTACAATTGAATTTATACGCCATTACACAAAACATGCTGAAGGTTCCGTTTTAGTTAAGTTTGGTGATACGCATGTCCTATGTAACGCAAGCATTGAAGAGACCGTGCCCTCATTCCTAAAAGGCAAAGAGCAGGGGTGGGTCACAGCAGAATATGGCATGCTCCCAAGGTCCACTTCATCACGAATGCAACGTGAAGCCGCGCGGGGAAAACAATCAGGGCGCACCCAGGAAATACAGCGTCTGATTGGAAGAAGCCTAAGGGCAATCATGGATCTTAAAGCATTAGGAGAAAGAACAATTCACTTGGACTGTGATGTAATTCAAGCGGACGGAGGTACCCGTACGGCGAGTATTTCTGGTGCTTATGTTGCGCTTTTTGATGCAGTTCAAACGCTTATCAATAGCGGCAAACTAGATTCTTCTCCGATACTGGACTCCATTGCGGCAATATCTGTAGGCGTTAAAGATAGCTCTATTTTGTTGGATCTTGATTATTCAGAGGACTCACAATGTGATACGGACATGAATATTGTAATGACTGGGTCTGGAAAATTTATTGAAATCCAGGGTACGGCAGAAGGGGTTCCTTTTTCACGAAATGAAATGGATCTCCTGATAAACGCTGCCGAAGCAGGAATCAAAACTATTATTACAAAACAAATAGAAGCGCTAAATCATTCATGAATGATATTGTATTGGCGACTAATAACGAAAAAAAGCTTGCTGAGCTGCAATCACTTATGAATGGTTTAAAAATTAATTTTATTCCCCAAGCAAAATTCAATATCGGCTCCTCAGAAGAGCCTTTCAACACGTTTATAGAAAATGCTTTGATCAAAGCTAGGTATGCTTCAAAAAAAACCAATCTTCCTGCTATTGCAGATGACTCTGGTATATGCGTGGATGTTTTATCAGGAAAGCCTGGTGTCCATTCCGCACGCTTTGCGGGCGAGCCTGCTTCAGATGAGAAAAATAATAACAAATTACTCGACTGCCTCAAAAATAAGAAAAATAGAAGGGCGCATTACCACTGTGCCATTGTATTTATAAGGAACGTTGACGACCCTGAGCCAATTATTTGCGAAGGGCAGTGGTATGGGGAAATACTTGAAGCTCCCAGAGGTAAATTTGGCTTTGGCTATGATCCTATTTTTTTAGATTTCAAAACTGAAAAAGCTGCGGCAGAATTAGATCCTGAGGTAAAAAATAGAATCAGCCACCGAGGGCAGGCTTTGCAAAAACTTAAACAAAAATTTAAAATAATTTATGAGCAATAAAAAGAAAAAATGGCCTACCTGGTATCGAGATGATAAAACAACCGTCTCCTGTACCGAAAAAATAAAAGTGATGTCAGAAAATTTTGATGAGATACAACAAATAACTCAGGACGCATTCGAGGATGGCCTACTTATGGAAGTCTCAGATGAGCAAATGCGTGAAGCTCTTCATAAAATGGTTGATGGCCTTCACAATAACTTAAAAAATAGCAAATCTTAGTGCTTAGGCCTCCGCCTCTTAGCGTCTATATTCATCTTCCTTGGTGTGTTCACAAATGTCCTTATTGTGATTTCAATTCCCATGAGAAGAACCAAGCTACCTTTCAGATTGACAAAAAAAATTACCTCAATGCAATCATAAAACAAATTAATCTAGCGGATATTGATGGGAGAAAAATTCATAGTATCTTTTTTGGGGGTGGAACACCAAGCCTATTTGATCCTGATGAAATTAATCAAATTCTTATTGCAATAAAAAAGAAATACAGCCTGAATCCCAGTTGTGAAGTAACGCTTGAAGCAAATCCAGGCACAATTGATTTGCCTTATTTTGGGGGTTATCAACAAATTGGCATCAATCGTCTCTCTCTCGGAATTCAAAGTTTTAATAATAAACATTTAAAGGAATTAGGCAGGATTCATAGCGCGGATGATGCCTACATCGTTGCCGAGCGGGCTAATCAAATTTTCCATAGAGTCAACCTAGATTTAATGTTTGCTCTGCCTGACCAGACATTAAACGATTTAGAGAATGATATAGAGACCGCTTTAAAACTCTCTCCCCAACATATTTCATACTATCACCTCACAATTGAGCCAAATACCTTGTTCCATAGATTTCCACCCAAACTACCGGATGATGATTTGAGTGCTGAGTTTCAAGAGCATATATTCAAAAAGCTGTCTATGCATCACTATGAACATTACGAAACGTCGGCCCATACTAAAGAAGGAGGCGCATGTTTACATAATTTAAATTATTGGCAATTTGGTGACTATCTAGGTTTTGGTGCTGGTGCTCACAGCAAAATTACCAAGAATGATGAAATAAAACGTTTATCTTGTTATAAAAACCCGCAACAATATATCAGTCAAGCAAACAATGAAAACTTTTATATTGAACAGAAAACAATAACTCAAAATGACAGCATTTTTGAATTTATGTTAAATGCGTTAAGACTGAATGAGGGCTTTCAAATTAACCTTTTTGAGAGTCGAACAGGAATAAATTTTAACAATATTGCCCCCGAGGTAAATGAGGCGCTTGAAAGGGGGCTAATTATCCTTACAGATGATATTATTAAACCTACCAATCTAGGTCAGAATTACTTAAATGACCTTTTACAAATTTTTTTAAGAGAGTAAGTCATGTTATTAAATAAACTAAACGAAAGTTATACCGTTTCAGATCAAATCACCATTGATGATATTGAAACGATTAAGCAACAGGGTTTTAAAACCATCATTTGCCACCGTCCAGACGATGAAGAGCCCAATCAACCCAATGTCGAAACAATCAAGAAAATCGCAGAAGAAAATGGTTTAAATTTTATCCATCAGCCCGTTATTGGCAGTCAATTAAACATGAATGATGTTGCTGATTTTCAAAATCACTTTGAGGCTGTAGAAAAACCAGTTTTTGCTTATTGTCGCTCTGGGATGCGCTCTTGCACACTTTGGGCCTTGTCAAACGTGGGGATCATGGAGCCAAAAGAAATTATTGAAGCAACCAGTAAGGCGGGATATAACCTAAGCCATCTCATTAAGTAAACTTAAAGTAATAATTTAGCTTTTTGAATAGCTCTTTTTACTGCAATCGGCGCCGTACCGCCAACATGTTTTCTTGCGTTTAAAGAGCCCTTCAATGTCAATGATTTATAAACGTCCTGATCTATTAATTTAGAAAATTTTTGTAACTCACTTAGCGACAAATCAGCTAGGTTTAGTTCTTGCTTAATTGCATATTTTACAGCTTTTGCAACAACCCCATGAGAATCTCTAAAAGCTAATCCTTTTTTAACTAAATAGTCAGCCAAATCCGTTGCCGTAGCATACCCTTTGATGGCAGCGTGCTCCATATTTTCGGGCTTAACTTGCAGCTTATCGATCATCTCCGCAAAAATTTCTAGCGTATCTAAAAGAGTGTCGGCAACATCAAAGATGGGCTCCTTATCCTCTTGATTATCCTTGTTGTAAGATAAAGGTTGCGCCTTCATTAGGGTTAAAAGCGCTACTAAATGACCGTTTACCCTGCCCACTTTACCTCTCACTAATTCCGGGATATCAGGATTTTTCTTTTGCGGCATAATACTTGAACCCGTGCAAAAGCCATCTGAAATTTCAACGAAATTAAAAAAATCGGATGACCAAAGGATCAGTTCCTCTGAAAATCTGGAAAGATGCGTCATGATTAGAGATGCACAGGCATTATATTCAATAAGAAAATCTCTGTCAGATACAGCATCCATTGAATTTTCTGCTACCCCATCGAATTTCAGTAATTTAGCGGTGTATTTTCTGTCAATAGCATAAGAAGTTCCTGCCAAAGCAGCGGCACCTAACGGAAGCTGATTTGTTCTTTTTCTAGCATCGATTAATCTTGATTTGTCTCGTTGTAACATCTCAAAATAGGCCATTAGGTGGTGCGCAAAACTCACTGGTTGTGCTACTTGAAGATGAGTAAACCCCGGCATGATGGTATCAACATGCTTTTCGGCTAATTGAATTATTTTTTTTTGCAGATTGCCAAGTTGAATAAGATGCTGATCAATAACACCCCTAAGCCATAACCTCATGTCTGTCGCTACCTGATCATTTCTAGATCTTCCGGTGTGTAACTTCTTACCAGCTTCGCCAACGATGGCTATAAGCCTTTTCTCAATATTTAAATGGACATCCTCATCATCTATAGACCATTGAAATTGGCCCCTTTCCACTTCTTTTTGAATTAACTTCAAGCCCCTTAAAATATCGGTTAGATCTTTCTTTGTGATGATTTTTTGTTTGTTTAACATCTGCGCGTGCGCCATCGAGCCCTGGATATCCACCAATGCTAATCTAAAATCAAAACCAACCGACGCCGAATATCGTTTTACTATATCGCTAGTTGGCTCATCAAACCTGTCTGACCACTTATTTGCCATAACTTAAATTTATAATTAATTCAATGAATTATATATGAAATAGAATACGATTTGATGAATGTCTACTTTCTGTCTATGCTAAAATCTTAAGCGATTATGGTTGATCCACTTATTATTGCCTCCCGTGAAAGCCCGCTTGCTATGTGGCAGGCAGAACATATTAAATCTAGAATACAAAAGCTCTATCCCAAACTTACCTTAAAAATTGATGGCTTTAAAACCCAGGGTGATATTATTTTGGACCAATCCCTTGCAACAATTGGTGGCAAGGGCCTTTTCATCAAAGAGTTAGAGCATGCTCTAATGGAAAAAAATGCTCATATCGCTGTTCACTCAATGAAAGACTTGCCCATGGATATGCCCAAAGGATTTTGTTTGGCCGCCATCACAGAGCGAGAGGACCCTAGGGATGCCTTTGTATCTAATTTATTCACATCATTAGACGATTTGCCAGATGGCGCGGTGGTCGGTACCTCAAGTCTGAGAAGGCAAAGTCAAATTAAAGCTAAATTTCCCCATCTCGTCATCGAGCCACTTCGAGGAAATTTGCAAACGCGCCTGAGAAAGCTTGATGAAAATCAATATGCAGCCATCATTTTAGCCGCTGCTGGTCTAATCCGTTTAAATTTATCAAACCGTATTAAAGGCTATCTTGAGCCAAAGGATTTTATCCCTGCTGTTGGGCAAGGTGCGCTGGGTATTGAAATTTTAGAAACCGATCAAGAGTTGTTAGATATTCTTCGCCCACTGAATGATGACAAAACAGCCAGTTGTGTCAGAGCGGAACGAGCAGTAAGCAGGGCTTTGGCAGGAAGCTGTACAGTTCCTCTTGGCGCATATGCGCATATCGTAACAAACCATATTCATTTAAGCGGTTTTGTTGCCAAGCCTGACGGCAGTCAGATCATTTCAGCATCTATTACCGGCTCTG
>Ga0255758_10004595_pt1 | contig 11669 bp, 6 predicted proteins | sample 011ome_24_FD_179958 | JGI IMG/M metagenome (GOLD analysis project Ga0255758, IMG submission 179958) | Coastal salt marsh microbial communities from the Groves Creek Marsh, Skidaway Island, Georgia - 011513CT metaG (version 2) | ecosystem: Environmental > Aquatic > Marine > Intertidal zone > Salt...
GCTTATCGTCCTTACTATGTTCTTCGGATAATACTGAAATATACAAAAACACTTTCACAGTTCTCATGTCCGGGGGTAAATCTTGATGACTACATATACGACGTGCACGTCCAATAACCTGTTCTAAACGGACCATATTCCAATACGGTTCTACAATATGAACGAAACGTGTGTTTTTGAGATTAATTCCTTCTGCACCCGAGGCTGTAATCATCAGAATGCGAACAACTTCTCCCATGAAATTATTTTCATGGTCTTGCTTTCGAAGTGTCGATACAATTCCTGACGGGACTTCTTCCCATTTCGAATTATAAATGTTTAGAATGATTTTCTTCTCTTCATCTGTTTCCGTTCCCGTATGGAGTGCAAACTTGGGCTTTCCCTTGTCTTCGGGCTCTTCAAACAGTTCCCATTCCCCATTGTTTCGTTGTATTTTTAATTCAGCATACCCATTTGTTTCCAAGATAAGTTTAAAAATACCAATACCTTCCATTGTTCGGAATTGACTGTATAATAGATGAAGTCCCGTATTATCCTTATTTTGTATATTTTCGAGTATTTTCAAAAACTTGGGGCTATACATTTTCAGCCCATTTACACTAAATATTTCATCTGCGCGCCCTTTCAACTCGTTCAACGCCATCAGCATTCGTCTTGGATAATCAATCTTTTTCTCCTGCTCTACCGGTTTAATTTCTTCTATTTCCTCTTCCTCTTCCTCTTCCTTCTCTTCAGAGGCTTCCACCTTTGGACTTGAATCATCCAGAACTTCAACATCTTCGAGAACAATATCTGTAGCATCTTTCAAATCAACCTTGGGTGTAGACTCTTCCTCTTCCACATCTTCCACTTCCACATCTTCCTCTTCCTCTTCTTCCACCTCTTTATCATCGTCGCTTTCACTATCTGAATTCTCACCACCTTTCATTTTTGTAGCTTTTCTACCCCGTTTAACACCAATATTATCTTCTTCGAAATCTTCTTCGCCCATTTCGTCGATCCCCCCTTTCTCACCCTCACCTTTTTGCGGTCTACCTGGTGGGTCGGGAAATGCAAAATTACAAGACATCCTAGACGCAATTCGGTATGTAGAAGGTATCTTAAATAGATTAGCCGCTTCTTTCGCCATATCTTGTTTTGCTTGTTTTTTCTTATTTTGTTTTTCGCGTTTACTCTCCTCTGCGCGAATCTTTTCATATATACCAAATTGGTAGGCACTCATGGGAACGTGTTCAATATGGAACGTCTTATCATACTCAGATGGTACAAATGAAGGATATAATTTTTCATCTGCACCTCTAAAATAAGAGGTAAGTCCAAGAATACGTCTTTGGAATAATCTTTCATTTTTCATGTCCTTTGCGCCCAACTCAACAAACATTTCTAAAAACTCTTTTGATATATCAGGCAATGCCTTATTATTTGTTAATTTTACCTTTGCTACATTCTCTACACGCAAATGATGTTTTCCAAGAATATCAATTACCTCCTTCTTAAATATAAGGTCACTGGTATTACCGGTATCATCTAATTCTACGCCAGTATAATCCTCGAAAACTCCTCCTCCATGCTGAACAGCCATCACTGTATCTATGCGTTCGATGCGCTCTGAATCTGTTTCATCCAATTGTGAACCAGATATTGGATTATTAATACTTATTAATCCATTTTTATCTTTAGTAATAATGTTGTCTATTTTTGAGAGCGTTGATGCAGGTCTCTTACTCTTGGTTCCTCGCTTAGCCTTCTTGACTTTTCCTCCTTTTTTTAATGTCTGTCTTGATGAAGATTTACTTTCGTCGTATTTATTTACAAAACCAAAAGGATTTCTGGTGATAATTAATTGTTGTCCACTTAATTCAACATAATCATAACGATTTTTACCAGCACCTTTAAACCAAGATAATATCGATTCTCTTGTGTATGACCTACCTTTTTCACCTACTGTAAACGGAAATGTCCAAGTTTTAATATATCCACGTAAAATATTGAATAAAATACCTATTTCGTTGGGATAATTAATAATTGGTGTTCCAGACAATAATACAATGCGTGCATTCGTAGCACTCATCAAATATTCATATAATTTGTATGAAATGGAAGTCTTATCGTTCAACTTATTCACAATTCGACTTACAAAATTATGAACTTCATCAATCACTACTACACAATTATCAAACGGGTTTTTCTTTAAATTGTCGGTCATTTCATTCATTATTCCAAGATTGAGACCATTGTAGTTATAATGTTTATACTTGGAACGTATCATCATATCAATCTGTTGATTCAAACTTTTCTTATCAACATCGGACAAATCATTAAAATTTGAATCCTTTTTTACATTAACCATCCAAGCACCTTTGTTTTTGCTAACATATTCTTCCGGTAATTTCAATATTTTTGATAATATTTGAATATAGTTCGGTTGACCATCTGTTGATATGAATTCCCAAAACTGGTCTAGTTTATATACGGGATCGCCACAAACCTTCATTTGGTCATAAAAATTTGCTTTCAATGACGCCAAAGTCATCACTATAACCTGCTTTTGCGATTTCATTCCTTCTGCAATTGCTATCGATGTGCATGTTTTTCCAGAACCTAAACCATGGTACAATAGCAATCCTCGATAAGGTGTATATAAATTCAAATAATCACTTACCACCTTTTGATGAGTCATTAATTTAAATTCGCGCGCTTCACCCTTTTTAGAATTCGTATCATCACACGACGCCTTTTTTTCTTCGTTTGATAATTCACGTTTATATTTTGAAAATAGGGGCATTAATTGCGATAAAAACTTTTTACGGTTATTCATGTAAAATGTGGATGTTTTCAAACGATGCGCGACCACTTCTGACGGCATTCGTTTTTCAAATTGAAAAATATCTAGGTCTTCATCGTCACCTAATTTGTCCTTAATTTCTTCATCTTCATCTTCATCTAATTCATCGACTTCTTCATCTAATTCATCGACTTCTTCATCGACTTCTTCATCTTCTTCTTCTTTTTCCTTGGATTCATCACTGGGTTTTGTTTTACCCGGTTTACTTGTAACCATTTTTTCCCCTTTTTTTCCCTTTTTCCTCTTTTCAACATCTTTTTGTGGTCTTTCAAACTGAATCTCTTGAACCGAATCAGATGATTGTATAGCACTATCCAATTCAGATTCTTCCAATATAACTGATTGAGACGGCAACTTTTTAATTCCTACAGGAATAATTCGCCGGGAAGTGAGATTACGAATAATTTGCTCACAATTTACATCACGTGCCTTTCGCACGTCTGTTACTATTGTTATTCTACCTGGGTTATCTATATCAATCTCTTTTTCCTCTTCTACACCCGGTGTACTATCTAGCGGAACATACCCATACATTTTAATATTAATACCGTCGCGTTGAGATATACTTGGTGGGGGTTTTATAGCTAAAGCTGATATAATTTTGGACATATCTAAAATACTAATATATTATAAGGTCACAATTTTTACTAGTAAACATACAAAAATGATTCAAATTAAGTAATTTGAATCATCATATAAACATTCTTAATATTCTATCGGTTAATATGGTTGTAAAACCCTCAACGCCTCTTCACATGCTACCTGTTCTGCCTTCTTTTTGATTTTATGAACTCCTTTTCCCAAACGAATAAACACGCGTCTATTTTCAGACATATACTGATGTATATCCGCAAATGTAGCGAACTCCTCAATCTTCAATGCTGTATTTGCCGAAACAGAATGAATCGGTTGTCCTAGACATAGGTAAACCGCCATACGATAACCGTTGTCCGCATCATGTTCCATAAATTCCATATAATCAGGTGTAACTTTGAATTCCTTTTGGATACGAACCTGCAAGATATTTTTATAATTATCATCATTACGAATCAGATTAATCCAATCGACATGCTTTTCAAACACACTTTCTATAAAGATTTGCGCCATTTGAAAGCCAGGGCCTGTTATAAATAAATTTTCAAACCATTTGTCGTCGTCTTTAACGGAAATTTTATTAAAATCCAGAAACAAGGCTCCTAAGAATGCCTCAAACAAACAACCCAGCTTTTTCAAATTCGTTCGCGTTTGCTTTTGCTCAGCATGTTTAGACATTACAATCCATTTATGTAAGCCCATCTCGTAAGCCAATTTACCAATTGCCTCGTTTTTTACCAGCGCAATCTTTTTTTCCGTCATAAACCCCTCATTTTCTTTGGGAAATCGACGATAGAGAATATATTTAGTAATACACTCCAATACACCGTCCCCTATAAATTCCAAACGTTCATTCGATTTTGTATTTAATGGTAAACAACCATCGGGTTTAGGAACAATTACTACACCATTTTGTTCGTTTTCTAAGTCGGGACGGCGTAAGTAGGAACGATGAATAAATGCGCGTTTGTATAACTCGTAATTGTGAATCGTTGTATCTATACCATACTTTTTTAATATTTCGTTAATATCGTTTTTGGTAATAGGTGTATTTAGGGGATTATACGGGTCAAATACATATACATCTTGCCCGTGTTGATTCTTCTCAACATGGATATCATCATCTAAATTCAGGGTATTGCGGTCACTTGAGGGTTTAACTGTCGATTTCATGTTATTTAACAAATAATATGAATCCAACGAATTATAATAATAGAGAGGGTTATATCTAAATCCTTTACACTACATAACTATCAATTTTTATTGTCTTTTTATAGTATATAAAATATGGTTTCTATGACTACAAGATCAATGACTTCTGCTAACGGTCTCCGTATCGGATCTAACGCCGAAACCAACGGTAATCAGGGTGGTGGTGACAAGAAGGCTGGACTTGTCCCAATGAAGAACGCTCCTGCTATGAGATGGACTGCTCTTAGTGTAGCCCAAACCCGCAACACCCTTTACACATTTAACGGTATATTCGGTCTTCGTCACACAAGAAACCCACGTGTTCGCTTTTCCCGCCCCATCGGTAGCACTCTTAGCCATGTTCCTTACTGGGATATGTCATCTATCAGTGCATAAATTATTTAAAAAAACGATATAACTAAGTAATAATGTATTGTATTACAATACATTATGAAGATTATTTTCGACGAACGCGAAACCTCATTGTATGAAAAATTCAAATTGTTCGAATCTTCTTGTTCCACCGAAAAACGCGTTATGGATTTAGGCGATATTCTTTTACAAGATGATGACGGAAAAGATATATTGTTGATTGAAAGAAAATCACTTTCTGACCTAATAGCAAGCATTAAAGACGGTCGATATGAAGAACAATCGCATCGCCTTATTCATGCATCGGGTATGGAAAGACATCATATTGTATACCTAATTGAAGGTCTCTATTCTCAATTGCGAACTCCCATGGAAAAGAAAATTGTATATTCTGCTATGACTTCACTCCAATTCTTCAAAGGATTCAACTTAGTTCGCACTAATTCAATGGCTGATACTGCCGAATGGATTCTCAATTGTTCAGATAAAATTTCGCGCGAATTATCGAGAGGAAACCATCTTTGGTCACATAATACAGATTTTCCCGATACTCCACCACCTGCATACTGTAGCGTAGTAAAACGCACTAAAAAAGACAATATTACACCTGAAAATATAGGTCAAATATTGTTATGTCAGATACCTGGTATTAGCACAGTTTCCGCCATCGCAATTATGAATAAATTTCATACGATTTCGAATCTTATCGAAAATGCGAAAAATGATGAAAATTGTATGAACGATATTGTCTGCGAAACTCGCGGTAAGTCGAGAAAACTTGGTAAAAATATTGTTAAGAACATTCTTGAGTATCTTGTATAAAATTATTCTTGGAGATTACTTGGTACCGTAGGCGGTTCAACCACATTATCACTATACTTTCCATCCTTTATCTGGTCAACTGTAAATACAACACCTCCCCAGTTTGAATCCATCGCATTATCGCTAATTCCATCGGGATTCTGTGTTTTGGTTGAATCGTGTATTTTATCTAATATTGTATATTTACCCGTATATTGGCTACTTGGGTCAAAACCATAGGTGCCTTGATTATAAGGCTGCTTGCGATTCGCATCGGTATATGGAACCATATCTTGTTGAGAACCATTGTTTGGTGTTGTTGTGTTTCCATACAGAGCTACATCATGAGGCGTTTGCACAAACCCTCGGGGTCCTGAAGGAGGCATGAAACTAGGGGAAACCTTTGTCGCGTTTTGGAAATAATCTCCAACCGAACCTAATAATAATGGGTCAATCGTAATATCATTATTTGTGGGGGGCCTCATTCGATAGACTTCTTCTCCTTGGGCATTTGTCTCTTCCTGTAAAAACAATACCGGACAATCTTGATTATATATCTCCTTTTGCCTTTTCACATAAGCTATGTATTGTTCTAAATTATCGAAAAATATCGGATTTTCTTTGGGTGTTTCGGGCAAATTTTTATTAAATAACATCAATTGTTTACCCCGCTTTATCAACAAGGTTGGACACATATCCTCAGATTCTTCCTCTTTCAAATCATTCACTTCTAAATATGATGAACTACTTGGAGCCGGGGCTTGCGCTAGATCCGACATTGTAACTACTTTATCGCGAAGTTCGGTCAATTCGTCTTCCATTTCTATCCATTCGCTGCTTTTTCCCATCCAGAATATGAAATAAATACCTGCTAAAAACACCATTAATAATAATACTACAAGACCATAATGATAAACAGTATCTTTTACCTTGGGAATTATATTTTTCATCTTATTGTCTATATATTTAGATAGATACAATAATCTATTATTTACTTATTTCTAATCTTATAATATAATGGGAACTCGAAAATACGGAGGGAAACAAAGTTCTAAAAGGAAGGGGACTCGCCGTTCTTCGCGATTAGCAAAACAAAAGATTGTTGTTGGTAAAATTTACGCCGACTGGTGTGGTCATTGCAAATCGTTAAATGGTGAGTGGAAAAAATTAAAAAAAATGATCAAACTTGGAAGAGGACGCGACTTGAAAAATTCCACATTTGAATTTGTAGAATTGGGCGATACTCCCAAAAATCAAGAAAAAGGTATCACTGTCGACTATTTACTCGAAAATTTCAACGCAAATCGTTTCCCCAATGGAGACCAAATGCTGGCTCTCGACGGAGGATACCCTACTGTATTTAAAGTATGTAATAACAAGCTTGAATATTATTCCGGTAATAGAACCGCCAAAGAAATGTTTTCATGGTTTACATCTAAATGTCCCATTTCGTATGTATATTAGATAAATCTATATTGTAAAAAAACGTCATATCATTTATCATATCACGTTTACATTATTGGTCTTGTAATTATTCACTCGCATCCTTTATCATTTCCCTCATTTTATCAATAGACATATCCAAAAAGGATTCTACTTCTTTATCTCCCATAACAACTACCATCTTTACTAGTTCAGTAATTTCGTCTGACGACAATTTTGATAACTCTTTCGTTTGTTCAACTGATAATTTACTCAATATTGTTGAAATCTTGGTTTCTTCTTCTTCATTCATTTCAACCTCTTGTATTGGCTTGGGATCTTCTTTAGAAACCATTGATTTGAGGTGTTCTCCTGAAACCATTGACTCAATCACTCCATCAAATAGATATGTTCTCATCAACATATAAGCTATCGTAAACAGAAGAGCATGAACACACGTAACCAATAACTTGGAAGCGTTCTTGGGTATTTTACAAATTGCACCGGGTATAAATGCTATCGTTAAGAGAATCGTTGCTAACACTTCAGATATCATACTATATATAATACATACAAAATTGAATGAAATTTGTAAATATTGAACACCTATAATCTCTTGAAGAAACCTATTAAACCTAATCGCCATTATTATATCATGGATTTGAAAAAGACCGTCAAAGTAAAAAAGGCTATATCGGGTAAATCATTTCGGTTGATTGATTTTCACGTTTACAATCAAAGTCCTGAGCCAGAATCAGATGATTCCGGCACAGATAATTATAAACCCAATACGTCTAAAACATTTGAACCAACCAAATTTGTAATTCAGATGTTTGGTATCAACGAAAAGGGCGAAACTTGTTGCGCATATCTCGATAATTATCAACCATTCTTTTATATTCGCATTGGTGATGATTGGAAGCGCGAAGATACGATTGAATTATTGCGTCATATTCGAACAAAAGTTGGACGATTCCATAGCTCGGCTATAGTCGGCATTGAAATGGTTGACCACCATAAATTATACGGCTTCAGTGGCGGCAAAAAACACCAGTTTGCGAAAATCACATTCAAAAACACAACTGTGATGAACAAAGTTCGCGGATTATGGTATACCTATCTCACCGAAGAAGAACGTAAGGAGAGCAATGATTATCGACGATTAACGCCTATGGTGTTCAAAGAGTTAACGCTTGAATTATACGAAAGCACAATCCCTCCTCTACTTCGATACTTTCATATCAACAACATTAGTCCTTCCGGCTGGATATTTATTGATACTATACGCGCGCAAACTCCTGAAATCAAAACCACCACCTGCAATTTCGAATTTATTTGCAATATATCTCATATCAAACCTCTCCCTAACAAGGAAACTATTGTACCATACAAGATTTGCAGCTTTGATATTGAAGCGAGTAGTAGTCATGGTGATTTTCCATTACCCATCAAAACATACAAGCGATTAGCGATTAATATTGTCGATATGTTTATGCGCATGGAAATGTCTTCACAGAAACTCGACCATACTCGCTCAAAATCTTTACTAAAACGCTGCATATTAACCGCATTCTCTTTCGACAAATTTGAAAATATTGATGTTGTATATCCTAAAAATAACCCTTCCAAAACTACCGTCAACTCTCTTATTGATATACTACAAAACACTCCTATTAAAGGCGTTAAGGAGAATAACTGTGACGAAGACAATTCTTACTTACTCAATCTGGAAGCCATGTTTGACCAAATAAAGGAACAAATGGGAGGCAATGACGAATCTACTGGCGATGGCGATGCTCCCGTTGAAGTCGAATCTGCACCTATATGGACCAAAATGCGTAATCATGTGAAAAAATTGGGGAAATCTGAAGAAAAACAAACATTGGTTGATATTTTGTTAAGTTCTAAATACGAACGTGATGCGAAAATCCAATACACCAACGAAGTATTCACCAAAATGTTCCCTCGCTTAGAAGGTGATAAAGTCACCTTTATTGGCTCGACTTTCCTTCGTTATGGTGAACCCGAACCGTATTTAAATCATTGTCTAGTTTTGGGAACATGTGACCCGGTCGAAGGCACAGTCATTGAAACTACGCAAACAGAATCGGAACTTCTTCTCAAATGGCGCGACCTCATTCAATCCGAAAATCCTGACGTTATTATCGGCTATAACATTTTCGGGTTTGATTACGAGTTTATGTTTCGTCGGGCTCAAGAAAATCACTGTGAACACGACTTCTTAAAACTTTCACGAAAACGCGACGAAATTTGTGCAAAAGATACCGATGGTGAATTATCTATCGAAAACACCAAAATCGTTCTCGCTACCGGAGAATACGATTTACGTTTCTACAAAACTACCGGTCGACTACAAATTGATATGTATACCTACTTCCGACGCGATTTTAATCTCACTTCCTATAAACTTGACGATGTCGCAGGTCAATATATCAGCGATAGTGTGAAGAAAATAGCACATGCTGTTCATTCAAAACACGGTAACGTCACTGAACTTTTCAGCAAAAATCTGGCTGGTTTACATATCGGCGATTTTATACATATCGAACTCAGCGGATTTACATCTGATTATTACAAAGATGGGAAGAAATTCAGGGTTCTTGATATTGAACATGGACGAGAAGTTTGTGAAACTGTAAACGGGAAGGAGAGCACCAAGAACTACAACGTGATTGTTATCGGCGGCACGGAAATGTCCGACGATACTACTAAAAGCGTCAAATGGGGCATGGCGAAAGACGACGTTTCCGTTCAGGACATTTTCCGACTCTCCAAAGGCTCCTCTGCTGACCGGGCGATAGTTGCGAAATATTGTATTCAAGATTGTAACCTTGTTCACCATCTTATGTCGAAAATCGATGTAATCACAGGATACGTCGAGATGTCGCGTATTTGTAGTGTCCCCATTTCATTCCTCGTATTCAGGGGACAAGGCATCAAATTAACCAGTTATGTTGCGAAGAAATGCAGGGAAAAAGACACACTTATGCCCGATTTGGAGAAAACCTCGTCGGGCGATGGATATGAAGGTGCAATTGTATTACCGCCAAAATGTTCCATGTATATGGACAACCCTGTTGCATGTGTTGATTATGCATCACTTTATCCGTCTTCTATGATTAGTCAAAACTACTCACATGATAGCAAAGTTTGGACTAAAGAATATGACCTACAGGGAACATTAGTCAAAGAAACCGGGGAGCGCGATTCCAAGGGGAATTTTGTATTTGATAATTTACCCGAATATCAATATATTGATATCGAATTTGATACTTATCGCTATATGCGCAAAACTCCTTCGGCTAGCGTTACCAAAGTTGTATCCGGCAAGAAAATTTGTAGATGGGCTCAATTACCCGAAAATCAAAAATCTATTATGCCCGCGATTTTGGAAGAACTACTATCTGCTCGAAAGGCTACCCGCAAAAAAATCAAAACCGAATCCGACCCCTTTATGCAAAACATTTTGGATAAGCGACAACTCGGCTATAAAGTCACTGCGAACTCTTTATATGGTCAATGTGGTGCTCGCACATCAACATTCTATGAACAAGATGTTGCTGCATCTACCACCGCTACCGGTCGTATGATGATTACGTATGCAAAACGGATGATTGAAGAAGTTTACAAAGGACGTCTTTACGATACAAAATGCCATGGTCTTGTAAAATGTAACGCCGAATATATTTATGGCGACACCGATAGTGTATTCTTTACCATGAACCTGGAAGACCCGGTAACGGGAGCCAAAATTAGAGGTCAACGTGCACTTGAAATGACCATTGAAATCGGACAGGACGTCGGAGCACTTTGTTCGCAATTCTTGAAAGCACCACAGTGCCTCGAATATGAAAAAACTCTTATGCCCTTCATTCTTCTTTCTAAAAAACGCTATGTTGGTATGTTATACGAAGAAGACCCACATAAGGGGGAGTTGAAGTATATGGGACTTTCATTGAAACGACGCGACTCGTGTGATTACTTGAAAGACACTTACGGCGGCATTCTTAATATCTTAATGAAAGAAAACAATGTTCAAAAAGCTATCGAATTCTTGAATCAATCACTAGATAATCTCATCGAAGGAACCGTGCCTATGGAAAAATTGGCCATTACCAAAGCTCTCAGAAGCGATTATAAAAATCCTATGCAAATCGGTCACTGGGTTCTAGCCGAACGCATCGGTAAACGTGACCCCGGTAATCGACCAAAACCCGGTGACCGGATGAAATTTGTATTTATTGTAAATAATACCAAAAAGGCTTTGATGGGTGATAAAATCGAAACTCCCGAACACATTTTAGAACACAATATTCCCATTGACTATTCACATTATATTACAAACCAACTTATGAAACCTCTTCAACAATTATTTGGACTCGCTTTAGAACCTATTTGGGAACATCAACGCAAAACCGCGGCT
>Ga0255758_10004602_pt1 | contig 11657 bp, 9 predicted proteins | sample 011ome_24_FD_179958 | JGI IMG/M metagenome (GOLD analysis project Ga0255758, IMG submission 179958) | Coastal salt marsh microbial communities from the Groves Creek Marsh, Skidaway Island, Georgia - 011513CT metaG (version 2) | ecosystem: Environmental > Aquatic > Marine > Intertidal zone > Salt...
GGTTTGTTACCAGTTGCTATACTTCCATAAACCATAACGTCATCACTTAAGTTATGCTGAATCGCAAGTTTATATGTTGTATTAGTGTCTTTACCCTCTGTATAAAAAGCAGCTCTAGTTGCTTCCTCAGTGCCGCCTAATCTGTATAAATCATAAGTTGGAGAATAAACATAATCATCGTTACCGATATCACCCAACATATTAAAGGCAAAGTCTTCATAACTATCTTCGTTATATCTAAAACCTACAGTAACTTTAGTATCATCACTTAGGTCATAGAAGAAGTTACCGTATACAGATAATGTTTCCTGAACTACAGGGTTATCTTGAACTAAACCACCATGCTCTAGCGGTAATGTTCTTTTAAATGTATTTGGATACGCTGATTCTACTACATCTAAATAAGTTATGAAATCTAAGCCAGCTAATGTTGGTAGACATGCTATAGCATCATCACCAGTTAAAACACATGCACCATTAACAATTGCAGCTTCATTATAGTATGGATTAGCAACCACTTCGCCTGTATTAGGATCTTCAACATCAAAGGTTGCTTCAAAACCACTTGAACCCCAAGCTAAGAATTCATTAAAAAATGCTGCTCCCCCGTATCCTTGACCTTGAAGATGACCAAGAGTACTGTCTTCGCCAAAGTATTGGGAAACTGGATGCAAATCAAAGCTTCTCATAACATTATATGCTGCAGTATGAGTATAGAACTTATTATGTCCATCTGACTCCCAAGCGAAAGCACCTAAAACAAAGTTAAAAGGTCCGTCTAAATCAGAAACTAAGTTAACATCAATTTGATCAACCGTTGATGGAGCTTCTGAACACTCATATGATCCATCACCAGTCCAAAGATGAGGTGCATCCAAACAAGGTAAATCAAGCATCAATGTAAATTGATCAGTATCATTATTAAAGACAGGAAGTGATCCATCTGTAACACCTGCTACATAATTTTCTAAAACAGCTTGATCAACTTCTTCCTGAGTCATAACTCCATTATCTAATGCAGCTTGACCGCCCACAGCCAAATAACCTGCTTCAACCTGAGCAAGTACGCCAGCATTTTTAATAGCTTGCATAACACCAGAAGTTAAACCTTCAGAAGCCACAGAACCATCAACATCACCAGTTCTTAGATAGTTTCTTTCAGCTGTTGAAGCATTAATTTTTAATTCGTAATTATCGAATTGTTTAACTAATGTTAGTTGACTGAATTCGAAGTCTTGCTTCGTATGCGGATCAAAGTCTCTATTGATGTGATCGATAGTTGGCGGAGCAACTGTATTTTTATATGGATCATTACCGTTATTCGTTTGCGCAATGAAACCAAATAGTCCGTCAACCGATCCAGTAGCTGTAGATGGAACGTTTAGGCCACCTTTTTCCCATGGCAAACATCCATAGAAGACATTTCTAGCACAATAGTTAGCATTAAAGTGTGATCTTTTGTCATCAGCAGCATGGCTTTGATGCATTAGGGTTAATTCAGTAGTATCGTTAATTTCGTAATTAAGGGTAATTCTGTAATCACTAGTATCTCTATTATCGACATAATTACCTGTATGCATGTTTAGAATTTGGCCGTCTTTCTCATAAGCTTGCGCAGCTATACGCATTGCTAATTTTTCAGACAGATCAAAGTTTTGGGCATAACCAACTCTTTGCTGACCGTCTTGACCAAACTCAAATCTCATTGAACCATCAAAGTTATGCTCAGCAGGTGTTGTAATAGCATTGATAACACCACCAGTAGCATTTCTACCAAATAATGTACCTTGTGGACCAGCTAATATATCAATTTGTGATACATCAAAAAAACCAATAGTAGTAAAAACAGACTGATTAATTTGCATACCATTGATATGAGCTTGAACCGCTGCAGTAGAGTTTGCACCAACAGTAGTACTGATCATACCTCTAATGCCCATGTTAGTACCAGAACCAACACCAGGTGATTGAATAATTCCTGGAATTAACTCAACCATATCCTCTGTTTCAGTAATTTGTGCTTCAACTAGATCATCTGATGTTAAAGCTTGAACTGAAAGAGCTAGGTCTTGAATTGATGCAGCTTTTTTAGTTGAAGTAACAACGACTTCTTCTATTTCTTGTGCAACAAGGTTAAATCCAGATAAAGAAACTATTAAAGGTAATAATAGTAATGACTTGTTTAAACGAAAAAACATACGTAAACCCCCCTTAGGTTTTGAATATATATGCTTAGATTAAGACAATTAATCAATAAATACAAATATTTTGAATGATTTATTTTGGAACAAAATCATCGCCTGATGGACCCCAAGGATTACATTTTAAAATTCTTTTAATGGATAAATAGAATGCATAAAAAAAATTATGTCTTTGGAAAGCTTCAATTGCATAACTTGAGCAAGTCGGATTAAACCTACATGAACTTCCAATTAGAGGAGATATAAATCTTTGGTAAAGTTTTATAAAAAAAATAAATAATGAATTCACTTATTTGCTTGCTTCTTTGACTATCTCACTTAGATAATCTTTAAGTGGATATGAGTATTTTTCCTGACTACCAAGCTTTCGAATAGTTACAGTATTTGATTCGGCTTCTTGTTTACCAAGAATTACGATATTTGGTATTTTTTTATTGCTGTGTTCTCTGATTTTATAACTAATCTTTTCATTTCTAATATCTATCTTTGTTCTGATACCTAGATCCAATAGCTTCTTATTAATGTCTTGAGCATAACTATTAACATCAGAGGTTATTGAGCATACCACTGCTTGATTGGGAGCTAACCATAAAGGAAGTCTTCCAGAATAGTTTTCTATCAAAACACCTATAAATCTTTCAAAAGAACCAAGCACTGCTCTATGAATTAAAACTGGTCTGTGTTTTGCTCCATCATCAGCTACAAATTCAGCGTCAAGTCTATCTGGTAAATTAAAGTCAGCCTGGAAAGTTCCGCATTGCCACTCTCTTCCAATAGCATCGGTTAATACAAAATCTAATTTAGGGCCATAGAAGGCACCATCGCCCTCTTGAACTTCATAAGGTATATCTAATTTTTTTATAGCATTTTCAAGAGCTTGTTCAGCCCTGTCCCATGTTTCATCAGACCCTACTCTTGTCTCAGGTCTTGTTGAAAGTTTTATATCAAATGATTCGAAGCCTAAATCTTGGTATACATCAGATAAAAGTTCGATAAATAATTTTGTCTCTGACTCAATTTGTTCCTCTGTACAAAAAATATGGCCATCATCTTGTGTAAAACCTCTAACCCTCATTAAGCCATGCATAGTCCCTGATGCTTCGTATCGATGACAAGAGCCAAACTCAGCATATCTTATAGGCAGATCTCTATATGATTTTAGTCCTTGATTATATACTTGGACATGACATGGACAATTCATTGGCTTTAAAGCATTAGTCCTTTTTTCGTTTGCATGTTCTTCATCTATTTCAGTTATAAACATATTTTCTCTATATTTATCCCAATGGCCTGATGCTTCCCACAGCTTTCTATCAACTACTTGAGGAGTATTAATTTCTTTGTAGTCATAATGCGCAAGTTTAGTTCTAATAAAATCCTGTAATATTCTATAAATTGTCCACCCATCTGGATGCCAAAAAACCATTCCAGGAGCTTCTTCTTGAAAATGAAATAGATTCATTTCCTTTCCAATTTTTCTATGATCTCTTTTTTCAGCTTCTTCAATGGAGTCAAGATATGCTTTTAAGTCCTTTTCGTTTTTCCATGCAGTACCATAGATTCTAGTTAACATCTTGTTTTTTGAATCTCCTTTCCAGTATGCGCCAGCAAGTTTAGTCAATTTAAAAACACCAATGTGACTTAAGCTTGGTAGATGCGGTCCTCTACAAAGGTCTACGAATATATCATCGTCTTGATAATAAAGTTGGAAATTATCTTCCTGATCTGACTCTTCAATAATGGATTGCTTATATGATTCACCAATAGTCTTAAAAACTTTCAATGCATCTTTCTTTGAATAAAACTTTTTTGTAATTGATGACTTTGAATTAATAATTTTATGCATTTCTTTTTCAATTTTTTCTAGGTCATCTTGAGAAATTGACTTTGAAAATTCAAAATCGTAATAAAAACCATCTTTAATTGTTGGTCCAATAGCTAGTTTTGTGTCTGGATAAATATTTTTAACAGCTCTAGCAAGCACTTGAGCTGTGAGAGTATGTCGCATAATTTCAAGACCCTCATCAGAATCAATTGTAATTATTGACACCTCAGAATCTTCATTTATAGGATCACATAAATCTTTTTGAATACCATTTACAGAAACAGCTATAGCAGCTTTGGCTAAACCTGGTCCAATTTCGTTGGCTAAATCAAAGCCATTTGAACCAATCTTAAGTTCTCTAACACTTCCATCCGGTAACTTAATATTCATAGGAAGTATTATATAGATAAATACTTAAATCTAAACAGAGTTTAATAAAGCCAGCTATTGCTGGCTTTATTTTAATGATTACTTAGGGTATACCCTAACTAAAAGTTCATCAGAATGACTAACTATTCCTGTTACAGGAAAAGATGAAATTGCCTCAACAACATTTTCATCTGCAGCAGCTGTAGCTTTAGCAAAATCTGACCAGTTATTAAAACCACAAGCAAGATAACCTGCATATTCTGGTCCCCATGAATGAATATATTCATTACATGCTCCAAAACTTTTTGAAAAAGCTTTTTGAAATGCTGTCATTCTCTCAGAAAATCCTGACATAGAAAGATTTGGTCCCGGTCTCCATTTTGCAAACATTACGAATGGCGGAGGGCTGTCTAATTCAGTTGTAACTCTAGCAAGAATGTGATCAGTATGAGAAGCAAATAGTTGCTTATCATTACTATAGTCTCGCTCAACATCCATAATTTTTGCAAATTGATCCATGGTTTTAAAACTACAAATCATATAAAAAGCTCGTTGAGAACCCTGAACATGTCTATACAAGGAACAGGTATCATAGCCATCTTTAACTCCGGCCTTTGTTTCTTTGATTAAGCTCTTCTCAAGATCTTTATACTTACTGCCATAGGCCATTTCATATGTTGATAACAGAACATAGCCCGAAGAGTCAGAGTTAACAATGTCAACATCTTGAGCAGAAATACAAATGGCATTCAAAAAGAATATGTTAAGTAATAAAAGTTTTTTCACGATTCTAATCCTCGAAATCACTTGATTGAGTAACATGCACGCCACCATATGCGGCTGACGAATAATGTTGGGTCTTTACCACCCATTTTCCACTTTCTTTAACCCAGTTCATTGTTACTCTTGTTCTATATGGTTTACTAACATCATCTACGTTAGTAACTCCCTCGTAATAAAATCGAACAAAAACAACATCATCGGATAATTGAATAGCTTCTGGATAATGAACATTAATTACACCGCCTTGATTGGAATTTTCCCAATCTTGAGCCGTTTGAATTACTACTGGTTTATGGAAACTTCCATCAGAGTTGGTTCCGTATGTACCAGACTTGCTTTCATAAGAAACAACAGTTTTCCAATCTTGGTCTGTCCTCGCATTGAAGTATGCTTCTAAGGCAGCAAGAACTTTTTTTTCATCTTCAGAATGTCCGTCTGCAAAAACGAGATCAGCTGAAAACAATAATAAAGTACTAAGTAAATATTTTTTCATATCTCTCTCCCAAATTAATTTAGATTAAATAGTAAACCACAAAATTCTTTTTAGTGTTACAGAAATGAAAACTTATTTTATGGAACCAGCCAGGTTGAATTTAAATTAGAATCCCAGATATGAAGCGCCCTTCTATGACCAGAGCTTTTGAGATGCAGAAACTCTAATGAGTCAAACGTAAATATTAATACAGCAAAATTCATGTATCCATCATCAATATTACCGTCTTTTAGATCATATTCACGCGGATTATTTATCTTTAAAGATGAACCACCTCTTACCGAATAACATTTTTTAGATCTTGTTGTTGAGCCATCCCATGCCTTACGTGCAACAGAGTTGTGATAATGAGGCTCAATCGTACCTTGAAGTTTTATTTGAACCTTTAATATTGGATCATATCCCACAACACTAGCAACACTATTATTTTTAAATTGTTTGATCTTAGGAGCTCTATAATCCGTATGAAATCTCATAAATCTTTTTTTAAGATCAAATTCTCTTAAAACCATCACACGGGATACTATTTTTGAATCGTCCAAGGATGAGACAGTCGGTGAATGAAAAAGGGTTTTTGCATTTTTTACAGCATCTGAAAGAATTTGATCAGCTGTAATCAAAGTTTTTTCGATATTTTCATATGAATCAGGAAGATCGTAATGTGGAGACTTTTCAGGAATCATTGCTTTACACTCCATTCAGTTCCTTCTTGACTATCTTTAATCTCAATATCCATATCTAATAGATCTTGTCTAATTTGATCAGCTCTTATAAAGTCTTTCATTTTTTTAGCTTCTAATCTTTCTTCGATAAGATTATTAATTTTTTCTATATCTACATTTTCATTTTTTTGTGCTGTCCAATCTTCATAACTTGACTGACAAACTCCAATTAAATTGATTGCTCTTATCAAATTGGCCTTGAAAATTGGTAATTCTTTTTCAGAGGCAGAATGATAGTCTTTTATTAGCTTGTTAAGATTTGCAATTAAACCTGGGGTATTAAGGTCATCAAATAAAGGAGATACAAAATCATTTGATAAATCTTTATCCTCTAATGAATTAATGTCTTTCATTTCATTTAGCACGTTATATAACTTATCTAGAAGTATTTTTGATTGATGAATAACATTATCATTCCAATCAAGAGCTTGTCTGTAATGTGATGATAGCAATGCCAACCTAATAACTTCTCCATGATTAATATCTATTAAATCTTTTACAAGAGAAATATTACCTAATGACTTAGACATTTTTTCACCATTCACAGTAACAAAACCATTGTGCATCCAATAATTTACATAAGATTTTGGATTACTGATATCAGCAGATGAACAACAACTTTGGGCAATCTCATTTTCATGATGAGGAAATGTTAAATCTCGTCCACCACCATGGATATCAAAAGGCAACCCAAGAGTTTTTTCAGACATTGCTGAACACTCTGTATGCCAGCCAGGTCTTCCAAGCCCCCATGGTGAATCCCAACCAGGTTGTTTGTCATTACTTGGCTTCCATAAAACAAAATCAGCAGGATCTTTTTTAAATGGAGCTATTTCAACCCTGCTTCCAGCTATTTGCTCTTTGCGATTTCTTTTTGAAAGACTTCCATAATTTTCGTAAGAAGGCACATGAAATAAAACATGTCCATCTTTTTCATACGCATGCTTCTTTTCAACCAAATCCTCAATAAGAGTTATCATTTCTGGAATATATTCTGTAGCTTTTGGTTGAATATCTGGAGCTTTCACTAAAAGCTTAGACATGTCATCATTATAAATATTTGTATATTTTTGAGTAATTTCTTCTATTGGTACTTTGAGTTCATTTGCAGCATCAATAATTTTGTCATCAATATCAGTAATATTGGATACATATGTAACTTTTGGATAACTATCTCTTAATACCCTAACGAGAGTATCAAAAACAACTGCCATTCTTGCATTTCCAATATGAGCATAGTTGTATACGGTAGGGCCGCAGGCATAAATTTTAATATGATTAGGGTCTAGCGGAATAAAATCTTCTTTTGTTCCAGAATGAGTATTAAAAATTTTCATTTAATTATTAATCTGTTCTAAATTTATAATATCCATTTCCCTTAATTTCCTCAATAAAGGCAGTAACGGCATTCCTCTGATGGTATATGAAGAGCCATTAACAGATGAAAATAAATTACAACCCAAAGACTCAAACTTATATGCACCAGCTGCATGAATTGGATTTTCTAATTCTACATAATTCTTAATTTCTTCATCTGACAATTTATGCATTATCATCTCAACAATTTCATAATAGTCCCATAACAATTCACCATTTTTAAAGATACAGACTCCGCTATATTGATAATGAGTTGTGCCAGATAGAGCTTGAAGATTATTTACTGCTTTTTCAACAGAGCCAGGCTTATCAAAAATTGAATTATTACAAACACACATTTGATCACCGCCAATGACAATATGATCTTGATTTTTTAAACTTACTTCTTTAGCTTTTGCAGATGCCAGCTTGACAACTTGTTCCTCAAAAGGCATTCCAGTTATTTGTTGTTTGAGAATATCCTCATCAACATCAGAAGACAAAACCATAAAATCTAAACCTGCATCTTCGAGCATAATTCTTCGGCTCTCCGATCCAGAAGCGAGAATAATTGGCACCGATGGTTTGATACTTGATTGCAGTATCTTTTTTGAGTTCATTTAGAATTTTTTAGGCGAATTAATTAAATTAATGAATTCCTCTCTTGCTTTATTATCTTCTCTAAATATACCAAGCATTCTTGATGTGATGGTACTTGATTCAGTTTTGTGTATACCTCTAGTACTCATACACCCGTGACTAGCATCAATTACAACCGCAACACCCTTTGGTTGCAGGACATCATTAATTGTATCTGCAATCTGAGCAGTCATTGTTTCTTGAGTTTGTAGTCTTTTACCAAATACATCAACAAGTCTTGCTAATTTACTAATTCCAACCACCCTGTTATTTGGAATATAGCCAACATGAGCGACACCTATTATTGGTACCATATGATGTTCACAGTGAGATTCAACTCTGATATCTCTTACAATAACCGCATCATCATAACCTTCGACTTCTTCAAAAGTTTTATTTAAAATTTCATATGGATCTTCGTAATAGCCTGAAAAAAACTCTTTATAGGCTTTAGCTACTCTTTTTGGAGTTTCAACTAAACCTTCTCTTTCAGGATCATCTCCTGCCCATAATATAAGCTTTCTTACGGCTTCTAGTACTTCAGCTTCGCTTGGTTTTTTATCCATGTATTTCCTTTAATTTGTGCCCATTCTATCTGATTTTCTATGATTTTAGAAAATATTTAAAAATAAAGGGGAGCTAAAAGCTCCCCATAAATAAATGTGATTATTTTTTATAATGTATCAGTAATAACTTTAAGTATTATTGCTAGAGCAAATGAAGATATGATTACAGCTCTAACAGAAGTTATTGCAGGCACCATTTTTCCCCAAATTGCATTAGCTTCGATAGCAAGAATAATTCCAAGTCCTAAGTATAATGCGTTCATGCTAATGCCCATACCAACATTACCACCGTGAACTGAATAAACCATATACATCAGCATTGGTACTGAAAAAAGAGTATTAGTTCTTGAGGCCAGCCCCGCTTTAGCACCGGCTGCAGCAGCATCACCTTCTTTCATTCCTAAAACAATCTTTTGGTTTCTCCATATGATGCCCCAAACATTTAGCATCATAATTGTTCCCATTGTTGCTCCTAAAATAATTTCAGTGCCAATCCTCACATAGATTTGATGTAGGAGAATAACCCCAGTTAAAAATGTGAATAATGCAGCCCATCTAAACCACCATAAGGCATTAGGTGCGAGCTTCTTAAATACATCAGCCTTTGCATCAGGATCTGCAATTTTTACATACTCAGCCTGAACAAAATTAAAGTAATAAAGTAAGCCGATCCAGGCTATACCAAATAAAACATGAAGTGATCTAAAAAAAGCTTGATCAGTTAGAATATCCATTTGTCTCCTTATAAATATGCTTCTATCTATCTTAAAATAAATTTTAATTTAAATCTAATAAAAATGGGGCCCAAAGGCCCCATTTGATAACAAAGGTCAGATGATTACATCATTCCGCCCATTCCGCCCATGCCACCCATATCAGGCATTGGAGGCATTGGAGCATCATCTTTAGGAACATCTGTAACCATTGCTTCGGTGGTAATCATCATTCCTGCAACTGAACCAGCAGCTTGAATGGCTGTTCTTGTTACCTTTGCAGGATCAAGAATACCCATCTCAATCATGTCACCATATTCACCAGTAGATGCATTAAAGCCATAAGAGCCTTTACCATCTTTTACGTTGGCAAGAATTACAGATGATTCTTCGCCAGCATTAGAAACGATTTGTCTTAAAGGTGCCTCAAAAGCTTTTCTAGCAATATTAACGCCAACATTTTGATCATCATTATCACCAGTGACTTTTTCAACTGCTTCTAAGCATCTGATTAAAGCAGAACCACCTCCAGGCACAACACCCTCTTCAACAGCAGCTCTAGTTGAGTGTAAAGCATCTTCCACTCTAGCTTTTTTCTCTTTCATTTCTACTTCAGATCCTGCGCCAACTTTTATGACAGCAACACCACCAGCGAGTTTAGCTACTCTTTCTTGTAGCTTCTCTTTATCGTAATCAGATGAAGTATCTTCTATCTGGGCTCGAATTTGATTAACTCTAGCTGCGATATCTTTTTCATCTCCAGCTCCATCGATAACTGTTGCATTATCTTTGTTAAGAACAACTCTTTTTGCAGTTCCTAAGTCTTCAATTGTAGCTCCCTCTAGTGAAAGACCAACTTCTTCAGATATAACAGTACCACCAGTAAGGATAGCAATGTCTTCTAACATAGCTTTTCTTCTGTCACCAAACCCAGGTGCTTTACATGCTGCTGCTTTAACAATACCTCTAAGGTTATTTACAACTAATGTTGCTAATGCCTCACCTTCAATATCTTCTGCAATTATTAAAAGTGGCTTTCCAGCTTTGGCTACAGATTCTAATAAAGGCAGTAAGTCTCTAATGTTTGAGATCTTTTTATCAAAAAGAAGAATTAATGGACTATCTAGTTCAACAGTCATATTGTCTTGATTGGTTACAAAATATGGAGATAGATAACCTCTATCAAATTGCATACCTTCAACAACATCTAATTCATTTTCAATACCGCTACCTTCTTCAACAGTAATAACGCCTTCTTTACCAACTTTTTCCATTGCTTCAGCAATAATTTCACCAACAGCGTGATCACCATTAGCTGAAATAGTTCCAACCTGAGCAATAGCTGTGCTGTCTGCGCACGGGACACTTAAGCCCTTAACATGCTCAACAGCAGCTGCAACAGCTTTATCAATTCCTCTTTTTAAATCCATTGGATTCATTCCAGCAGCAACAGCCTTATTGCCTTCATTTACAATTGATTGGGCTAATACAGTAGCTGTAGTAGTTCCATCACCTGCTTCATCGTTAGTTTGTGAAGCAACTTGTTTTATCATTTGAGCGCCCATATTTTCGAACTTATTTTCAAGCTCGATTTCTTTTGCAACTGATACACCATCTTTAGTAACTGTAGGTGCTCCAAAAGATTTATCTAAAACAACATTTCTTCCTTTTGGTCCAAGTGTTACCTTAACTGCATCTGCAAGTGTGTTTACACCTTGAAGCATTTGACTTCTTGCACTATCTCCAAATTTTACGTCTTTAGCTGACATTATTAATCTCCCTTAGTATTTATATTTATTAATTATTCAATAATGCCGAAAATATCACTCTCACTCATGATTAGATATTCTTCGCCATCAACTTTTACTTCGTTACCAGAATACTGACCAAAAAGAACAGTATCACCAGCTTTAACATTTACTGGAACAACTTCTCCTGAATCATTTTTCTTTCCAGGACCTACTGATATTACTTCACCTTGTGAAGGTTT
>Ga0255758_10004603_pt1 | contig 11656 bp, 22 predicted proteins | sample 011ome_24_FD_179958 | JGI IMG/M metagenome (GOLD analysis project Ga0255758, IMG submission 179958) | Coastal salt marsh microbial communities from the Groves Creek Marsh, Skidaway Island, Georgia - 011513CT metaG (version 2) | ecosystem: Environmental > Aquatic > Marine > Intertidal zone >...
TACACTAGGATTAACCCTAAAGTATAAATAATTCTTTTCCTTAGTTCTTCAACTGCCCAAATGTGCTTTAATGTTGTAATCAATCCTTTCATCCAAGTAAACTATAACTTATATTACTTCTGCTGTTCCTCCTGCTGCCTCAATAGCCGCTTTAGCAGTAGCAGAAAACCCGTTCGCCTTAACACCAATTTTTGATTTCAGCTCACCCCTTCCTAAAATTTTCACCAAATCATTCTTATTGATAAGTCCATTTGCAATAAGGATTTCTGGAGTAATCTCCTTAACCTTTTTAGAATCTATCAGGGTCTGAATTGCATCCAAATTAATACCCTTGTATTCAACACGGTTAATATTTGTGAATCCAAATTTAGGCACCCTTTTCTGAAGTGGCATTTGACCACCTTCAAATCCGATTTTGCTACTATATCCAGATCTAGATTTAGCTCCTTTGTGTCCTCTTGTTGCAGTTCCCCCATGTCCAGATCCTTGCCCTCTTGCAATTCTCTTTCTATTCTTTGTGGAACCTTCTGCAGGTTTTAAATTATGTAATTTCATTTCTATAAATTCTTTTGTAGTTTAATCTACAATTTTCACTAAATGTCCAATCTTCTTAACCATTCCTAAAATCTGTGGAGTAGCCTCGTGTTCAATAACTTTATGCATGCTACCTTTTTTGGTAAAACCAAGAGCTTCCAGTGTAAGCTTTTGTCGCATCGGTCTATTGATTCCGCTTTTATATTGTATTACTTTAATCTTTGCCATCGCTCTAACTATTATTATCCGTTAAATACTTTATCTAAAGAAACTCCTCTTTGATAAGCTACTGCATTCGCATCACGCATCTTAGATAAAGCATCTATTGTAGCCATCACAACATTGTGAGGGTTGGAAGAACCTTGTGATTTTGCTAGTACATTATGTATACCTGCACTCTCCAAAACTGCACGCATTGCGCCACCTGCAATAACACCGGTACCTTCAGAAGCTGGCTTCAAAAACACTCTACCTCCATCAGCTTTACCAACTTGGGTATGAGGAATAGTATTATTGATAACCGGAACTTTGATAAGGTTCTTTTTTGCATTATCAATAGCTTTAGAAATTGCCTCTACTACCTCTTTTGCTTTCCCTTTACCATGGCCTACAGTACCATTTTCATCTCCCACGACAACAATTGCAGCAAAACTGAAGGTTCTACCACCTTTAGTTACTTTAGTTACACGGTTTATTGCAACTAACTTGTCTTTCAACTCAATGTCTACTGACTTAACGTTTTTTATATTTGATTGTGCCATTTCCTATTAAAATTTAATACCTTCTTCTCTAGCTGCTTCTGCTAAAGCTTTTACTCTACCATGATATAAGTAACCATTTCTATCAAAAACTACAGATTCTAATCCTGCCTTTTTTGCTATTCCTGCGATTTCTTTTCCTATCAATTTAGCTTGTTCAATTTTGTTACCTTTTTGAGCAGCATCATTCTTTATTGAAGACGCTGATCCCAAAGTTACACCAGCTACATCGTCAATTAATTGAGCATAAATTTGCTTATTACTTCTAAATACTGACAACCTTGGTCTTGAAGATGTTCCTGTAACCGTTTTACGGATTCTTCTTTTAATTCTGATTCTTCTATCTTCTCTTGATAAAGCCATAACTATTGCTTTTATTATTCAAATCTTATTATCCAGCAGTTTTACCTGCTTTCTTTCTTACTTCTTCTCCTTTAAATCGAACACCTTTACCTTTGTATGGTTCCGGTTTTCTAAAAGAACGGATCTTTGCAGCTACCTGTCCAACAAGCTGCTTATCCATAGATTCTAATTTAATTTGAGGATTTTTACCCTTTTCTGAAACCGTAGAAACTTTAACTTCCGACGGAATTTCAAAAATAATTGGATGCGAAAATCCAAGAGCTAACTCCAATAACTGGCCTGAATTTTTTGCTCTATATCCAACACCAACAAGCTCTTGCTCGATAGAATAACCATTAGAAACTCCTTCTACCATATTTGCAATTAAAGCTCTAGACAGACCATGTTGCGCCTTATGCACTTTAGAGTCACTAGGTCTTTTAACCTCCAAAACTCCTTCAGTAATCGACACTTCCAAATCTGCATAAATCTTTTGTGATAACTCACCTAATTTTCCTTTTACAGAAACTATGTTACCTTCAGATATATTAATTTCAACTCCTTCCGGAATCTCAATTATTGCTTTTCCAATTCTTGACATTTTCTTTCCTCCTAATTAATTAATGAACGTAGCACAAAACTTCACCACCTACATTCTCTGTTGCTGCTTCTTTATTGGAGATAACCCCTTTAGAAGTAGACAAAATTGCAATTCCTAACCCATTAAGAACTCTTGGCAATTCATTAGCTCCTTTATAATCTCTTAAACCGGGTTTACTAACTCTTGTCAATTCGGTAATTGCATTTTTCTTTGTCTGCGCATGATATTTTAAAGCGATTTTAATAATCCCTTGTTTATCATCTTCGATAAACTTATAATTTAAGATATACCCTTTATCCATAAGGATTTTAGTAATCTCTTTTTTCATGTTCGACGCAGGTACTTCTACGACTTTGTGTCCTGCAGTAATTGCATTTCTAAGTCTGGTTAAGTAATCTGCTATTGGATCAGTAACTTTCATTCTTTTCTCTAATTATCTATTTTACCAACTAGCTTTTCTAATTCCTGGTATTAAACCTGAGTTAGCCATTTCTCTGAAAGTAACACGAGATATTCCAAATTGTCTCATATAACCTCTAGGTCTTCCCGTCAGTTGACATCTATTATGCTTTCGTATAGCCATTGAGTTTTTTGGAAGTTTTTGTAATGCTAACATTGCATCCCAATCTCCCTTATTAGCTAATTTTCTTAACTCATCTCTTTTTGCTGCATATCGGTCAGTAAGTTTTGCTCTCTTAACTTCCCTTGCTTTCATTGATTCTTTAGCCATCTTTCTTATTTTTTTGCGAATGGAAATCCAAATTCTTCTAATAAGGCTCTCCCTTCTTCGTTGGTCTTAGCTGAAGTTACAATTGTAACATCCATACCTAACATTTTATTAACTTTATCTATATCAATTTCTGGAAAGATAATATGTTCTGTAATACCAACGGTAAAGTTTCCTCTCCCATCTCCTTTAGAATTTACTCCTTTAAAGTCTCTGGTTCTTGGCAAAGCAACAGCAATAAATCTGTCCAAAAATTCATACATTTTCGTTCTTCTTAACGTAACCTTAGTACCGATTGGCATTCCTTTACGCAATTTAAAGTTTGAAATATCCTTTTTTGAATTAACAACAAGCACCTTTTGGCCAGTAATTGCCATCAATTCCTCCGCTGCAGTTTGCACCAATTTTTTATCAGATACTGCATCACCGATTCCTTGGCTAATTACAATCTTTTCGATTTTTGGAACTTCCATAATCGACTTGTACTCAAATTTTTTCTGTAGAGCAGGAACAACTTCGTTCCTATATGTTTCTCTAAGTCTTGGTTGATAGCTCATATTATATTACCTCTCCTGATTTTTTTCCGTAACGAACAAGTTTCTTATTCTCATCTAACTTTCTGCCTACCCTTGTTGGCTCACCGTTTTGAACTAGCATCACATTTGAAATGTGAATACTTCTGTCGTTGTCAACGATTCCTCCATCCGGATTAGCTTTATCCGATTGTGGTTTAACATGCTTCTTATTTAAAACAGTTAATCCCTCAACGAATACTCGTTCGTTTTTGTGATCAATGTCAAGAACACTTCCTTCTTGACCGACTGCAGCCCCAGCAATTACTTTCACCGTGTCTCCTTTTTTGATCTTTAATTTTGTTTGCATAACAATTCTTATTGCCTAATTTATAATACTTCAGGAGCTAAAGAAACAATTTTCATAAATTGCTTATCTCTTAACTCTCTTGCAACTGGGCCGAAAATACGAGTACCTCTCATTTCTCCACCGTCATCTAAAAGAACAACCGCATTATCATCAAACCTGATGTAAGAACCATCGTTTCTTCTAACTTCTTTTTTTGTTCTAACAACTACAGCTTTAGAAACCGCACCTTTCTTAATATTTCCTGAAGGCATTGCATTTTTTACTGTAATTACCACTTTATCACCTACTGATGCGTAACGCCTTCCTGTTCCTCCTAATACTCGGATGACAAGAACTTCTTTCGCTCCGCTGTTGTCTGCAACAAATAGTCTACTTTCCTGTTGTACCATTTCTACTATTATTTAGCTCTTTCAACTATTTCAACTAGTCTCCAATTCTTTCTTTTACTCAATGGACGAGTTTCCATTATTCTTACGGTATCTCCTTCATTACACTCATTCTTTTCATCATGAGCAACAAGTTTTGAAGTTTTCTTAACAAACTTCCCGTATTTTGGGTGTTTTACCTTTCTTTCGATAACAACAGTAATGGACTTTTCCATTTTGCTGCTAGCAACAACACCTACTCTTTCTTTTCTTAAGTTTCTCATGGCTCTTACTTATTCGCTTGAAGTTCTCTACTTCTTAACTCAGTCTTTATTCTAGCAATAGTTCTACGAACCGCTCTCACCTCAATTGGATTTTCAAGCTCTGCTATTTTATGGTTAATTTTAAGCTTATTTAGAGACGCTTGTGTATCTCCTAAGTTCTCAATCAACTCTTCTTTTGTCAATTCTTTTATCTCTGATGCTTTCATGTCTCGACAATTTAAGCGTAATCCTTACGAACTACAAATTTAGTTTTTACCGGTAACTTTTGAGACGCCAAACGCATTGCTTCTTTAGCTACATCAAAAGGAACTCCATCACATTCGAACAAAATTCGCCCTGGTCTTACAGGTGCAACCCAATGACTTGGAGCCCCTTTACCTTTACCCATTCTTACTTCAGCTGGTTTTGCCGTCATCGGTTTATCTGGAAAAACACGAATCCAAACCTGACCTTCTCTTTTCATATATCTAGTAACAGCAATACGTGCAGATTCAATTTGTCTAGAAGTCAAAAATGCTTCGTCTAACGTTTTGATTGCAAAAGAACCAAAGGCGATTTGTGCTCCTCTTTGAGCATTCCCCTTCATTTTTCCTTTTTGCTGTTTTCTATATTTTGTTCTTTTTGGTTGTAACATGATATCAACTCTTTAAAGTACTAATTTCTTTTTCTTTGTTTGTTTCCTGATCCACCTTTTATAGCTCCACCTTTTGCCATACCAAAATTTGGCGATAAATCTCTCTTACCGTATACTTCACCCTTGCAAATCCACACTTTAATACCTATCAAACCATAAGTAGTTTGTGCTTCTGCCAAAGCATAATCTATATCTGCTCGGAAAGTATGCAATGGAGTTCGTCCATCTTTGTACTGCTCACTTCTCGCCATTTCAGCTCCATTTAACCTTCCAGATATTTTAACTTTAATTCCCTCTGCCCCCATTCTCATCGTAGAAGCAATAGCCATTTTTATAGCTCTTCTAAAAGAAATTCTTGCTTCAATTTGACGAGCAATACTGTCTCCGACCAATTGAGCATCTAGTTCAGGGCGTTTAATTTCAAAAATATTAATCTGAACATCCTTCTTAGTTAACTTTTTCAACTCCTCTTTCAATTTGTCTACTTCAGAACCACCTTTTCCGATGATAACACCTGGACGAGCAGTATTAATAGTAATCGTAACCAACTTTAACGTTCGTTCGATTACAATTCTTGACACACTTGCTTTTCTCAAACGAGCCATCAAATACTTTCTGATTTTATCATCTTCAACAAGCTTGTCAGCGTAATTTCTTCCACCGAACCAATTTGAATCCCATCCTCTAATGAATCCTAATCTGTTTCCTATCGGGTTTGTTTTTTGTCCCATTTACTCAACTATTTTGCACTATCAACAATGATAGTAACGTGATTTGATCTTTTCTTAATTCTATGTGCTCTACCTTGAGGAGCTGGCTGAATTCTTTTCAAAACTCTACCACTATCCACAAAAACTTCTTTAACAACTAAGTCTGCAGAAGTTGCATCTTTACCTTCGTTCTTTTGTTCCCAGTTATTAATTGCTGAAAGCAAAAGCTTTTCCATATTTCTTGAAGCCTCCTTAGGATTAAACTTCAACATATTCAATGCAGAATAAATATTTTCACCTCGAACAAGATCAGCAAGTAATCTCATTTTTCTGGGAGATGTCGGGACATTGTTCAGTTTCGCGATTGCAACTGTACTTTTAGCCTCATTTCTCTTTTCTGCTGTATTTCTTTTTCTAGCGCCCATGTCTAAAGTTATTTACCGCTACTAGCGTTTTTTATCTTTTTTACCTCCATGTCCTCTGTAGTTACGTGTTGGTGAAAACTCACCTAACTTGTGTCCTACCATGTTTTCAGTAACATAAACAGGAATAAATTTTTTCCCATTATAAACTGCAATTGTTAATCCAACAAAATCAGGAGTGATAGTCGAAGCTCTCGACCAAGTCTTGATTACAGATTTGTTACCTTTTTCCTGTGCTTCATCAACTCTCTTCAGGAGTTTGTAATGAATAAATGGAGGTTTTTTTAGTGATCTAGCCATTTGTCAATTATTTCTTTCTTCTATCGATAATAAATCGATTTGAAGCTTTTGTTTTACTTCTAGTTTTAAATCCTTTTGCAGGTAATCCTGTTCTTGATCTAGGGTGACCTCCTGATGATTTTCCTTCACCACCTCCCATTGGGTGATCAACTGGATTCATCGCAACACCTCTAACTCTTGGTCTTCTACCTTGCCATCTTGTACGACCAGCTTTCCCTGATCGAGTAAGACTATGTTCTTGATTAGATACAGAACCAATAGTAGCAGTACAAGTAACCAATATCATTCTTACTTCGCCTGACGGAAGTTTAATAATAGCGTATTTACCATCCCTTGCATTTAACTGAGCATAAGCTCCAGCACTTCTTGCAATTGCACCACCTTTACCAGGCTGCATTTCAATATTATGAATAATTGTTCCTAAAGGAATTTCAGACAAGAACATTGTATTTCCAACTTCAGGAGTTGCATCTTTACCAGATAATACTTTCTGTCCAACTTCCAAACCTTCTGGTGCCAACATATATCTTTTTTCACCATCTGCATAAACTATAAGCGCAATAAAAGCAGTTCTTCCTGGATCATATTCCAATGTTTTAACAGTAGCAGGAATTCCATGTTTATTTCTTTTGAAATCAACAATTCTAATTTTTTGCTTATGACCTCCGCCTATATTACGCATCGTCATTTTACCTGTGTTATTTCTACCACCGTTCTTTTTCTTCCCTATTACTAGGCTTTTCTCCGGCTTATTAGCGGTAGTTGTCAACGGTGCAAAATCATTTGCGACTTTGTGACGTTGTCCAGGTGTTGTCGGTTTTAACTTTCTTAATCCCATTTTCAGTTTTTCTTAAATGTTTTCATACAAGTCAATAATATCACCTTCGGCTAAAGTAACAATGGCTTTTTTGTAAGTCTTGTTTCTTTGGTAGATAACACCTTTGTTCGTATGCTTCATTTTCTTTTTACCGCCACCATAATTCATTGTATTTACAGAGTCAACTGCTACTCCGTACAACTTCTCGACAGCGTTTTTTATTTCAATCTTGTTTGCGTCTTTACTAACAACAAACCCGTAGCGATTTAACTTTTCGCTTTGAGCAGTCATTTTTTCCGTTAAGATTGGCTTTTCTATAATCCTTTTCATTCTTTCTTAGTTAAAAAGGTTTTCAATTTTTTCAATTGCTCCTTCCGCAATCACTAACCTTTGTGCTTTTAAAATATCGTAAGTTGTTAGTTGATTTGCTGGCATTATTCTAGCTGCTTGAATATTTCTTGCAGATAAATAAACATTCTTATCGTTATCTGAAATAACGAATAATGTTTTACCATCTGTCATTTTCAAGTTTTCCATTAAGCTTAAAAAATCTTTTGTTTTTGGTTGATCAAATTTCAAATCTTCCAAAATTGTAATTTCTTTATCATTGGCTTTATAAGTTAATGCTGATTTACGTGCTAATTTTCTTAATTTCTTATTCAAGCTAAAGCTGTAATTTCTTGGCCTTGGTCCGAATACACGTCCACCACCTTTGAAAAGAGGATTCTTAATACTTCCCGCACGGGCTGTACCTGTTCCCTTTTGCTTTTTAATCTTACGAGTACTACCCGTAATTTCAGCTCTTTCTTTCGCTTTGTGCGTACCTTGTCTTTGGTTCGCTAAGTAAAGTTTCACATCCATGTAGATGGCATGATCATTAGGCTCAATAGCATAAATCTCTTTACTCAAGCTAATCTTTTTAGATGTCGCTTTTCCGCTTTTGTTATATACTGCTAATTCCATTATTTCTCAACTATTACGTATGAACCTTTTGCACCAGGCACAGAACCTTTGACAACCAAAATATTTTTATCTGTTAATACTTTGAGTACTTGCAAATTTCCTTGTTTAACACGATCGTTTCCTGTTCGACCCCCCATTCTCATTCCTTTAAAAACTCTTGCAGGATAAGAAGCTGCACCGATAGATCCAGGAGCTCTCATTCTATTGTGTTGACCATGAGTTGCGTCTCCAACGCCATGGAACCCATGACGCTTAACAACACCTTGAAAACCTTTACCCTTTGACGTTCCAACAACATCTACAAACTCTCCTTCTTCGAAGATTTCTATCGTTACTGAATCTCCAAGGTTTTTGTCTTCAAAACCACTAAATTCAATTAGTTTTCTCTTTGGTGAGACACCTGCCTTTTTAAAATGCCCTTTAAGCGCATTTGTAGTGTGTTTGTCTTTACGCTCTCCGTACCCAAGCTGAACAGCGTTATATCCGTCCTTTTCTTCGGTTTTGATTTGCGTAACCACACAAGGTGAAGCTTCGATTAAGGTGCATGGTAAGTTTTTACCCTCGGCACTATAAACGCTAGTCATCCCTATCTTTTTTCCAATGATACCAGCCATAATTCTTACTGCTTATTATTAAACTTTAATTTCTACTTCTACACCACTAGGCAATTCAAGCTTCATTAGTGCATCTATTGTCTTTGATGATGAACTGTAAATATCCATCAATCTTTTGTAGGAACACAATTGGAATTGCTCACGCGCTTTTTTGTTTACGTGTGGCGATCTCAAAACTGTATAAATTCTTTTGTGAGTTGGCAATGGAATAGGTCCACTAACAACAGCACCTGTTGTCTTTACAGTCTTCACAATCTTCTCGGCAGACTTATCTACTAAGTTGTGATCGTATGATTTTAATTTTATTCTAATCTTTTGATTCATCTTTCAATTATATCAATTATGCTTCTACTTTACCTTTTGATTTTGCAATAACCTCGTCAGCTGTGTTCTTTGGACACTGAGAATAATGACCAAACTCCATGGTAGAAGTTGCTCGACCAGATGAGATTGTTCTCAATTGAGTTACATATCCGAACATTTCTGAAAGAGGGACTAATGCTTTAACAACTTTAGCTCCATTTCTATCATCCATCCCTTCGATTTGACCTCTTCTACGATTTAAATCTCCAACAATATCACCCATGTTCTCCTCTGGAGTAACAACTTCCAATTTCATGATTGGCTCTAATAATTGAGCACCACATTTAGGAACTGCATTTCTATATGCCATTTTAGCACAAATCTCAAATGAAAGAGCATCGGAATCAACAGCGTGGAAAGATCCATCTATTAATTCAACTTTCATGCTATCCATAGGGTATCCTGCTAAAACACCATTCTTCATTGACTGCTCAAAACCTTTCTCAATAGAAGGAATATATTCTTTAGGAACATTTCCACCTTTAATCATGTTAATGAACTCTAGTCCTGTTTTACCTTCTTCAGCTGGCATGATATTGACAACAATGTCACCAAATTTACCACGTCCACCAGATTGCTTTTTATACGTTTCTCTGTGATTTGTTTCAGAAGATATAGCCTCTTTATATGACACTTGAGGAGCACCTTCGTTAACCTCAACTTTGAATTCTCTTTTTAAACGATCAATTAACACCTCTAGATGCAACTCACCCATACCTGATATAATCGTTTGACCAGAATCTTCATCCGTTTTAATTGTAAACGTTGGATCTTCTTCAGATAATTTACCAAGACCAATTCCCATTTTATCAACATCTGCTTTTGTTTTAGGTTCAATAGCAATCCCGATAACTGGATCTGGGAAAGTCATTGACTCCAAAACAATCTGATGTTTCTCATCACACAAAGTATCTCCCGTACGAATATCTTTAAAACCAACACCTGCACCTATATCCCCAGCCTCTATGAAATCAATTGAATTTTGTTTATTCGAGTGCATTTGAAAAATACGAGATATTCTTTCCTTTTTTGTAGTTCTTGGATTATAGATGTATGAACCTGCATCTAGTTTTCCTGAATACATTCTGAAAAAGCATAAACGACCAATAAAAGGATCCGTTGCAATTTTAAAAGCCAACGCTGACATTGGCTCTTGATTATTTGGCTCCCTCGTTAAAGGTTCCTCACCGTAAATATCAGTTCCTTCTACAGCTCCAATATCCAAAGGAGATGGTAAAAACTCCATTGAATAATCCAATAACGTTTGAACTCCTTTGTTTTTAAAAGCAGACCCACAAATAATTGGATTAATACTCATATTAATAGTTGCTACTCGGATAGCATCTAACATCTCTCTTTCCGTAATTGAATTTGGATCTTCGAAAAACTTCTCCATCAAATCATCGTTACTTTCAGCAACAGCCTCAACTAACTTCTCTTTCCATTCATTCGCTTCATCAACTAAATCAGCTGGAATTTCAGTAATGTCAAAATCCATCCCGTTAGTCTCATCATTCCAAATGATAGCTTTCATTTTAATCAAATCAACTACACCCTTAAAATCATCCTCAGCTCCAATTGGAATTGTAACTGGAATAGGTCGAGCACCTAGTCTATCCTCAATCTGTTTGATACACCCGAAAAAATCAGCTCCAATTCTATCCATTTTATTAATGAATCCAATTCTAGGAACCTTGTACTTATCAGCTTGTCTCCAAACAGTTTCTGATTGTGGCTCAACACCACTAGAAGCGCAAAACAATGCTACTGCACCATCCAATACGCGCAATGAACGCTCTACCTCAACAGTAAAATCTACGTGACCCGGAGTGTCAATAATATTTATCTTGAATTCTTCGTTATTGTAATTCCAGAATACAGTTGTGGCAGCAGAAGTAATTGTAATACCTCTCTCTTGCTCTTGCTCCATCCAATCCATTGTTGCAGCACCATCATGCACTTCTCCAATCTTGTGAGAAACCCCTGTGTAATAGAGAATACGCTCTGTTGTTGTTGTTTTACCAGCATCAACATGGGCCATAATCCCAATATTTCTAGTATATGTTAAATCTCTTTTTGCCATCCCTAACGTATATCCTATTAAAATCTAAAATGAGAAAATGCTTTGTTAGCTTCCGCCATTCTATGTGTATCCTCTTTTTTCTTGTAAGCAGCTCCTTCTTCCTTAGATGCAGCTAATATCTCAGCAGCCAACTTCTCACTCATTGTCTTTTCGTTTCTCTTACGAGCAAATCCAATCAACCATTTCATAGCCATTGAATCTTTTCTACTATCTCTTACCGGAGTTGGTATTTGATAAGTTGCCCCACCTACTCTTCT
>Ga0255758_10004618_pt1 | contig 11632 bp, 8 predicted proteins | sample 011ome_24_FD_179958 | JGI IMG/M metagenome (GOLD analysis project Ga0255758, IMG submission 179958) | Coastal salt marsh microbial communities from the Groves Creek Marsh, Skidaway Island, Georgia - 011513CT metaG (version 2) | ecosystem: Environmental > Aquatic > Marine > Intertidal zone > Salt...
CCCAACACTTGAATACATGGTCATTATAGTTTACCTCAAGGTTACCTTTTCCATCTCCTTTATCCAAACCTTTGATGTCATAAGAACATACGGGACAATCAAAAGATATCTGGTGACGATACTCATTATGATTATGAGCGTCACCAAACATACCTGTAAGCATATCAACTATAAGACCTTCGTCTGTGTGTTCCATAAACTATATTATAGTAAAGGAACGTCATTTAATCAATTGACTGATATAAATCTTGTATTTTACTCCACAATTTCTCATCCGTATTTAAAAAATCTCTTTCGGTATATGATTTATGTTTACGAGTATTTGTTTTTTTATTTATATAAGGTTTTATTTCAGGGAAAGTTTGTTCAATCTGTTCTAATTTATATGTAAATTCTGAAATTTCTTTCGCTATAAGATTCCACTGATAATAAATATCCATACCATTTTTTATTTTAGAATTTAAAGGATTTAAATCAAGAACGTTATAAAAGTATTTCCATGCCTTATTAGTCATTGATAAAAAAGAAGATATGGTATCTATTGGGTTTCTGATTTGATGAAAAATCGGTGTCTCAGTAAGTTTGATTTTCACCTCTTCTAAAGATGGACCATATAAAGGTGGACTATTAACTAAACACCAACTAGATATACCATTTTCATTTAATTTTTCATGACCTATATTAAAAAATTTTGAAGCGTATCCCGTACCACTTCTTGGACATCCAATAATTATATACTTATTCATAATAACACATAAGCTGATTTATTGTGTTCTTTTATCTCAATAAAATCCCTATTTAATGTTTTAACCAAATTTTCAGCAATATCTTTTTCAACTTTTCTATTAATCAATTACCTAATTTCCAAAAACTATATATACCCTTATCTAACTCGTATGAGTCCCAAACAAATCTATTTCTTTTTGGTTGTTTTTTAGCCCACTCCCACATTTTACTTAACCCTTCTTTTAAATTTGTTTCATGTTTAAATTCTAATATATCAACTGATTTTTGGTGAGTAGACCAAGCGTTTTTAACTTCATGTCTACCTTCTAAATATTTTATTTCACCTTCACCAATAACTCCTATTAAAGTGTTACAAGCTTCATTAATGGTAACTTCATGAATACCTCCAAGATTAATTATTTGTTTAGATGCCTCTTTTTTTATTGCTGCATTCCATAATGGTTTTAATGAATCGTCTATATAACTAAAAGCCCTTGTTTGTTCACCATCACCAAAAATTGTCATAGGTTCTCCGTTTAAATGTTGATACATCCATATTCCTAACACATTTCTATATTTGTCCCAAATGTTTTGTTTATCACCATATACATTATGAGGTCTGATAATACACCAATCTAACCCATGTTGTTCACCAGCGACTCTAATGTCCATCTCACAAGCGTACTTAGCAATACCATACGGGTCAATTGGATTGGGAATTTGTTCTTCATTAAATGGTATCTCCTGCTCTCCATAAGTTGCCATTGTGGATGTAAATATTAACCTTTTAACATCATGTTTAATACATTCATTAATAATTGCGGCTGTAGCTCTTAAATTGTTATCATAATTAAATGTTCTGATAAACGGAGAAAGTCCTTCTGCCGCATATGCCGCGAAATGATAAACATAATCAGGTTTACATTCATTGAATATTTTACTTAATTCATCATTCGAATTGGATAGGTTTAAATTATAGAATTTTACTTCGTTGTTAACGTTTTCAATATATCCGCCACTTAAATCATCAATACCGTAAATCGTGACATTTTCAACATTTTCTATTATCCAATCGGATATTCTACTACCAATCAATCCGGCAACACCTGTTATTAAGATTTTCATTTGTTTAAACTATTTCTAAAATTATAACTTCACTAGGTTTTGTTTGAAAATCCCATCTGATTTTTTCACCGTTAGTTATAGTTATTCTAAAATTTTTATTTTTATATTTGCTACCTTTAATATATTTATAATCATTAAAAATACCTTGTTTCCATTCCCTTAACATTTCATTTAGGGTTATATCAGCATCTCCTTTAAATTTATTAAATTTAGGTTCTTCTATTTCATCTGTACAGTGTAAGTCTTCAAATAATATAATACCATTTTTATTCATTTTATTAATACAGTTGTCTAACATAACCATTTGAGATTTTGAAGTGTGTGGACCATCTTCAATAATTACATCAATATTATTTGGTAGTTTATTATATTCACTATTTTTATACATATCAAATTTTAAAAATTTAAATCTGTCATGACTTAAATTAAATGGTACAATATCACATCCATATACATCCGCATTGTAAAAATAATCACACCACATCTTTGCACTACCAACCCTACAACCAAACTCAACAATAGTTTGTTTTTTTCGGTCTAAATATTTATTAAATATTAATTCGTATCCGTGACCGTTTATTTTATCAGTACTATAATTACCCCAAATAAAATCCATTTTTAAAATATTATATCAAGTTTATTTATTAATTCTTCATAACTATTAACACCATAAATATTACTACCTCCAAGATGTTTTAACCATGAATCAGTTTTCCATATACCTCTATTTGATTGTAATGCATCCTTATTATCAAAAATAATTAAATCTCCGCCAAAATAAGCAGATAAACATGCATTACCACCTGACACTGATAAATGTTTATTTGATGTTGCATGTATAGCAAACTGCATAGTGTTAAAATCTAAATCATTATGTTTTTCTAATAAATCATATATAGTAATAACTTCAGGATGTTTTTCATTTATTAATTCATAATCTTTAAAACTTAATATTTCATTTGAATCTTCAAAATAATCTTTGGTTTTACCTTTCGGTCTGATGTAAATAATTTGATATTTTTCTTTATATTTTGAAAATATCTTATTTAATAAATCAATTTCAAAATAGTTTACAGGTCGTCTACCCCATTCTTTGGTATACTTATTTTGTATTATTAATGTTGGTTTATTAAACTTTAGTTTACCTTTAAAAATTTCTCTTAGATTAGGTGGTAACCAAGTCTGTTTAGTAAAATTAGGTAAATCATGACTATATGTTTCATTGTGTAATCTCATATTTTCTCTATGAGTATCAAACTCATCTAATACATTACTATGTATCGTTTTATATATCGAATCAGTACCTTTCTTACATATAATTTTTACCTCTTCAGGATTTTTATTTGTGATATACCAGTTTAAAGTAGGTAACCCCTTAACCATATCCCATGTAAACTCGTCTCTTTCTTTTATTACCATATTCCTTCTTTTTTCATGTATCCTAATACGCAGGTGTAAGCGTCGGCTTGGTCGAAACACTCTTTTTTGAGTGTGTTATTTCTTGTATACAACCATACTATTTGTGGTTCTGAGTTAGATACTTTTTTCCAAATTATTTCTTTTTTATCTATCGTTTTGGGTAATCCTCCAAACAATACTTTTTTACCATTATTATTTTCTTTTACCAATTCAGGCCATGCAAATTTTCTGGAGTTATATGTTGATATATAATTTGGTGTTATTCCTAATATTTTATATATCGACCTTGATATCATTGAATTGTATCTTAATAGGGTACCTACTGTCCATACATTGTTTGAGTTTAATAATGGTTCTTCTATGATAATTTTTTTTATACCTAAACCTACATAATTTTTTAACTTATCTTCAAAAGCATCTACTTTATACATCATCTCCTCCATCTTATCATCCGGTTTTGGTTTTATGTTTGGAGATACGTGTGTTAATTCTAATAGTTGTTGTGTTTTAAGGTCGAATAATGCCCATCCAATTGTTTTTGTTGATATATCTAATCCCAATACCATTGGTGAATCTTTCAAATCGTCTTTTGACATTATTTTAAAAATCTAATTTTATACTATACTGTTGTACTCCCTGTCTTAATTCAGGAGATTGTATCTTAGATATAATCATAAGATTTTTATCGTTATCGTAAAGGCTAACTTCTGTTACATATGGACTATATGAGTCATCCCATGTTGGGTTTGTCGATGTTAAGAATTGATTTTGTCCTAAATTACATAAATAATTCATAACATATATTGTGGCTTGTATATCTGTTTCAATATTTCCGTAAAAGAAGTATTCTCCTCCAAAATTTAAAGTTGTTCCTGTGTCACCTAAAGTTGGTAAGTCTATGTAATCACTTAAGTCGTATAGTGGTGCGTTATTATAATCATCCCTATTAATTATAAATGTTGTTCCAGTTAATCCTGAAACCGTTAAAAATCCATTTATTTTTGTTTCTTGTATTTGTGGTTCAACATTGATTTCTCTCCATTGTGTAGGGTTTGGTTTTTCACCTATGAGTACCCTTTGTGTTAAAAGTACAATTTCGTTAGCTGAAAACCCTGACGTAGAATTTGTTTGATTATTATTAAACATATATGGGAATTCATTTCCAAACCTTACCGTTATATCCGTTGTTTCTGGCGGGCAATCGGGACTATTTCCTTGTATTTTACTATAATAGTTACAGTGTAGCGATTCTGTAAAATTATCACTGTTAAATCTATACGTAACCCACATAACTTCAGTTTCACCACTTAGAACACCTGTTTCTGCTCCGTTATTATTGTTAAATGTATTTGGTACTATAAGACCTAGTTTTGGTGCCGGTAATGTCCAATTTCTATTCGATTTATAACTCATCGCTGCGATAATTTCATCATCATCGAAAGTTATTAATTTTAAATCCGGCCATACTTTACCAACTCGATTAGGAAAACCATTGTAGTTTGTATTAGTATCCCACAAGTTATAATATCTTAACCCTGGGTCATTCATTGTTTCATCAGGTATCGAACTGATGAATTGATAGTCAAACAAATTTAAATTGTCATACCCTGGTGGGTCTACATAAAACGTTTCTCCAATATTTGTGTCTTGTGATTTATGCCACATTAACCATGGTATTTCTATTTTAAAATTTCTAGCTTGACCTGTTTCACCAGGATTTAAAGAATCGTATGGTTGTAAAGCGAATTTTTCACCATAAAAATTATCAATAGCCTGATTTGTATAATGAACAATTGCAACTGATTTTTGGTCGGACGGTTTAACATAAATCTTTTCTGAAAATGAATTATAATAATATGTACCGCTTGTATCAGTTTGCCCACTATCAGAATGATAACCTAAATACTCTTTTGTTCCTATATATTTTCTAGATTCATATGTTGTGTAATCTTGTATCGTATTACTAAATACACCTGCGGGACTTTCAGTCCATGGAATATTCATGTTCCAAATTTTAACATCTGTTTGTGATATATCACATCCAGTTTCAAAATTAATTGCATCTTCTTCCCAGTAATACTCAGGAGTATATGTGTCGTATAACTCGGTCATACCTGAAGGATAAAACAAAACTCTACCATTACCCTGATATCCCATACTTTGAAAATTTGGTAAATCTCTATCTATAGTTATTGTAACTGTTCCTGAATTGGTTGAGGTGTCTCCATTTATTTCAATAACTTTATAAGTGAGTATCGGATATGGTTGACCTAATTCATACCCGTTAGTAAAGTATATTGTTGCAAAATCTCCTTCATTTACTTGTCCATTTACTGTGGGTTCAATAACGGATGCGGTTAATATTGTATTATTTGTTCCATTTAATGTTGATATATCTACAACATAATTAGGGTTTAACGTATATGCTGATGTGGTAAAGGGTATAAAATCACCGGACTGTCCGATAGTAGTTCCTGTAAAAAACCCTCTTGGTGCTGCGGTATTATATATTGGGTCAATATAGGGTACTCTTACAGGTATACCAAAGGTGTTTGTAGAAATATTATCTACTCTTAATGGATATTTAATATTTCCTTTATTTTTTTCGGGTAAAGGTGATAAGTTTTGAGCGTTATATTCCGACTCCAATACATTCCAAGTTGATAAATCGTCTCCCTGAATACAATCATAACAAACCTCACTATCTCCAACTTGAAAGTAAGTGATGTTAAACGTACCTTCTGATAGTTTTTTTCTTGCCGCATCAGTTAATTTTGTTGTTACAAGTGCTGCAGTATCTTTAATAATATATCCCATTAAACATAAATATTATATAAGTTATTTTTTATGGAAGTGCATCACATGCATTAACATTTAATTCTTGTACTACGTATTTAACTCCTCCATTACCTACTGTATGACAGTTGGTTCCTCCTGATATCTGTAAATTTGTAATTTCTAATTCAGTTCGATACATACCTTCCATTCTACATTCATAAGAACAATCCAATCCTTGTCCATCAATTATCACTGTTTGTGTTACCTCACCATTAATTGAAGTATCGTTAGGACCAAAAATAACATTTGTTGCGGTTTCTGTAAATACTTCAGTAACTTCGTTAGTTGTTGTTACACTACAAGTTGTTGGGTTAGAATATGTATTTATTTGTGAAGTATTATAGGGTATATTATCATTATTGTTCTTAGTTATTATATGTTGTGATGAGAATATTGCCAATCCTGTATCTCTTTTTAATCTTGTATGTGTTAAATTAATATCAAACGTAATTACTTCATTAGGTAATAAGTTTGTTACTGAAGGTTGTATTTGTATTCCATAAGTCCAAGTTCTAGAGGACTCATTTCCTATTACTATGTTAGATGTGACATTTAGATTAAATTCTAATGTTATTTCTCCTTGTTCAATAGTAAATGGTGTCGTATAAGTGTCTCCGTTACTGTCTAAAACCTCAGCTAAGTAATTTCCTATTAATAAGTTTGTAAATACTCCATTATTAGAATAGTTTGGGTATGGTAGCACTCCTTGTATTCTGTATTGGTATGGTGGTGTTCCTCCGATTCCTTGTAGTATAGCCGCTCCGTCATCAAAACCTCTACACGTTTCCGGTGTTGATATAACATTTAATTTTAATTCGTTACTTGTACACGGACCTTCAGACATATTCCATATTGTTGATTGTGTGTTACCTAAATTAATAAAGGTACCTGTAGGTATCTCTAGTGTTGAGTTTTGTACCATAATACCATTTCCTACATTACTCCAAGGAGTGACTTCCCATCTAGTGTCTATCATATTATAAGTTAATACTAAACCGTCACTATTATTTGTCCATGTGTAATTTCCATTAACATCAACCACATTATCGGGTGTAAATTCAATATAATTACCATTCCCAATTAAACATAATGTTGGTTGTGGTATTACTGGTGGTATAACAGGTGTACAATCCGCACAAGTATCATATCTATTTTCAATAGTTAGTGCTGAATAAGTTTCTCCTGACCATAAAATTGTACTATCGTATTCATAACATCCCTCAAGACCAATAAAGTTATATATCATATTAGGGTCAAAATTAGTTAAACCTGAAATATAAATTTCATTTACTTGTGATGTTTGTTGAGGGTTTCTATAGTCTTTTTCTGTTGGGCTGGGTAATATATTAAAATAACATGAGATATTACCGCAATCAGGACATTCAGTAAATTTGTCAATATAAAAACTATCACTACCTACAATACAAGTAACCGTAATAACAAAATCACTATAGTAGTCGTTGACGGTTACAGTATAACTACCTGGTGTTAATCCTGTTATTTCCGCAGTTGTTTCTCCATTTTCCCATAGTATAGTATATGGTGGTGTACCACCTGTTACAATTATTTGTGTTGAGCCGTCAGGTATATCCGGTCCTGAAGAATTTTTTGAAACACATATCACCTCCATGGGTAATATGGTTATTATACCACAATCATTTGTAAGTCCTGTTATTACCGTAGGTGTTGCTGGTGGTGAAGAGGGTGGTGTAGATGACACAGGTGGTGTTGTAGGAACTGAAGATGGTGGTGTGTTTGTAATGGTCGGTGTAGGTGTAACTGTAGGTGTTACTGTATTAGTGGGTGTCAAACTAACTGATGGTTCTGGTTCGTCTAAACTAATACATATTCCAAATGTATCTCCTAATCCTACAAGTTGATATGACTGTAGTTCGGAAGATACTAACCCTGACATCTCAACGGTTAAATCATCACCATCATATGTTATTGTAGAAATACTATATTGAATTATATCGCCGTTAACATAGTTAAGTGTTAAAAAACCTCCACTAGTTCCATTTAATTGTGTAAATTGTTGGTCTAAGTCTATCCCTGTTTGTGATAATCTGTTTATCGCGGCTGTTGAGAAGTTTTCAGGTGCGAACTCGTCGTTCGGTACAGGCCAATTAGAAGGTATATCAGGTATGAGAATTAATTCAAAATATCCGTTGTTTGTTGTATTATCATCCCATCCCCAACTACTTAAAAAATCACTTGAGTTTTCATCGCAGGACGCTTGGCTTGTTGATTGGCACACATCTATGGTTATTATATTGTTTTCAGGACATCCGTTATATAATAATGTAATACTCCCATCATCTTCTTGTCTATTTACTCTCACCCATGTAATATTTTCGTGTGGTGTGTCACAGTTTGAGGCAGAAGAACATGTGGTCCCATATGTTTCTATAGCATACTCTAAAGAAAACGTTACGTCATTGGTTGTTGTTGTTGCCGCGATATTTGCCGCTGTTGTAGCATCAATAGTTATTTGATTGTATCTTGATTGTCCATTACCTCCGTTTTGATTTACCCATTGAAAAAAGGAAAGATTATTAAAATAATTATTATAATCTGTATATATTTCAGTTCCGTTACTTGTTGTGTCAGAACATGTACAGTTATTGGTATTATTAAGTTTAGAGTCTCCGACATAAATTCCATTAGCATAAATTTCACCTAAAGCTCTATCACATTCGTGTTGTCCAATTTCATCAGGACATGGGTGTTCGTATGTTGGTATTTCACTATCTTTTAGGTTGTTCATAACCGTAACATCATTCTCTACCTGAACGTATATTGTTTCTATAATAATATTGGTTAAACAACTTTCAACATCATGATTTGATGTTAAATTAAAACTACTATTTTTTATATTATTACTCATGATGAACAAGGGGTTAACGGTTCTACGTTAGTTATATTACAATTATTTCGATTTACCACTGCCATATCATATAAATATTAATCAAATAGATTATTATGTAATTGTTTAAAGTTTGTTATTAATCGTCGGATAACGTGCACTTTGATTCATCAATTTGTTGTTCAGTAACTGTAATCTCACTAAGTACCGTAGGACCTCCATTTAAATTTCCTTTTGTGGTAAACACATTTTTATATGTTACTTTAAATTGATTAAGTTTATTAATTATTAAATAGATATCATCTTCTTTGCTTGATATATAGGCAAAAGGTGATTTTACTCTTTTTTTTGCGTTCGGTCTTGCGGACCCATTAAACGAGACTGAAGCAGTTTCAATATTTGAGACAGTTCCATAATAAACAACCTCAATATCTGTAGTTCCATTTAAGTTTATTACTAATTTATTAAGACTCATTATGTACTAAAATAATTTTTTAATCTGTCAGCATATGACTTTACTATCCTAACTTCATATGGTGTTAATGTATCTCTTTTGTAATGCGTTGAGACATATCCTGAAGATAAATATTTATCTTCTATTTGTGATAATGTATCATCCGTATAAGATACTGTAAATAATTCCCTAGGTTTTAAATTGACTAAGTCGTTTGTACCCCCTGAACTATAAAAATCTAATGTTATGTCATAATTTAATGATATTCTATGGGTATTATCATCTTCGACCTTAACTTGGAACTTAACTCCAAAGTCACTTTGATTATTGTAGTCAAAGACATTATTCAGATTCTGACCGGTAATTATAAAACTATACGCACTATAGTTTTCTGCAAGACCACTACCATCAATTTCGAAAATATTAACCGTATTACCTGTATCACTTATTGCGTCACCACTTAATGATACATTAATAGTACCAGGCGCACTGTATATATAATGTCTTTCTATTTTTAATTCAAAATTACAAGTAACTGCAGTTAATTCTCCTTGACTAAATGTATTATCATCTATAAAATCAATGTAATTTACATTACCCTGTCTGCGTGAAGGATAAGTACCATTTAAAGTTTCATATCTAGCGTCGAATTGAATTCCAACATCTCCATCTCTATCATAAGCAATACCACTCCTCGGATACACTCGTAAAGCTGAAGCAGCATTCCTTGCTGAACCATCACCTACATATGAATTACCTCCATACGACATAATACTAAATCTTTCATTTGCATTAAATTTATCACTACTTTTAGACGACATATAATCCCCTCTAGGATATCCTGCAAGTGGGAAAATATTTTCATTTGTCCTACCATTTTCTTGTGCCCAATAACCATCTTCCTGACCTGGCATGTACTTAAACATCCTCTCGAAAGCGTGTTTTAAACCAAAGCAATGACCAAGTTCATGTATAATTGTTTCATATGTATATGGCCAATAAGTCATCTGAAATGCTGGTGAACTCATCTGGAAGTAGTTACCTCCTAAAAAAGCACTACCCGCAGCACTACTGCCAGGTCCTATAATACCCCCTAAATGATATCCAGTATTTTCAAATATACCTCCATTATTCTCATGATATGCACTATAATCATGAATATTAAGACTATCATAAAATGTTGTTCCTGTTTGTAAAAATACATCAACGTCAACAGTAAAATCTAAATCTGAGTCATTAAAAAAGTCTTCTACTTGTCCCGCAATTAGAGTAAATCTCTCATACACATCTTCATAAGAAGTTCCTAAGTCCGCACCTCCTTTAGCTATATCCAACCTTATTTTTACAGTACCACTAAAAGGGGTGATTTCCAAATCTTGTTCTGAAACTGTCGTAAAGTTGTAATTTATAGTACTACCAGAATTATCTAATCTTGGTAGTAGACACAAAAATTGATTCTGTTGACCATTTGGTGTTACTTTAAACTCATCAAAACTAATTAGTTTATATATATTCTTTGGAAATTCTACAAGTTGTCCGTTTTTATTATACGCATAATGACTATATTGATAAGGTGGGAACACTAATTGCCACGAAAAAGAATTATCAAAGGCTTTTCCTGGTCTACCTATCGCGGGATATGTTGTTCCTGAAACATAGTCACCGATATTTGCATTTATTGTATGAGTATCTCTACGTAATATTAATACGTTTTCAGAAGCACCTGATAAAAACTGATAGGTATTATCTTCTATACTACCTGATGTTGTAGGTGTTGGTGTATTTGATGGTGGTACAGGTGCGGTACATGGGTTTGGAGTTGGTATTATATCTCCGAACCCTGAACTTACTTCTGGTGTTGTACCATTTAAAACACATATCGTATCTGATAACTCTGGTTCAACTGTCGCGGTTACATCATTACCATCACAATCTGTATAATCAACCACAAAATTTAACGCAGTACTAAAGTTGGTTAATAGATATTCCGTACATAATCCTGTCGATGTTGTTGGTGTTAGTGTTGGTGTATTTGATGGTGGTACAGGTGCGGTACATGGGTTTGGAGTTGGCATTATATTTCCGGACCCTGAGATTACTTGTGGTGTTGTACCATTTAAAACACATATCGTATCTGATAACTCTGGTTCAACTGTCGCGGTTACATCATTACCATCACAATCTGTATAATCAACCACAAAATC
>Ga0255758_10004653_pt1 | contig 11573 bp, 11 predicted proteins | sample 011ome_24_FD_179958 | JGI IMG/M metagenome (GOLD analysis project Ga0255758, IMG submission 179958) | Coastal salt marsh microbial communities from the Groves Creek Marsh, Skidaway Island, Georgia - 011513CT metaG (version 2) | ecosystem: Environmental > Aquatic > Marine > Intertidal zone >...
ACGACTGTATATAGAAATTAACTGCCGCTAACAACGTATATAACTCATATCCGGGCGCATCGTCCTTTTGGTTATCTTGAAGGAAACCAAAACGACCTCTGCTGATACGAGGTTATATACAATACTTGGCAAGCATAAAATGAAACACCTACTAATAATACTATCTGCTCTTTGTCTAATATCCTGCAATAAGAGAGGTAATGACCTTTATGGAGTGTGGTATGCAATTGACACTTTACATCCTGAATCCAACTATGTCGAAAGGCATATAACTGATTCTGCTATTTCAATTGTAAACAATGTAAATTTCAGCTACTTCACAAAGTACGATTATGATAACAACATACTTGAAGAGTACCCTTTAGATCCATATGATTTGTCAAAAATACTTGACACTTTGACTTTTCAAGTTGAAATAAAAGAAGGCTCAATGATTTTGACTAACATGATTAATTCTAAAGTCAAATCCAGTTGGAAAAAGGTAGAAAACGTGGAGCCATTTGACATTATTAATGACGATTCATTTAAGTCATTCTTGCCAGAATTTAGAAAGAGGTATTTGAATAATTACTTGAATTCAAATCGCCCAAACAGTCTTGACGAGTACTTAATGTACTTTGACGAAAATTGGGAATTGAATGAATAATAACGCTTGCCAACAACGTATATAACTCATATCCGGGCGCATCGTCCTTTTGGTTATCTTGAAGGAAACCAAAACGACCGCTGCTGATACGAGGTTATATACAACACTTAGCGTTCATTTTCATAACCGCACATATGTACAAACTCAAGAGATTTTTCTTGACGTTCCTTTTTGTTGGAATTACATCGTACGCTCTTGCCCAAACTTCTAGCGGAGTTTTCTTAGAAGGTCAGGTAACCCTGTTATCTAATAGCATGGCTAGCCCAGGTAAGAATGTGATTGTAAGTATCGAAGAATTGAATCAGTCAACGTTCACAGATTCTCTCGGTAATTTCCGTTTTGATAATCTAGTTTCAGGAATTTATGGACTTCAAGCAGCAGCGATGGATTTCCAAACACTAGACACGATTGTCACTATTGGTGAAAAAAGCCAACGGATGGAGCTTAATATCCAACTTAACTGCAACTATAGCGCTGAAACTGCTAAAGACGACATAGCTCGTAATCAAACAAAAATCTTGCTTTCAGGGGGAGTAGCACCAACTGTTTATCCGAACCAAAAAGAGTTCGAAATAAAGTTCAATCTCACATACTTTGAGCTAGGCTGTCTCTATGAGCCACATACATGCCTGGAAGAATACAACCAAGAGGTCTTTAGGTATCTGGATGAAAAGTATGGTAAAGAATGGAGAGATCTAGTCCGGCAAGATGTAATCGGCTTAGCTAAAAGTAAATCACACTAAACGAACGCTAACAACGCATATGATTCATGTCCTTCCGCGTTGGTCTTTTGGTTACCTTTTGGGAAAGCTAAATCAAAACACACGGCCGCGGGACACGAAGTCATATGCGGGACCTTTGCCACACATAGAAACAACCAAATGAAGAAAACACTCCTGATTATTTTCACAATTGGAATTCTAGCTTTCCTAGGGTATTGGGGGACTGAAATGTACCAGTTTGCAGATGGAGTAAAAAAAGATGTTCCTCGATTTCAAAAGGTTTTACTCGAAGAGAAGATTCAAAATGGCGACATTATTTTTCAGACTTCAAAGTCTGGCCAAAGTAAAGCAATACAATTAGCGACAGGTTCTAAGTACAGTCATATGGGAATCATTTATGAAAATGATGGACAGTTTTTCGTCTATGAAGCAGTTCAACCCGTGAAATTGACAGCGTTTTCTGAATGGATAAAACGTGGTGAGAATAGTCATTACGTAATTAAACGACTAGAAAATGCTGACCAACTTTTGACTAGTTCGGTCATGACTAGAATGAAACAAATTGGAGAGCAATTTAAAGGGAAACCATATGACATTTACTTTGAGTGGTCAGACGACAAAATCTATTGCTCTGAACTTGTTTGGAAAATCTACAAGCAAGCAGCAGACATCGAAATCGGAGAACTTGAGCAACTATCAGACTTTAACATAACCAATGATATTGTGAAAGCTAAGATGAAGGAACGCTATGGCAGCAATATTCCCATGAGCGAAAAAGTAATCTCTCCTGCGGCAATGTTTAATTCAGACAAATTGATAACGATATACATAAATTAAACTACGTGTGGCAACAACGTATATAACTCATATCCGGGCGCATCGTCCTTTTGGTTATCTTGAAGGAAACCAAAACGACTTCTGCTGATACGAGGTTATATACAATACTTGGAGTTCATAATCCTTTCCCGAAATCGGCACATTCGCTTTCTTGCAGATGAATAAAATAGTGGCTATTGGATGTGCTCGGATTGCTCGAGGATGCGACCACTACTTTCATTGAATAACGCATATTTCTAAAGCCATTGTAAAATCGCTCCTCTTCCAGTATACTCAAAAGAAGCTGCTCGGAATATTCAAATGAAAATGACGGATGGATGGATTTTGGAATTGGACCCCAAGGATGATTCAAGGTGAGCACACTCTCTGCTCTCCTGGATAAGGGATTTTACAGAACTCCAACAATGTATATATCTCATGCCTTCTCGTTGAGCGCTTTTTACTTATCTTCAAGAAAACCAAAAATCGCTAAACGGGCACGAGACATATACGTGACTTGTGTTTAATTGTTCGTACAGCGTCCTAATAATAAACTAGCATTGTGTCGAAATTCTATAGACTAAAGAACTGGGAGGCATTCCTGATAATTATTCTTCTTCCAGCTCTAATTAGATTAAACCTCGCACTTCTTACCTCTACGCTTTTGCCTTCTATTGTATTCACAATGATTTGGCTTGTAATCGTTTCATTTTGGTTCTATCAACTTACCAATCATTTCAGTACCGGACACCTTTCCAAATTCGAACTAGGTGTATTCAAAATCAACTTGGTCATTTTCAATATCCTTTTCATCGCTGTGTATTCCGTGGTCGTGCTATGGCTTTACACCGACATTTCTGGCTTGGACGTCATCTTTGAATACTTGTCGCAAGTTGATGTCTTCCTAAAAGCATATATGCTCCTGACATTACTAGCGATCCCATTTACAGCATCTAGAATTCTCATAGCGAATAAGCTTCAGAAAAGGCCGGAGCTCAAGGAATACTATAAAAGGACTATTTCTTTCTTGTTGTTTCCCATTGGTATATTCTGGATTCAGAATGAAATCATCAAACTCAGCAAACAGGAATTCAACCCTAGCAAAATCAGAGGATCGGTCTTAATCGGCTCAACGCTTCTTATGTGCGTTGTCGCTGCTACTTCCCTAAGCAACAGTGAATTTCACTTTGATAAGGGCGATCAAAATTCGCAAGAATGGATGGACGCTAACCCAGCATTCCTGAAAATTCAACAACAGAACGACAGCCTGTTTCAAAACATGGAAGACTCCACAAAAGCTTACTACATTTCCTTAGAGTCAATAAACCAATACAATGCAGGCAACTACCGAAACGCCGTTAATTACTTAACCACCGCCATTGAACTTGACTCTCTAAACGCTCTCTACTACTTCAGTCGAGGAGTTATTTTAAGCGAGCAGTTTGATAAACATGATTCCGCCATAACAGACATGTCTATAGCAATTGATTTAAAACCAACAGATTGGAAAGCCTATTTTAAAAGAAGCTATTGTAATTTCTTATTAGGAAAGCATGATCTCGCTTTTGCTGATATTGAAACGGCTTTAAACTTTAACGAAGAGCAATCAAACTCATTCCTACTAAGAGGCATGATTAAAGAGCAATTGATGGACACCACTGGAGCGTGTAAAGATTTTATGAAAGCAGACAGTTTAGGTAACGCAGATGCTTTTGTTAAAGTACTCAATACATGCTACTAATAAACAACTAAACACAACAACGGCTAGATAGCATGCCCTGCGGGACACGCTACATAGCCGGACCTTTGTGGTGCATTAAAAAAATGACGATTAAGAAGTACATATCGACAATATTGAACGGAATTTTCATTCTGACAATTCTGCTTTTTGCTCTTGACGGACTAACTTCATTTGAGATTAAAAGCCAGACAATAAAGTCATTTGTATATTTCGGAATTATGGTTCTAACTCCTCTGACATTGATTTGGAATCTGTGGACTATTAAAACAGCAAAATGGAAAATAATCGGCTCTACAATTTCGACATTGACCTTAGTTGGAATTTTGATAGTCGGACCTTTAAAAATTGCGTTTTCATCGTCAGCTTGGAGAACCCAGAAAGTAATTTATCTGAACGGACATTTTAATTTTAAGAAAGTCGAATTCCAAATGCAAGACGTTGGAGCTTTAGGATACAACAAGAGAACTGTTGAAGTAATTTACCTGACTGATTTGTTTATGATAGTTAGTCCCGTGGAGAAGGACATTGACAAAAGAGGAGAATGGGTGAAAGTAGACAAAGAAGTAAATGAACTCGGACTGAAATTTCCGTGAAGAAAATGAAAAAAAACGACACCACAACAACGCATATAGCTTATGGCGGGTGAACGGCTGCCAGCAAGGTCTTCGCTCCTTAGCCAAGTTTGGTTTCGGTGGACAGTAAAGTACTTCGAAACCGCCACAAGCCATATGCAAACTTGTGTGTAATTGTCTAAATAAGTGAAACAAGTTAAACTCTTCGTCGGACTATACGCACCAAGAAAAATATGGTCGTCATTAATCCTTGTCCTGATAGGAAACTTCTTGTACTTGCCCCTCTTGTTTAAGCTAGGAACACTGAGCAACCTTTCACATTATTTAGTACTCGGGCTTGTGCCGCTTTTCACAATACTTATGTTGCTAGTATGGGTGAAACCTTTTAACTACCGTGAACACATTATTCTGTCTAAAAGTGGGATAAACACCGAAACCTACGGTGCTTTCCTGTGGGAGGACATAGAATCCATTAAATACAAATACGCTCTGGGTACTGGCTCATTCTTAATTAAAGTTCGAATGAATTCTAACAACGTATTTCACATAACCCAAACAAATGAGAAGGAGATCCTCGTACAGGATATATACAAACAGATTGTGTCTCATATTCCAGAAGGGCATCGACTCCATACTATTGTTGATGTACCCTAATGACAACTACACACAACAACGTATATAACCCATATCCGGGCGCATCGTCCTTTTGGTTATCTTGAAGGAAACCAAAACGACTTCTGCTGATACGAGGTTATATACCACATTGTCCAGCATAAACGATGGCGTTTGAATCTATGACTCTACTCCTCTTTTTTGTATTAATCATTTTTGTTTGGTTATTACCGATCCTCTCAATCTTGTCCTCAAGCAAAACATCAGGTAGTGAAAAGCTGGCCTGGATTCTTGCGGTATTGTTCATCTCTTGGTTTGCTTGGATTTTTTATCTACTTCTAGCGCCATTGAAGAGAAAAGAGTAGGATTTGATATTCGAACAGTTCCAAGGCCATCTCGCGATACTTTACGCTGCACAACTTCGTTTATGAAAAGTTAGCCTCAAGACAGGGAGAATGTCAAGTAATTTGAAGAAATAGAAAATCTTCACAATACAAGCGTTCAACCATCTTTCCCTACTTTTGATACGTAATACCGCAGGCATACGTTTATACTTGCACCCAACGAAAGAATCCTTACATGACTATCATTGCTGGACCCTGTGTGATTGAAAGCCAAGCGCTGTTGCGAGAAGTCGCAAGAGAATTGGCCAGATTAAAAGATGCGTACGGCGTACAAATCTATTTCAAAGCCAGCTTTGATAAAGCGAACCGCACGTCTTTGACTAGCTTTCGCGGGCCCGGTATTGAAGAAGGCATTTCCATGTTGGAGGCCATTCGTGAAGAATTTGGTCTTCCTATTACTACAGATTTTCACACGCCAGAGCAGATTGCAGGTTACGGACATCGTGTAGATATAGTGCAAATTCCAGCCTTTCTCTGTCGCCAAACGGATATGTTGATTGAAGCAGGAAAAACGGGAAAAATCGTAAACATCAAAAAAGCCCAATTCCTGAATGCTGAGAAAATGCAGTTCGCCGTCAATAAGGTGAAGTCCACGGGTAATAACCAGGTTTGGTTGACCGAGCGCGGCACCTTGTTTGGTCCAAGTGAATTGGTCGTAGATTTTAGAAATATCCAAAAGCTTGCGGCCTTAACAGACCATGTGGTTATGGACTGTACGCACTCCGCACAAGAAACCCAGAGCAATGATGGAACTACGGGTGGCAATAGAGCCTATGTGCCGTACTTCGCCAAAACGGCTAAACTTTGGGGAGCGAATGCCTTCTTTATTGAAACCCATCCAAATCCTGATGAAGGATTGTCGGACGGCCCAAACATGCTCAAGCTAAGCGATCTTGAGGCATTGATTAAAGACTTGTTATGATTCGATTGATCATTTCAGATTGTGACGGTGTACTCACCGACGGAAAGCTCTATTACGGGGCCGAAGGGGAGGTGCTTAAAGTTTTCAATGTGAAAGACGGAACTGCCATTAAAGCGCTCATGGCGACAGGCATCAAGTTTGGCATAGTGAGCGGTCGTGGTTCTGCAGCCTTGGAAAGACGTGCAGAAGAATTGGGCCTTGATTTTTGCCAAATGAACATCAACGATAAAGCCCAAGCGGTAGCTGCCTTGCGCGATCAATACGGAGTTTCTGAAAGTGAAACCCTTTTCGTGGGTGACGATACCAACGATTGCGCCGTGCGTTCAGAATGTGGTCATTTATATGCTGTGAACGATGCCGCTACCGAGTTATTGAACATCTGTGATGTGCAACTCAAGACGGATGGAGGCGCTGGCGTTTTTAAAGAAGTTTTAGCTCGTATACATGGACATTAATCAGCACATCATACAAAGTATCCAAGCCCAAGCCCAATCGTTGTTGAACATGGCGGGGCAGGACCGGAACGATTATCAAAGTGCGGTAGAACTCATTGATTCGATGTCCGGGAAGTTGATCTTCACGGGAATGGGGAAGAGCGGGATTATTGCACGAAAATTGGCCGCTACGTATTCCAGTACTGGAATCCCTTCCTTCTTCGTACATCCCGGCGAGGCCTACCACGGGGACCTGGGGATGATCGAAGCCAATGATGTGCTTTTCGCCCTATCAAATTCTGGCCATACTCCTGAGCTTTTGAACTTACTGCAGTACAGCCGTACCGAAAAGGTAATTGGACTCTCTCAAAGTCACGACAGTGCCTTGGCCCAATTCTCTACTGTTCATCTCGAGTGCAAAGTAGATAAGGAAATCTGCCCACTAAATTTAGCGCCTACCACCAGCACGACTGCCGCTCTTGTTATGGGAGATGCAATCTGCGCTGCATTGATGGAACTGCATAAATTCTCTCAAGACGACTTTGCTAAATTTCACCCCGGGGGAACTTTAGGACGCTCTTTGCTGACTAAAGCAAAAGATCTTATGATTGCTGAAGTACCCATGGTCCATCCGGAAGATGGCCTGCACGAAGTCTTATTACGCATCTCTGAAGGTAGAATAGGGCTGGTAGTTGTCGGAACGCCAAGCGATGTCCAAGGCGTTATTACAGATGGTGATATCCGTCGCGCCATGGCTTCTAGTTCAGCACCTAATGATTTACTTGCTGCGGAAATGGGCACTAAAACCCCAATATTTATAGACGAGCAGATGGGGGTGAGCGAAATGGACAAACTATTCCGTGAGAAGAAAATTATCACGGTTTTGGTGGGTTCAGCCCAAGATTTGAAAGGTGTGGTCCAATTCTATGATATTCATGGTTGAGTGTAGTTCAATTTTGTCCTGATGAATATTTTTACGACATTCACTTGGACTAAATCATAAACCTACATGGACGTTACATAGGTACGTCTTGTTGAATCTGATCTCATGAATATTAAACTACTATTCCTACCTCTATTGGCAGGTTTTATTCTAGCATCTTGTTCAGGTGAAAGGACTATTGAAAAATTTAGTGCTGAGAAGCCTTACACCGTTCAAATTTCAAAACAAAGGAGCTTATACCATGCCGAGAAATTGGCAAATAGATTAAATGATCTGGATCTAGATGCCTTTGTAATTCAATATGAAGATAGTATTGAGGGAGACGGATCTTGGTACTATGTTTTCCATAGTTGTTCAGAGCACCTTGACTCTGCTATCAGCGAGAGAAGCAGGATTGAAAAAAAGTTTGAATTAGAAGATCTCGAAACAGCTTCGTACAACAACTTTAAAGGGGCAATTCTTGACATAGAAACATTAAAAGACAATGAGATTCAACAAATCACCTCTGCCAAGCCAAATATCAACGAGGATATCTACAAGGTGTTGGCGAAGTTTCCAGAAAGTAATGCCCTAGTTGTGAAGGAATCTACAATTCTAAATACTCCCAAAGACCCTGAGAACAAGAAAGGTTTTAGTTCCATTTATTCTTTGTCCATGGACCTCCCTCGAGGGATAGATAAGAATTTGATGTTGGAGGAATGCACTGCAGTTGCGGAGGTCATCTATGAAGATAACTTGTACGGTGATCAGGTCACTATTGATATCGCCAAATTACGTGCTTCTCCGGATCGCGTGAATGCAGGAATTTCGGATGATACTAGGCTAGAAATATTAGAAATTGCCAATAGGTATGCGGATTTGATTTTAGAAACGGGAAGGTATTCCTTTGAGGATAAAAAAGAGTTGAACATTGAAGCCTATGATAATCTTTATGGCTACAAAGTCACCATTGAGCCTAAGAGTGGATACTTCCGTACTTATCTCATTCTAATCGACACTAGGAAAGAATTCATGATTTTCAGTCAATCGACAGATAAAACAGAAGATGAGTTATTAGAGATTTTAAAAGATATTGGTACCGGAGCAGGATTGACGTCTTTTAGCGAATTCTATAATGCTTTTTATACCATGCCTCAAAATGCTATTGATGGAGATGAATTCATTTGTTTCAATATCGATAAACTAGGCTGGAGATATGCTAAGAGTCGTGGGTATGTGAATTGGTCCAAAGAAATGGTCGGTCATTGGCAGTCCCAAGCTTACTACTTTAATGAAAAGAAAGGATCATGGTCATATAGCATTTTTGATGTCTTGACTCAGGATAAACAAGATTACATCTACGGGGATCTGTATTCGAAAAAGCGTACTTCAAACAAATTTTCAATCGATGTTTACGGCACGGAAGGATTCGTGATTTACACTGATTCATGGAGCAGCAGTAGGAGAAAATACTACAAGAAGACCGCTGAGATTAGTTTTGGAAAAGACCGCTTTATCTCAGCTGTTGGAAACACCGAAAAATCCTGGTTCTCAAAAGAGGAACTCTTGGAGCGAGCAGAATCTCTTCAATTTTCATCTGCATCCATTGAAGTATAATGAAAATACTGACACTTCGACTGTTTCCTCTAGCGTTTTGCATGCTTTTCACGCTTTATGGATGTCGTCACAATGAAGCCGAAAGCACCGAAGCATCTATAAATGAAGTCACGCAAGATTTTACTAAAACATTTCGAGGGGCGATTAATGATTCGTATAAGATTACACTGAATATTAAAAAGTTTGGATCAGAACTTTCAGGGGACTATCACTACGATGGTCACTCTGGTTCATTAAAATTAAAAGGCCAGATAGATGAATCTGGAAGCTTTACTTTGAATGAATTTAATTCGAAGGGTAGTATGACGGGTATTTTCCGTGGCCAATTAACGGTGCGCGGAGCAATTGGTCAATGGCTGAAGCCGGATGGCTCAACAGTCTATAATTTCTCATTTTCGGAAGTGGCTGACGAAGGAAGTAGCGCAGATCACATGGGACATCGTGTATGTTCAACAGAGTATAACTCTGATCAAGATTTGACGAGGACCTGTTTTCATTCCTCTTATAAATCTGTTGCCTATGGTATGGCAGATTATCGAGGCAGGCATTCCTATTCCTATCAACTGTATAAGCAATCAAGAAATGGTTATCAGAAGATAACTAATGAAGCTTTATTCAATGCCAGCAAGTCTAGATTACTACAAAAGGTGAATGAGCAAATTACAAGAGATTTCTACGAAATGAAATCACATCAAAGTTCAACCGATTGTTTTGATGGAGTTGAATTACCCTATTATTCGTTCAATCGTTTAGGTATAGAATTTAATGAAGACGCCTTAGAATTTCATGTGGACTTTGGAATGCCAAACTCTTGTTTAGCAGTAGGAGGCACGATTATTTCTATACCATGGAATGAAGCGGAAAAATACATCGCAAACTAGCTATAAATCAGATCAATTTCTTACCCAATGATACATAACCAACTACAAAAGTTCATCTTCTGTTCAATGCTTTTAAGTGCAGTTACATCACCTGTTGAAGCGAACCATAATCCATTTGAAGTTACCGATTCGGATAGTACCAAAAAGACTGTTAAAGTGATTGGGGTTGGAGATATGATGCTCGGCACCCATTACCCAAGTTCCAGCTACCTACCCGCCAATGAAGGTAAGGATATGCTTACAGCCGTGACTCCGATATTAGAGTCAGGAGATGTAACCTTTGGTAATTTAGAGGGAGTCATTCTTTCTGGTACTGGACAAATCAAACGATGCGGCAACCCGGAAAATTGCTATGCATTCAAAATGCCTGATTCGTATGTAAATCATTTTGTAAATGCCGGGTTTGATGTACTTAGCTTGGCAAATAATCATTCTAATGATTTTGGGAAAACTGGTGTTGAAAACACGATGAAACTTCTGGATGAGTCTAAGATCGCCTATGCTGGACTTACGGACTGTCCTAGTACAGTATTCGAAAAAAATGGGCTGACTTATGGATTTGTCGCATTTTCACCGAATAGGGGTACGATTCAGATAAATGATTACACCAATGCAAAAGCATTGATTAAGGAGTTAGACGATAAATGTGATATTGTTATTGTCTCATTTCACGGAGGGGCTGAAGGTTCAAAGCACACTCATCTCACCAAGAAAACGGAGTATTATCTAGGAGAGAATCGAGGCAACCCATATGAATTTGCTCGCATGGTTATAGATGCTGGTGCGGATATTGTTTTTGGACATGGCCCTCATGTTACACGTGCTGTGGATTTGTACAAGGGTAAGTTTATTGCCTACAGCATGGGAAATTTTGCTACCTATGGAAGATTCAATTTGTCCGGCCCTAATGGAATAGCACCGATCATTGAGCTTACCCTTGAACCTAATGGGACCTTTATTTCGGGTCAAATATATGCTTGTAAACAGCCAAGAAATAGCGGTCCAATTTTAGACGAGGATAAAAAGGTAATCTCTGAAATAAAGTATTTGAATAAATCTGATCTTCCTGAATGTCCAATGGATATCGATGATCAAGGAAAAATCTCATTGAAGCGTATATAATTCATAGTTCGATATTGAAAGCCATTTGTATCATACCGGCCCGATTGGAGTCTTCTCGTTTTCCCAACAAGATTCTCACCGATATTCAAGGGATGCCCATGTTTGAGCGCGTCTACCATATCGCTCAAGTTTCCGGAGTCTTCGCGCGTGTATTCGTTGCTT
>Ga0255758_10004657_pt1 | contig 11568 bp, 8 predicted proteins | sample 011ome_24_FD_179958 | JGI IMG/M metagenome (GOLD analysis project Ga0255758, IMG submission 179958) | Coastal salt marsh microbial communities from the Groves Creek Marsh, Skidaway Island, Georgia - 011513CT metaG (version 2) | ecosystem: Environmental > Aquatic > Marine > Intertidal zone > Salt...
ATAAGCATTAGGATTATCTAATGTTCGAACCAATACCCCAGTTGTTACATCAAAGATATAGGCTTTACCCGAATTGTTACCACCAGCTTCATCTTCACCCTTAGCACTAACAATAGCATAATTACCAGATATTGCTACTGATCCACCAAATGCATCGCCAGCACTTGTATCATAAGCATTCGGATTATCTAGAGTATGAAGAAGTGTTGCAAGAGCCCAATCTCCAATAAATGACAATGTAAAGCTACTTGTACTAGTATCAATATTAATACCATCAGATGCAGTGAACGTTAAGTTAAACGTTGCACCTATTGTTCCAGGAGTAATTGTAAAAACATTATCCACATTAGTAACTGTAGTATCTTCTAATGAACCACTGCTAACAGTATAACTCCATGTCAAAGGCAATCCTTCAGGATCGTTTGCAACTAATGTAATAACAGTTGGCGTACCATCACTGTTTAATTCGTATGTAGCTAATCCAGAATCAGTAATAGTAGGATTAGTATTAACCAATGCAATCTCAAACCATCCAGATCCGCTCCAGATGTATAGTCTATTAGTGTCGGATACATATCCTGTCCGACCTATGGTGTTTCCTACCATAGGAAGATCTGCGGCATTAGCTACTACGACTGGAGCTGGTATAGATTCTCTGACAGTGGGAGTAGATGGACTGGATACGGGCATCCATGTAGATGAAGATGATTTATATACAAACGTTCTACCAAACTCTATTGTAGTTTGGCCGTCTGTTGGATTTATTGGAAATGACATTTTATACCTTTAATTAGAGATCCCAAGCGAATACTTTACCAGCTTGTGTATGAGTGCCGACAACTGCCTGAGAGTCAGATACCCACAACTTATCTTCGGTCATTGCGACGGTTTTGTAACTTTCTCCGCTAATGGTCATAGAAACTATAGGACCCTTTCCAAATGTTACTCCATTAACATTATCCGGTCTATAGAGTGTGGAAACTAAATTGCCCGTAGCTAAATCAAATACAAATACGCCACCTTTAGGTTTTCCAGCTTCAAGTGCGCCAGCTTCCATGTCAGGAGCTGTTCCAATATAATACGTTCCATTAACTGCAACTTGAGAAGGGAACGCATCATATGTTGCCGCTGGATCAGTTCTCGGATAAGTGGTTGTTCGAACAAGACTTACATCACTCCAATTACCTGAAGCTGTGGTATATACCCACAATCTGCCACGACCATAATCGTAGGAAGCATCAGCGACAACCAGATAGTTACCACTTACATCGATAGTACTTCCCCAATTCCCGATACTGCCAGGATTTATAATAGTAACTTCATTACCCGTTGTGAGATCGTAAATAAACAATCTACCATAAGCGGCGTCATACGATTTCGGGGCGCCTACAAATAGATAATTTCCTGATATCTTTAACGACCAACCAAATGAATCATAATATGGTAAATCTCGATTGAGAGTATATAATAACGTATATGGGCTGGTGGTGCTGTAAACATAAACTACTCCAGCATAGTCACGATTAGCTGCGTTATTTTCACCAATCGCTGTTACTGCTGCATAATTTTCAGATACGGCGACAGAAAATCCAAAATAATCAACACTAGCACTTCCATAGTTATTTGGATTATCCCATGATGTCAACAAAGCTCCTGTAGAAGCGTTATATAAATGAGCTCGCCCTGTGTCTGCATCGGAATTTAAATCCTCCCGAGGAGATCCTACTAAAACAAAACTGTCACTGATCGAAACTGATTGACCAAATCTATCGGTGGTAGCGGGATCGGGAGGAGTTAACGTGTGCAGCAGCGACCCATCTGAACCATTATATACGAGTGCAGCACCAACGCCGTCCTCAGGTGCTCCGATTACAAGTTTACCACTCGTATTGTTTGCGGCTATGCTATATCCAAACCAATCAAGAAAACTTGTACCCGTTTGACTTAGACTATCGATTGTATAACTATAAGAAGGTCCAAATCCTAATGTGAACTCTGCAACATCCGTATCTGATGATGCACCGTCAGATGCAACAAATCTTAGCTGAAATACACCAGCATCACTAATATTTGTACTAGGTGTAATTGTAAATACCGGCCCTACGTTAGTAACGGTCGTATTTCCTAGTGATCCGCTGACAACCTCGTACGACCATGTAATTGCATGTCCGTCAGCATCAGTTGCCGCTAGTGTAATGATTGTGGGTGTTCCGTCTTTAGCCAATGTATAAGTTGCACTAGGACCAGTGTCAATCACTGGCGCTGTGTTACTCATCGTAAACTGACTGGAAGTTACAATTGTATTTGATCCGTCGGTCGCTTTGAATGTTACTCCAAACGATCCGATATTACGTGCTTGAGTACTCGGAGTAATTGTGAAAACATTATCTGCTTGTGTTATTACTGCTGTCTTACCGATTGCACCAGATGTGATTGAATATGACCATGTTGGAGATGTTAATCCAGACTGGTTTAGTGTGATAACTGTGGGAGTTCCATCAGTCGCCAAATTATAAGAACTGTTCGCACCAGAGATAGATGCTGCCGCAGATGTAATTGTTGCAACGTTGTACCATCCTGTGCCACTCCAAATGTATAATCTATTGGTTTCTTGAACAAATGCCATTTTACCAGAGGTGTTACCTGACAACGGTAATTCTGCAGCAGTCGCATATGATGCAGTAGCAGTCTGTGCAGCCTGTTCTACCAACCGAATTTCTGATAATGATGCGAGAGGTACTGCTGGCGCCCATGTGCCAGATATTTCTGAGTAGACGTACTTTTTCCCAAATTCATTATGGGTTTGTCCGTCTCTAGCGGTTGATGGGAATGCCATTGGGTATTTCTCCAATTATTGATATACACTACTCTATTATTTATAAGATTTATAGCCGTAAAAAAGGGGACCGAAGTCCCCTTTTAATTCTTACTATGTAAGACTACTGATTAAGCAGCAGTTTCCATCAAACCGTCGACACGGAAGATGCGGTAGTAAGTGTTAGAGCGGTTAGCACCCTTGCCACCATCCAACTCAACGGTTGAACTAGAGAATGGGTTAGCGACCATGCCGTAGCGGGTCTTGAAACCGATCTTTGGCTGGAATGAGTTCTCACCAACAGCACGAACCATCGTCAATGGAACGTATGGGCAGTAGAACAAACCAGCGTCGTATGCGGAAGTACCACGATAACCGACGTTGATGTAGTCAGCAGTTGCATATGGGTCGATATAGACCTTTGTGCGACCGTTCAAAACACCAGCGAAAGTATTACCTGTGTCATCAACATTCAAGTTAGTTGCCAAAGCAGGAGTGTAGTCCAAAACACCAGCAGCTGCAAGAGCAGAAGCGACGTCTGAAGAACAAACGATAAAGTTCCCCTTACCACGACGTGTAGCTTTAGCGATAGCGTTTGCTTCACGTTCGATTTGCATCAACAAACCTTTGTACTTCTCAGCAGACCAACGACCATCAGCATCTGTAGACAAGTCAAAGATACCAGGAGTTGTAACGTTAGAAGTCTGAGCACCCAATTGTGCTTTAACGTTGATAGTGCGAATAACTTCACGGTTGATTTCAGCGAGGATTTCAGCAGACAAAATGTTTGCCAATTCGCTTTCAGCGTCAAGACCATGAACTGCTTTCAAGTCTTGTGCCAATTCCATGGTGTACTCAGCCTTCAAAGCACGTGTCTTTGCAGTCACGGTAGCTTTTTCGATTGAGAATGCCATTTGAGCGAAGTCAGCAGAACCGCCGCCTGTGCCCAATGCTTCACCAGAAGCAGTAGTCATAGCTTCGCCGACGCCGAATGGATCGCCAACGGTATCGGTATCGGTGCCATCACCAACTAGTGATGAAGAATCGCCACCTTGTGTACCAGTACCTGAGAAACCAGTATTTGCTTCGCTGAATAGAGCTTCATCACCGCCTTGGGTAGTGTAGCGTGACTTCATTGCGAAGATCAAACCTGTAGGACCTGACATTGGTTGAACACCAGCGATGTCATATGCCATTAGGTTAGGCATTGCACGACGAACCAAAGAGATCAAGATTGGATCCCAGTTTGCCATGTTACCAGTACCACCAGTGGTAGCGTTAGATGGAGCAGCTTCGGTCAACTGGAAAGACTGTTGAGCACGCTCTTCAGCCATAGCACGCTCTTGGTTCTCAAGAACCAAAGCTGTAACGGCTTTACGATAGCCGTCTTTAATTTGAGGAAGTTCTGAGTGCTCGATAACTGGAGCCCACTTTTCCTGTAGAGATTCTGAATTGAACATTTATTGTTCTCCTATGTGATTATTTGGTAGTTTTTGAAAGCGCTGAAACGTAGCGAGACATCAATGGAGAAGACTCCACGATAACACCCTTTTCGTCGGTAGCGATATCTGTTGACTCATCAATTGCGACTGTTTTAGCAGCCTTGAAGTAGGATTCCTTAACAATAGAAACTTTCTTAGCGAATGTCTCTGATGTCTCAAAATCAACATCTTCTACTAACGATTTAAGTTTAGCAGCATCGGTTTCAACCATGCCCTGAGTTGCCTCAGCGATGATCTGTTCACGACGTAGGTCTGCGACTTTCTCAGTTAGTTTGATATTGTCTTCAGTTGATTTGTTGAGTGATTCCTCGAGTTCAGCAACTTTACTTGCCAAATCGTCAACCAAGTCATACTTAGTTTCTGGAACTTCAACATAATGTTGTTCGAAGAGACCCTTCAAACCAGTAATGAAAGACTCTGCAATCTCAGCACGTAGGCCGGTTTCGACTGCAACTTTGTTTTCTTCCATCCAGCTTTCTACAACATATGATAGGTATCCGTCAACCTTTTCGACCAAATCAGTTTTGATTTGTTCTACTTCTTCTGAAAGTTCAGTGGTGTACTGTTCTTCCAAACGGTCGATTTCTGCAGATAGTTTAGACTTAACAGCAGCTTCGAAAATGACTGCGGCTTTATCTTTAAACTCTTCTGATAGTGCTTCGTCTTCAGAAACGAGTGCATTCAAGTCTTCTTGGAAGTCGACTTTAATTTCCACTTTGGTTTCTTCTGCAACAGCAGTATCTTCAGCGACAACTTCTTCGGTTGTTTCTTCTGCGTCTTCTTGGACACTTGTCAATTTGTCATAGAGTGAAGTTAGTTCTTCTTTTGTCATCTGTGACATAGCTTTATAAGAAGCATTAATTAGACCAGCTTTGGTCTTAGGTGCTGCAGCTTGCTTCGGGGCAGACTTCTTGATAGAAGCGACTGTCTCGTCGTTAGCTTTATCACCATTAACTTCTTTTTCAGCATCTGTAGCTTCTTCTACAGAATCAGCATCTTCGGCGACAACGTCAGTAGTTTCCTCATCAGAAACTTCAACATTCTCCACCACTTGCTCATCCTGGAGTTCTTCTACAGTAATGTCTTCAGCGACTAGATCAAGTTCTTGATCTTGCTTTTTCTCTGACATTAGCATACTCCTATAAGGTTAAAGTTTTGAGAGGAAATCTTGGAAGACACGCAGTTTCGCTTCGGAAAGTTCACTGAATTTTGCCTTTTTAATTTCTGTCTCATATTTCTCAATTTGCTGAGCTTTTAGCAACCCGTTGTCCCATATCCATTCGACACCTTCCATGATTCCATTAACGAAAGCATCATGTGCGGAAGGATCCTGTACAATATCTACGGTTGATAGCATAAAGTCGTTTCCAACTCTCATAACGCCATCGCTGCCTTTCTCAAGACTACCCATACCACGACTAGAGACGCCCAATTGAACACCACCTTCGAGCAGACCTTGTACGATCTTTCCCATAGGAGTATTTAAAATGGACGCCTTTCCAATCACATCATTTCCTTCAAAGTGAAGATCAGTGATGCGATGTGAAACTTTATCTAAGTTAATTGTAGGACCATCAGGATGATTCAACTCACCAACTGCACGTCCTGTTTTAACTTGTTCGGTTACATACTTATTAACTGCAGACTCCATGATTTTCTTCTCATAGATTCTGCCGTTGCGGTTCGCTTTTTCCGCTTGCATGAATACACCTTCGATGGCGTATCCTTTAGTTCCATCTTTCTTAGCTTCAGTTAGTACCTGAATGCTAGAGTCAAGATGTTCTGTAATGAGTTTCATGTATGTAACCCTTAAAAATTATTCTTCTTCGGATGATAGTTCTTCACTATCACTAATTTCTTCTTCGGAAGCGCCACTACCATCATATAGACTTGATGCGATCTCGATTCTACGAGTCTCTAATGCATCACTCATTTTATCTGCGACTGCAAAGTCAAATGCAGATTTAGCTGAGGTATAATCCTTATCAGCTAAGGCGTCAATGATTCCTCTAATATGTTCACTCATAACAATTTATCTCCGATTTAAAATCTTCTGTAATTATATTTATACAAATTTGAATCTTCACTTATTCAAATCTACCTCTTCAGCATCATCGTCTTCTTCTGGGTCGACACGCATATTGTTACCTGCTGGATTAGGTGTAGGAATATTCAAAGGAACTTCTTCTGGGTCCTGAGATTCTTTTTCCTCATCCATCTCTTCCTGCATCTTATCGATTTCTTCATCGTTCATACGCAAGACAGTTCGTTTAACCCACTCACGTGAGAAATATGTTCCGACATAGTTTTCCATCAACTGAAGTGTATTGAGTCGCTCACGCAACATCTCTGAATCTTTTAGTTCTGAGAAGTGGTTATCCTCAATATAGTCGATAGCGAGTTGTTCTTTAATATCTTCCCAGTCTTCTCTATTAATAATACCCTTTAGAATCAACTGAGTCTTAAGCAAGTCCATGAACATCAATGCGAAACGTTTACGCAAACGATTGACAAACTTCTGGAACTTCAATTCATCACGAGTAATCTCACTGGAGCGACCCATAGAGAACTGAGACTCTTGCTCTAAACGGTTGACCGGAACGTTTAATGATTTATACAACTTCTTCTGGAAGTATATAATATCATCAATCTGACCTAAGTTCTCACCGCCTGGTAAAGTAGAGATCTCTGTACCACGACCACCTTCGCGACGTGGCAACCAGAAGTCTTCTAACATAGACATATGTTTACGATCGTCTTTGATCTCACCAGTCTGTGCATCGTATACCAACTTGTTACGATACTGAGACATAACTCCACGCAGATATTCTTCTGCTTTACCCTTTGGTAAGTTACCAACGTCAATATAGAAAATACGACGTTCTGGGGCACGAGACAAACGATAGATGACCAAAGAGTCTTCCATCATGCGTAATTGGTTGACTGGTTTCAACGCCTTCTGCAAGTGTGACAGTACACGTTTACGTGAAGAATCTAGTAGACCAGAAGTCGAATAACAAATAGCATCTTTACTAATCTTAAGAGCCTGTGTGCTCTTCCCATTGGTCATATCTTGGTATACGAAATATTCTTCAGACCCTGATACCATAGCCATGCCAGTTGCCTGATCACGTTTATCTTTCTTAACCTCACGCACTTTGCGAATCTTGGTAGGATCAATAGGACGCAGTTCAAGAATACCCTTCTTGGTATTTTTTTCGTCTACGATGATATGATAGAACAATCTACCATCTACGTACCACTTACGGAAAATCTCATGTCCGTTTTGATTGAAGTTCAATAGTGATGTAACTTCATCAAATGATTCTTTGATAAGTTTTTTAACTTTATCTGGTTGTTCCAAGTCGTCCATGATAATGTCGACTGGAGTTGAGTCTTCGTCTGATACGATAGCCTCATTAACAATATCTTCGATCGCAGCATCACACTCCGGATGTTCAGCAATCTGTCGGTATTTTAAAATTAGGTCTGCATCGGTCTTAGCAGCAGTACCATCAAGGTCTACATATGATCCGAAGTAACCACCAGCCGTGACGACGCCAGCACCATCTTCATTCTCTTTAGGAACAAAGGATACTTTCTTCTTCTCTTCTGCTTCTTCAGACTTTCGTTTGATTTCAAAACCGAATAATTCCATACATTTACCTATACAATATCAATATAAAATGGGGAGAGACATCCCTCCCCACTCTTTTACTTATACAACAATTTTAGGTCGTTGTATTAGATTCCCAGTAAGTAACTTGGAATTCAACCGTAAACTCTTCGATCTGGTCGTTACTTTCGTAAGACAATTCGATCGGAGAGATGTTTGAAGGCCAAACACTACGGAAGTCGTAACGTTTAGTCGTCTCACCTGCCTTGTTCAACTGCTCAACCACCATATCGGCGACATATTCAGTTGGGTTTGCAAGACCTGTGTTTTGACTGTGTGAGTTGATACCGTTCATCCAACGCTCCATCGCATTACGAACATCCATCGTGGAGTCGTTAATGATGGTCACTGTCCATGGTTCAAATGTACGGTCACCTGCAATTTGCAACTGACGTCCACGGAAAGGAACCACTACTGGAGCAATTGTTGATCCTGGAAGTTGTGCAGCCTTACACATGAATGAGGTCAACTCAACGTTACCACCAGCATAGCCAGGGAAGTTTAGAGTCGCCTTAAACAAGTTAGGGCGGGCACCGCCGCCGAGTAACTTCGCTTTGAAGTCGTCTACGCCTAGAATAGCCATATGTTATTCTCCTATTATTAATTAAGCGCCGGTACGACCAACGATCTCAGCGAAGTCAACACCAGTACGAGTAGCGATGAAGTTCAAAGAGATAAAGTTGATAGAACGAGCCGGTTTGATGTAGATGTCAGCAACGAATTCGTTACGATCAACTACTTCACCAGTGTTATTTGTGGAATCGCAAACAACCAAGAAGTCGGTTACACCACGACGACCTTTGACGTCACGCATAAACGGTTCAACCATGTTCTTGAACATCGCACGAGTAAACTCGTCGTTGAACTCGAACAATTGGTATTTAGCTGCAGTTGCAATAGCCTTTTCCAAGACGATAAACAAGCGACGAACGTTGATACGATCGAATGCACTTGGTTTTGATAACATGGTCTTGTCGCCGAATAGGACTGTACCTTCTCCAGGGAAAGAGACGATTGGGTTAACTCGACCTTTGTATAGTGTATCGCGATCAGCTTTCTTTGGATTGAAAGCAATTTTAGTGATACCCAACAATTGTCCACGAGTGTAACCAGCTGGCGACCACCATGCATCATTACTCTGATCTGTTTTAGCACATAGACCAGCGGTATGACCACAAGCCGGAATCCAACGGAATACATCCTTATACTTGTCATATACTTTCAATGCAGTAGAATCCATGACCGCATATGAGGTTGATGGCAACTGAGCCACATGAGTCATAACGTCAATCGCTGGTTGTTGAGTACCAACAGTTGCTGCGACAGGGGGAGAAAGAAATAGGACTACATCTTTACGTGATTCTGCGATAGTAATGAGGTTACTAGATAAGGTAACTCCATCTGCACCAGATGGAATCGGACCTGAGATTAGTAGGTTCACATCTACAGTTTCTGAATCTGAGAACATATCAAACCCAGTTAGGATTTCTCCAATAGTAGGGTTATTATCATCTGTTCCACCAGTTAAATTTACATTTTCGCCAAGGATGGTCCCGACAGTAGTAAATGAAATCCCATCAGACGCATCTCTTCCAGCATCTGCTAGAATTGAATTGTGATCTAAGAACCAAATATATGCAGATGATCCGTTGATTACATCGACATAATAGTTAGTTGTTCCGTCTGTTTTTCTAGCGTCCGATGCTTGAGAAACTGCTGAAAACTTTTCCAACACGGTCCCTGGAGTACCAGTCCATATACCACTGCTATCAATAACGACGATGTGAAGTTCGTCATCGGTTGATCCTAATTCTGAAGCATATTCGGATGTTCCTGGAGCATTATCGAACAATCCTGCGTGATCAAATGCAGCCCAAGCTGTAAGGCTTGCACTACACACCTGAACTTCGATACCGTTACCTAGAGCACCAGGATACTTAGAAGCCCAGTCGCCCTTTCCGGTCTTGGTAACTTCGTCGTAATGGTCAGCATTCTTAATTAGAATACTTGAACCACCCGAAGTAGCGTTAGTGTGGCCAGAAGCTACACGAACGACCTTCAATGCGCCAGCATATTTCAGGAATGATGCAGCAGTTAGAAAATAAGAGAAAGTGTTGTTATCTGGTGTCCCGAAGATCGAGGCAAGTTCTTTTTCTGAACCTACGGTTGTGATCTGTTCGACAGGACCCCAGTTGAATGCACCAGCGATACCACCAATAGATGTGGATACGGCAGGTACTACGTTTGTTAGGTCAATTTCCTTGACCGCAACGCCTGGAGATACTTGAAAAGCCATAGTCGGTTTCCTTTGCAAAGGGTTAAATTATGAGTACTCATGATACGGTTTGTTCATCAATACTTATATTTATAAAATTCCGATTTTACGTATTTATAATATATTATCCCGATTTACAGAAAACCATCTGTCGCCGCCTACGACCTCAGAAACCTCTTCTACTGTTTCGGTTCTTCCATCGTCAATGATTCCGAATGGCAGTACATCATTTTCAATAGATAACATTTTCTCGGCAAACAACATCTGCCGTACATTAATATCAGTTTCGTCAAGGAACATCTGTGTTGTAGAGTACCATCCAAATAGAACCAAGTTCATCATCAGATCGTCATGACTGTTATCAGTCGCTTCATATGAAGACCCCTTAGCTACAAAGGTCGACATTTCTATGATAGTGTCAGCATCAACAATCTCGAGTTTATGTTGTTCTATCAAATCTTTGATGTTACTGCATCCAATACGTTTTACCTTTTTGTTCATGGTACATCCCAATCCACCAGCTTTGATGGTAGACTCCATGAACATTTCTTCATACTCTAGTTCATAATATAGTCCATTACATACCACAGACCCTTGATCATTACTTTCGATAACGACATATGCCTTGTTAAAGTGATTCGCCCACTTATATATCATATCAGGAAACAACAACGGAGATATCATGTTATCACGGAAAACACACACTTGCTTGAATGGTCGTTCGGTGATATCGATAATGTTGAATGTAGAATAGTCTTGCCCACGACCCTTCGCGACATCGACGAACATCAAATAATTATGATCCGGATCAGGTTTGGCGTACATCTTAACATTACCCTGTTGCATAATGGGTATCTTAGCTTTGAGATTAAGCAGTACTTCTGCGGAAATGAGTGTATTACCTGATCCATGGAAAGTGTTACCAAATTCTTGATTAAACTGTAACTCTGATGTGTTAGCGATAGTCTGTTTCTTCCACTCCTCGTCGCGACCAGGAACGTCCCACCAGTCGACACGGAATGGTTTAAATTCGTTGGTTCCTTGCACTGCGCCTTCCCAGATCTTGTGGAAGACATTACCGATTCCATTCGCAGTAGATGTAATGATAATACGTGTGGTCTTGCCAGAAGATACGACAGGATATGTAGAAGTGTAAAACGTAGCATCATTCTCAACGAATGCAAACTCGTCTAGGAACAATAGGTTAACGGACATACCACGAATGGAAGACCCTGAAGTAGCGGATGCAACAATCTTGGAGTTGTTACTAAACTCGATGGAACGTTTGTTCAGTGCTTTA
>Ga0255758_10004660_pt1 | contig 11565 bp, 18 predicted proteins | sample 011ome_24_FD_179958 | JGI IMG/M metagenome (GOLD analysis project Ga0255758, IMG submission 179958) | Coastal salt marsh microbial communities from the Groves Creek Marsh, Skidaway Island, Georgia - 011513CT metaG (version 2) | ecosystem: Environmental > Aquatic > Marine > Intertidal zone >...
CCACAACTCACGATTATATGCCACGTCTTAATTGACTTTAACATTGTGGAACACCTTGTCTATACGGAACAACCTCTCACAACCATCTAACTTCCGTCTCGACTTCCTACTCTATAATTATACAAAAAAGTATGTATTATTGTCAAGTTTTTAACACTAAATATAAGGACATTAACACACATACACACAAGGAGGAAATTATGTCAAATGGAAAATCAGGGTTCGAAATCAGAGCCGACTTACTAAACCAAGCACAAGGATTACTGGAAGGTAATATCTATCGTAACAATGAAGCAGTTGTTGAACACAACAATAACTTCCCAAACGATAGAAAACCTTATGGTGACCAATTTGTGTCTACAGAGGAAGTTATTTCAATTGCAAGACAGTTAAACGAATTTGTAAACGAGAAATAACATAAATAGTAGTGTAGGGTGAAATTATTCACTCTACACAATTAGGAATAAACTATGACAGATTATGAAAAAACAGTGAAAGTGTTAGAAGGCCCATGGGAGAGAAGTGTATTCCCTGATGGTCAAGAATTAAGAGAAGGGTTAATCAATAGAAAGATTATCACTTTATATCAAAAAGACGGTTATCTTTGTGAAGAAACGGTCACAAGAGAGTATAGAGGTGATGATTACTTTGATACCACATCAACAAAGAGAGTATTAAAACTTGACTGAAACAACAATAAACAAATCAATTCTAAATGCAAATAACTTTAGATTATTGATTGATAAAGTTCCTACAGTGGAATACTTTTGTCAATCTGTAACTATTCCAAGTATGACTTTTGCAGAAACAGTCATGCCATCTAGAGTTGGTGTAGATGCATATTTTCCAGGCGATAAAATAGAGTTTGGAACTATGAATGTAACATTCTTAGTTGATGAAGATATGCAAAACTACAAAGAGATGTATGATTGGATGGATGCAATTCTTCCTATTAAAGATGGTTCAGACTATGCAACTATAACCGATTCTCAAAGAATTTCTACTGGTGAGTTGTCATCTATCAATAATGCTCTTGCAGAATACTCTCAGATTACACTTGTAGTGAACACAAATAAAAACATTCCAAATAGATTCTTCAAGTTCTATGATTGTTTCCCTACATCATTGGGTGAAATACAATTTCAATCAGGTGCTGATGGACAACCTATTACGTGTGATATATCCTTTAGATTCACATATTTCGACATAGAAACTACCTCTTAAATCCCCTTACTAAATACCTTTAGATATGGTATAATGGTATATTATGACTTTAGATGAATTGAAAGAACAGTGGGAAAAGGATTGTGAGATTGACGATATCGAATTAGATAATGCATCTCTTGAAGTCCCTAAACTCCATGCAAAATACCAAGATTATTTAACTAGTAAATTACTCGTGCTTAGAAAACACGAAATGATGTATGATGATTTACTTAAAGATAAGTGGATGTGGTATAATGGTAAAATGGATGAAGACCGAATCAATGAATTAGGTTGGAGTCACGACCCGTTTGATGGACTTAAAATCATGAAGAATGATATGTCTGTATTCTATAACTCAGACAAAGACCTACAAACACTCAAAGCAAAAATTGATTACCTTAAAATTACTGTAGACTTTCTTAAAGAGTGTATGCAGAATATTACATGGAGACACCAAACAATCAAGAACACGATTGATTGGAGAAAATTCATGGCAGGACAATAATGATATTAAAAAATTACGTTTGGCAGGCTACAAACTTTTTTACTCAACATGAAGTAAACGAGATTCATCGTATTGCAGAAATCACTCCTTTACAAGAAGGGTTGACTGGTAATATTGATGTAGACCCTGATGGGAATCAAGATGAGACTGGTAATAAGAATGACGAAATTAGACAGTCTCAAGTTAAATGGTTTGAACATCAAGGAAAATTCGAACAACTTCCATGGTTAGTTGAGAAAATATGGGAAGGTGTTAATCTTGCAAAACAAGAGTGTGCATGGGGTCATTCCTTTGAATACATAGAAAACCTACAATACACTATCTATAACGAACAACCAAAGAAGAAGGGAGACTTTTACACTTGGCACACTGATGCTGGTGATGGTGTGTATCCTAACGGAATGCATCGTAAGTTATCCTTCTCAATACAATTATCTAACCCTGATGAATATGAAGGTGGACACTTTCAATGGTTAGAACCACATAACGAATTCAATAAAATGCAATCAAACTATAAAGTCGATTTAGAAGACTCTGTAAGAAGCATACCTTTCTCATCCAAGGAGATTGGTTCTATGATTGTATTTCCATCATTCCTTTATCACCAAGTGACCCCCGTGTTAAAAGGAACTCGTAAATCACTAGTCAGTTGGTGTGTGGGTCACCCTTATGTCTGAAACAGTTAGAGTATCAAAAATAGATGAAGTCTTTATGAAAGTTCATTGTGACAGTGGACTTGCAAGAGACTTACATGATTTCTTTTCTTATACAGTTCCGAATGCAAAGTTCATGCCTTCCTACAAGAATAAGTTTTGGGATGGTAAGGTAAGACTCTTTTCAATTAAAACAAATAAAATTTACATTGGTCTCTTACCATACGTAGATGCATTTTGTAGAGAAAGAGGATATAACTTCGAGGGTATTGAAGATGTTATCGGTGATAAAAACAGAATGTCAGATGAGGATGTTGATTTCTTTATTAATGGTGACGACTTAATTCCAGGCTTAGGTCTTCCATTTCAACCACGTGATTATCAGATAGATGCATTCAAGACTGCAGTGCAATACGGTAGACAATTATTACTCTCACCTACTGCAAGTGGGAAGTCATTAATCATATATATGATATGTAGATGGTTTGAGGGAGAAATGTCTCTACCAAACTGTAAAACAATTATCATCGTTCCTACTACTTCATTAGTAGAACAAATGGCGAAAGACTTTGAGGAGTATGGATATGATGAAGAGATTTGTAAAATTTATTCGGGTCAGCCTGTATTTGATTCGGACATCACCATCACCACTTGGCAATCATTTGCTAAGGCTCCTAAAAATGTCATGGAAAGTTTCGATGTTGTCATCGGAGACGAGGCACACCTCTTCAAAGCACAAACACTAAAAGGCATTCTAGAAAAAATGAAGACTACTGCAGTTCGTATCGGAACTACAGGAACACTTGATGGAACCGAAGTTCATAGATTACAACTCGAAGGATTATTCGGGCCAGTCAAAAAGGTCATAACATCTTCAGAACTAATCGAAGAAGGAACAATCGCAAAAATCAATATTGATTGTGTCATACTACGTCATACTAAACAGAAGAAAATGTCATATCAGGATGAAATGGATTACTTAGTAAGTCATGATAGTAGAAACGAATTTATATGTAACCTTGTCTATTCCCTTAAGGGTAATACGCTTGTGTTGTTTCAGTATGTAGAAAAACACGGAGTTGTATTACACGACAAGATGTTTAAAAGATTAGGAGATAAATTACACTATGTTTACGGTGGAACTGATACAGAAGACAGAGAAAACGTCAGAACCATCGTAGAGAAAGCAGAAGATAATGTCATACTAGCGTCATACGGAACCTTCTCTACAGGTATCAATATCAAACGTATAGATAATATAGTATTTGCAAGTCCTTCTAAATCAAGAATCAGAAATCTACAATCTATCGGAAGAGGATTGAGAAAGACTGATGGCAAAGATAGTATGAGATTGTTTGATATCGCAGACGATTTACAATGTGAAAATTATACTCTCAATCACTTGAAAGAAAGAATAAATACTTATAACGAGGAAAACTTTCCTTACGAAATAAAACAGTTCGATTTAAAGTAGAAATAAATGGCAAGACCTTCAGACTTAATACCAAACAGATATGAAGTGGTAAAACTTATCACTGGTGCTGAGATTTGTGGTATGACTAGAGACATGGATGATGGAATTCAAATCCTTCTTCCTATGACTTGCAATTTACAACCACTCACAAAAATAGAAACCCTTGCAACGTTCATTCCTTATGCACCACTCAGTGCTGAACAAAGCATATGGATTCCTCATGACTGTATCATGCATAGAAATAATATGAATCCTCAGTTCATAGACTTCTATGATTCTGCTTCAACTAAATGGAGTGACATGGTAGAGTCAGGAAATATTCCAATCGTTGACAAAGCAAATACCAAGGAAGTCGTTAGACAAACTATCGATGACCTAATCAAAAAACATACAGAAGAATATGTTGATGAATTGCAAGAAGACGATTTCTTTGATGACCTCGAAGACCCCAACAAAATAATCCATTAGGATTTTTGATTTACTAAATAGATTCCGAAAGATATACAATTTTGTTATATTTTGTTATAAATGAGGATTATAATTCGAAATGACTGAATTAGTTAAAAAAATAAAGGAAGAGGTTGCACATTTTAATGAAGAATCATTTATTGATGCTTTAGAATTAGTTGTGTTGATGTTTGTCTTTGTGACAACAACACTTGCAATCGCTCCTATAATGTAAGGAGTAAAATGGAAATAATCGGTTTAACCGTTTTCGGAATATTTGTCAGTTGGTTGTATCTATCGTATGCACCCATGCATGACATTAAATCATATATCTATAGTGTAGAGGATTACAATACTGCAATGCAGATGAGAAAAAAGGAAAAAGATGAGTCTAGAAAAGAAAGCACTACAAGTAGTTAATCTATCTCCATCGGAATCATGGGTTGAAAAATTACATGACGTTCATCCTATGAAACAAATCGCTGTCGCATCAGTTATTCAGGTTTGTGTTTTTGGATTTATGATACTTTCATTCTTCATAATCAATCAATTTGTGGGTCACTAAATGAAGACCTATATAGTATATACAATGATTGCAATTACTTTCTTTTATATCACAATAGGTGAGAAAGATAGAATGGGAACACGTGCATTTTTACGAGACGGTGAAATTGTTTCAGGTGCGTACTTACCTAAGTAATCTCTTTATTATAGTATATCCCCGCTGGGTCATATAAATCATATCACGACTTTTTAAATCCCACAAGGGGTTTTTTGAAAAAACTTTCAAAAATTAACATTTAATAAATACTAAAAAACCCCTTACAATATCAATTTTTTTGTGTATAATGGATACATGACAACGAAAAAAGACCCTAAAACACAGGCGCATTACGTCAACAACAAGGACTTTACCAACGCAGTTGCAGAGTATGTTAGTCAAATAAAAGAAGCAACTGACAAAGGGAAAACTCCTCCAAGAATGTCAGAGTACATAGGTGAGTGTATCTATAAGATTGCAACTCGACTATCTACAAGACCAAATTTCATTAACTACACCTATAGAGACGAAATGATTTGTGATGCAATTGAGAACTGCATACAATACATAGGAAACTTTAATGTAGAAAAATCAAACAATGCATTCGCATATATCACTCAAATATGTTATTATGCATTTCTTAGAAGAATCCAAAAGGAAAAGAAACAAGTTTATATCAAACAACAGGCTATCGATGCAACTAATATTACTATGGATGCATTCGATACTATTGACGGTCAACATGACCCAAGTTTAATCAATACAAATGTTGAATGGATGCAGGAGAATATGACTCGTGTAGAATACGAACCAAGAAAATCAAAAAAGGCAAAACCTAAAAAAACTAACTTAGAAAATTTTACTGAATGAAAATTGCAATATTGAACGACACCCATTGTGGTGTTCGTGGTGACATGGTTGAAATGTCAAAATATCAAGGAAGATTTTACAATGAAATCTTTTTCCCATACTTAGATGAACATAATATTAAAAAAATAATTCATCTAGGAGATTACTTTGATAGAAGAAAGTATATAAACTTTGCATCTATGAAAGCGAATATCAAACATTTTATTGAACCTATGAATGAACGTGGTATCACCATGGATTTAATTCTTGGTAATCATGACACCTATTATAAAAACACAAATGATGTAAATGCACCTGAGTTGTTATTATACAATCAACCAAACGTTGACGTGATAGTAGAATGTGAAACTAGAGAATATGATGGTTTTAACATTGCATTAGTTCCATGGATTAATCCTGAAAACTATGCAGACTCAATAGAGTATCTTATGTCTGCACCTGCATCAGTTTGTATGGGTCACTTTGAGATTGAGGGTGCATTAGTCCACCCAGGCATGACATGTCAACATGGTCTTGACCACTCATATCTAAAACGATTTGATAAAGTCTATAGTGGACACTTCCATCAAAAGTCAGAAGTAAAGAACATAAAATATATTGGTTCACAAATGCAATTCACATGGTCAGATTATGGAGATAACAAATACTTCCATATCTTTGATACTGAAGACCAATCAATGACACCAGTACATAATCCAATCACAATGTTTGAAAAGTCATTCTATGATGACACCAAAGAAACATTTGAAACTATATCAAATGCAGATTATTCAAACCTAGAAGGAAAGTTTGTAAAAGTAGTTGTAGTCAATAAAGACAATCCTTACTGGTTTGATACGTTCCTAGATAAAGTCCATGCACAAAATCCTTTACACGTTTCTGTAGTAGATGATAACAAACACATGGACTTTTTCGATGACGATGATATAGAAGACATTGAAGATACACTTACAATTCTATCTAAGTATGTGGATGGATTAGATATACAAGGTAAGAAAAAACCTCTTAACGAATTAATGACTACCCTGTATAATGAAGCATTGGACGAACATAATTATCTATGATAAATTTTAAAAAGGTAAGATGGAAGAATTTACTTTCATCAGGTAATAACTTTACTGAAATAGAATTAAACTCTCACCAAACAACTCTAGTATTAGGTGAGAATGGTGCAGGTAAATCTACTTTACTTGACGCTTTATGTTTTGGATTATATGGAAAAGGATTCCGTAATCTGAAAAAAGACCTATTAATCAATAGTATCAATGAGAAAGGACTTGTAGTAGAAGTCGAGTTCTCTATTGGTAAAAAAGAATACAAAGTAATCCGTGGTGCAAAACCAAATAAATTTGAACTTTATGTCAATGATATAATGGTAAATCAAGATGCAACCGTCAAGGATTATCAAGAACACTTAGAAAAGAATGTTCTCAAAATGAGTTATCGTTCTTTTACTCAAGTCGCAATTTTGGGTTCTGCAAACTTTACACCTTTCATGCAATTACGTGCCGTAGAAAGACGTAAACTTGTAGAAGACCTACTAGACATTTCTATATTTTCAACTATGAGAGATATACTTCGTAAGAAGGTATCAGAACATAACATTGAAATTAAAGAAACAAACCATGAGATAGAACTCATGGAAGAACGAATCAATGGTTTGAATGAACAACTTAATGCACTTCGTGAAAATCGTGAGAAGAAAATCTCACAATATGAATCTACTGTTGAAGAAACTGAAAACAATATCGACAACTTACTGGAGAAAGTAGATGAAAAGACGAAAAATGTGGTGGAGAAAAAATCCACCATCAAGGATAAAGACCCTCAAACGGATAGACTCAAACAAGCTCTTGATGTGGAGAAACGATTACAAGAGTCTAGAAAGAAAGCACTTGCAGACATTGAGTTCTATGAGAACAACGATGATTGTCCCACCTGTAAACAAGGTTTAGACCATGAACACAAGAAGAAACACATTGAAGAAAAAACTGCAAAAGTCGAAGAGGTCAAAGATGCAATCACAAAGATTGATGAACTCATCCAAGAAGTCAGAGATAGAATTGAAGAAATAAACAAAGTACAGGACGAAATTGAAAAGATACAAAAAGAGATTGGTATCATTCAAACAGAAATCTTATCTAATCAAAAGTTTGTAAAGAAAATACAAGGTGAAATAAAAGAGTTAGAAAAGGAACAAAGTGGTAGTTCTGATGCACATGAACACTTAAGTGAAACTGAAGACAAACTAGAAATCTTACATAAGAAGAAAGAATCACAAGTTGACCAAGGACACTACTACGACATCGCCACAACCCTTCTAAGAGACCAAGGTGTAAAAGAGAAGATAATCAAACAGTATGTCCCTATAATGAACAAACTGATTAACAAGTATCTTGCACAACTTGAGTTCTATGTTGGTTTTGAATTAAATGAATCATTCGAAGAAACAATCAAATCAAGATTTAGAGACGTATTCAAATACGATAACTTCTCACAAGGTGAAAAGATGAGAATTGATTTATCATTACTGTTTACATGGAGAGCAGTCGCAAGAATGAAGAATAGTGTAAACACAAATCTATTGATATTAGATGAAGTGTTCGACTCTTCACTTGATACTAACGGAACGGATGACTTCCTAAAACTACTAAACACCCTAACGGAAAAGACAAATGCATTTATCATTTCTCATAAAGGTGATGTATTATATGACAAGTTTGAAAATGTAATTAGGTTTGAAAAACATAAGAACTTCTCGAGAATCGCAGAATAGATAAATAGTAGTATGAAATCATTTTCGGAACACATAAATCCAAAACTCGATAAGTTGGAATTATCTACTTATGATAAGCCTATATTATCAGAAGATATCGATTTACCAGTAGATGTTTTAAGTGGATTCGAGGTATCTCAGGTCGATAAATCCGAAAGAGCAACAGTTCAAATTAAGGTATCATCTACCGATAGGGATACTGATAGAGACGAAATTTTAAGAAGGTTGAAAAATGCAGGTATAGAAGCAGACCTTATTTCTACAAGTTCATCAGTTGACCCAATTCAAGGAGTGTTTGATGGTAGAAAATTCAGAATCAATGTAAAACCTAAATCAGGTGGAATGGGAGAAACAACTCTAAACTCTAGTATTACAGAGTTATTTCCGTGTATTGCATTTGAAAAAAATCTAAGTCCAACTACTCCTGAAAATTTTATGGAAAAATTATTAGAAGTAGATTTGAGTTCGTTAACTTGTGTTGGTTCAGGAGATTTAAAGGCTGCACAAGAAACAATAAACAAAGCTGACACTTCATCTAAATTTACAGATAAGATGGATAATGCTATTGGTATTCTAAAATTTTTAAACGACCAACATAAAGACAAATCAATCAAAAATGTTTATTGGGGATATAGAACAAAACCAACTGGTGTTCCTAAAGGACATCCAGGCGATATGTTTATTGAGTATACAGATGGTAAAATGATAGGTGTAAGTTTGAAAGCAGGTGGTAAGAAAACCTCAGAACCACAACTAAACACATATCATAGAACTGTATTTAAAAACAAAAGGGGTGGTGCAGATTTCAATGATACAAGAGGAAATGATGCATTAAGAAAAAAAATATACAATCAGGTATATACAAAAGTTAAGGGTATGCCTGCATTAGATAATTTTGATGGTGGAACTAACGGAAGACATAAAGATAAGAAAGAAACTATAAAGGCAATCGATAAATTATCAAAACGTGACCACGACACACTATATAATGAATACTTAGAATTAGTTCGACAAGGGTTAATTGCTAGATTTAACAAAAACAAAAAAGAAAGTTTAAAATACATTAAAGATGCAATCCTAAGAGAAGCACCCGATGTTCCTACAATAGTAATAAAAGCAGTAGGAACAGATTATTCAGAAGTCACTGATAGAAATGAACTTGGTGTATTTTTACCACAAGTAGATTTTGTCAAAGCAAAAACAGGTAAGACAAAACAAGATTGGATAATTGTATTAAAAAGTGGAAGTGAGACAGTAAAATTAGGTATGACTTGCCGTTCTAGCAGTGGTGGTAAACTTAAACAGTTCAGTCTTAAAGTCACATATACGGGAATAATGAAATAATGTATGAATTAGTTGAAGAAGCGAGTAAGGTTCTAAGAACCCCACCACAACCTTTTGATTTCGAAAATAGAACGGATGCAAAAGAGATAGAAGAAAAACTTGGAGAAGCAATGGATAAGTTTGGTGGTATCGGACTATCTGCAAATCAAGTTGGACTAGATGCAAGAGTGTTTGTAATGAGAACACAAGACGGAATCAAAGCATTCTTCAATCCTGAGATTACAAAGTTATCCCAAGAAACAGATTTATTAAAAGAAGGTTGTTTATCGTTTCCCGATATATACCTTATGATAAAAAGACCTAAGGTATGTGAACTAAAATATTGTGATAGTGACGGTAATGAACACGTGACTATGTTAGACGGTATTGGTGCTAGATGTGCTCAACACGAATTAGACCATTTGAATGGTATTCTATTTCTGCAACGTGCAAGTAGAATGAAATTAGAACGTGCATTGAAGTCTAGACCAAAAGAGAGACGTAAGAGAATTGAGTATGAAAAAAGACAAGCACTTGCAAAATACATCCAAGAAGTTCAATCTAATAAAGATTCCGAACATGGTGACGGACTGGGAAGCGAACAATCTGATTCACTTCCACAAAACGCACAAGCATCTTAGAAGTATTGGTGATGGCACGGACTATCGTGCAATAGATTATATCCATATCCACACTCAGTGGATTCGTGACGTATTCAATCGTGTCGCATACAATTCAGTAGGACATATCAAAAAAGAATCAGACCAAACAGTATATCCTGAAATGATTGCTATTAATGAGTGGGAAATAGGTGGTGTTCAAACACCACACTTAGACACTTACTCTACAGTTGAATTAGATAATGATGTTGTAGAAGAACATCCCAGTAGAGAATGGACATTGATTCTATATCTTAATGATGATTTCAGAGGTGGAGAAACTTACTTTCCTGAACAAAATAATTACGTGCATACACCCGTAGCAAGAGAAGGACTCTTGTTCCAAGGACTGTATCACGAACATGGTGTGTATCCAGTTCGTAGGAGTTCAAGACACACTATATCACAATGGTTCTCAACGAACCCCGACAATATCATAACTGATGAAAGGACTAAAAACCTTGATTTAGACCACTACACTTTACGTCAAAATTAATAAAAAAAACCTTGACAATAGGTTACACTTTTTTCTATATTCATAGAGTAATTAATGCACTCGTAGTTCAACTGGATAGAACAACGGTCTTCTAAACCGTGGGTTGGAGGTTCGAGTCCTCCCGAGTGCGCCAATTTGCCCTCTTGGTGGAATAGGTAGACACAAAAGACTTAAAATCTTTCGTCCTTTGGACGTGCCAGTTCGAGTCTGGCAGAGGGCACCAAAACTTGACAATGGGTCTCACTTTTTTGTATACTAGTAGAGTAATAAAGAAAAGGAGAAAAAAATGAGTAATTTGGTAAACGATATGATTGTCGACAATGCAATCATCGATGCAATTGACATTGTGAATGAAATGTCAGATATAAAAGTAAAACAAGTTCTTCATCTGAACTTCGGTATCAACATACCAATGTGGAAACTGAACCTAGATGATGCAAGAGATTTCCTAATTGGTAGAATCTCTCAGCAGTTGGTTGATGAAAAAATGGAAATGGGAGTTTAATAATGGATATAGGATATTTAAGTGAATTTGATGGAATCAAATATGAACAAAGTGGTAAAAACTATAGAGGTCATATCACTAAAGTAGTGAACAATGACTTCCCTTTTATA